>ENA-OPBD01001259-OPBD01001259.1-human-gut-metagenome-genome-assembly--contig:-NODE-1259-length-12495-cov-1.823794_pt1 | contig 12495 bp, 10 predicted proteins | sample MGYA00241062_ERZ501440 | MGnify/ENA primary metagenome ERZ501440 (study PRJEB25962, sample SAMEA2042628) | human gut metagenome | biome: human gut; feature: human-associated habitat; material: faeces...
AACACCGGCAGCCAATAATCCGACAACCCCGGTAGTTACGGATAATCCTGTAACACCTGATAATAGCAGTGCCTGGACAGTGGTTGTGAAAAAACTAAAGTTTAAATATTCGTCGAAAAAGGTGAAAGCCGGTAAAAAAGTAAAGTTAAGTAAGTGGCTGAAAGTGACGAAAAACCGCGCAGGGGATGCAAAGATTACCTATAAATTTACAAAGAGTAAATATAAAAAATATGCTACCCTGTCAAAAAAAGGTGTCTTTAAGGCAAAGAAGGCCGGAAAGAAAAAGACGGTTTATGTAAAGGCAGCAGCGGGTGACGGCAGTAAAAAGACAGCGAATATAAAAATAAAAATTAAATGATAATAGGGGTTGACTTTTTATGTTATCCTGCATATAATGAACATATGAATAATTGTTCATATGTAAATTTACAGAAACGGAGAGTGATAAAATGCCAAGTGAAGATGAATTGTATGACTTGGCGGAATTGTTTAAGGTGTTTGGCGATTCGACCAGAATCCGGATTTTGTTTGTTTTATTTGAGAAGGATGTCTGTGTTTGTGATTTAGCGGAAACCTTGAATATGACGCAGTCAGCAATTTCGCATCAGCTAAAGATTCTAAAACAGAATAAGTTAGTAAAAGGCCGCCGCGAGGGCAAATCGGTGTTTTATTCACTGGCCGATGACCATGTGCGAACGATTATCGAGCAGGGAATCGACCATATTGCGGAATAACATAATTGAATTGGAGGAAATGAATCATGAAAAAGAAATTTAAATTACAGGACTTGGATTGTGCAAACTGCGCAGCAAAAATGGAAGAATCAATTAAGAAAATTGATGGTGTAAACGATGCAGTAGTCAGCTTTATGACACAGAAGATGACAGTAGATGCCGATGATGCGCGTTTTGATGAAATTATGGATGAGGTTGTCCGTGTTTGTGCAAAAGTTGAGCCGGATTGCCAGATTCTTTTGTAGGAGATGAGTGTATGACAAAAAAACAGAAAAAAATGAGACTTCGGATTATCATTTCCCTTGTCCTGTTTGTTATCCTGTTTGTTTGTGAGCATATGGGAGTATTAGAGCCACTGCCATGGTGGGCACAGCTTTTGATATTTGCCGTTCCGTACCTGATTGTCGGATATGACATTATTTTTAAGGCTGCGAGAAATATTTCCCATGGACAGATTTTTGATGAAAACTTTCTGATGATGATTGCCACCTTTGGTGCATTTGGCGTTGGTGAGTATTTAGAGGCTGTTGCTGTAATGCTGTTTTACCAGGTCGGTGAATTGTTCCAGGGTTATGCGGTTGGAAAATCCAGACAATCCATTACGGAAATGATGGATATCTGTCCGGAATATGCGAATGTAGAGGAAGATGGGAAATTAGTGACAGTAGACCCGGATGATGTAGAAGTCGGTACGATTATTGTTGTAAAGCCGGGAGAGAGAATTCCTCTCGATGGTGTTGTTATAGAGGGCGAATCGTTAATTGATACGGCGGCACTTACGGGTGAGTCGGTACCGAGAAGAGCGTCAGAGGGCGACGAGATTATCAGTGGCTGCGTCAATGGCAGCGGAACGCTGAAAATCCGTACCACAAAGGAATTTGATGATTCGACGGTTGCCAAAATTTTGGAACTGGTTGAGAATGCAAGCAGTAAAAAGGCAAAGGTTGAGAATTTCATCACCCGATTTGCCAAATACTATACGCCGGTCGTTACGATTGGAGCAGTTTTGCTTGCTGTGATTCCACCGCTTATTTTAGGCGGAGGATTCGCTGAGTGGATTCAGAGAGCGTGCATTTTCCTTGTTATTTCCTGCCCGTGTGCACTGGTGATTTCGGTGCCTCTTGGATTCTTTGGCGGTATCGGTGCTGCATCTAAGATTGGTGTTTTGGTAAAAGGTAGTAACTTCTTAGAGGCGGTTGCAGAGATGACTACCATTGTATTTGATAAGACCGGAACGCTGACAAAAGGCGAATTTAAAGTAACCGAGATGAAACCTGCCGGTGTTTCAGAAGATAAATTATTGGAAGTGGCAGCACTTGGCGAGAGCTATTCAAACCATCCGATTGCCGGTTCGATTATTGAGGCATATGGAAAAGAAATTGAGAGAAGCCGTGTGTCAGATGCGGTTGAAATTGCGGGCCACGGAGTTCAGATTCTCGTAGATGGTGTGATGACTTATGTCGGCAATGAAAAGCTGATGAAAAAACAGTCGATTGCTTATGAGCCGTGTGAAAGCGCCGGAACGGTTGTCTATGTGGGTCAGGAGCAGACCTTTTTAGGGGCACTTGTGATTTCCGACACCGTGAAACAGGGTGCGGCAGAGGCGATTCATAAGATGAAAAATGTTGGCGTGAAGAAATGTGTTATGCTGACCGGTGATAGAGAAAAAACTGCGAAACATGTGGCAGATGAGTTGAAACTGGATGAAGTACATGCTGAACTTCTCCCCGGTGATAAAGTGGATGAGGTGGAAAAACTTCTTTCTGCACAAAAAGATGGAGAGCGCCTTGCCTTTGTCGGCGACGGTATCAATGATGCACCGGTTTTGACCCGTGCGGATATTGGTATTGCGATGGGAAGTCTTGGTTCCGATGCAGCAATTGAGGCGGCAGACGTTGTTTTGATGGATGACGATATTCGAAAGATTGCGTCAACCGTACTGATTTCCAGAAAAACACTTCGCATTGTAAAGCAGAACATTGTATTTGCCCTTGCCGTAAAAGCAGTTGTACTTTTGCTTGGTGCAATTGGTGTGGCGAATATGTGGGAAGCTGTATTTGCCGATGTCGGTGTATCTGTTTTGGCAATTTTGAACTCAATGCGGGTGATGAAAAATCATTAACATGATTTGCATTTTTGATTAACATGTAGTATAATGTCATAGTCAAAGAGGATAGGTCCGAAAATGAAGTGTCCTATCCTCTTTTTTCGACTATGACAAGAGTCCAAAAGAAGGAGGATTTGGTTTGGATAATCACTCAATGATGGAACTGGGAGAAAAGTTAAATGGCAAATTTGAAAATCTGGTGAATTACTGTATGGTGTCCGGTGCCATTAACCAGGATTTGTATAACGAATATGATGTGAAGAGGGGACTTCGCGATTCGAATGGTAAAGGAGTACTTACCGGATTGACAGAGATTTCAGATGTCTGTGGATACCGCTTGAAAAACGGCAAAAAGATTCCTTGCGACGGAGAACTTTATTATCAGGGATATAATGTAATGGACCTTGTAAAAAGTTTTGAAAACCGCCGATTCGCTTTCGAGGAGACAACCTATTTGCTGATGTTTGGCGAACTGCCGACACATACTCAGTTAAAGGATTTTGAAGAGGTATTAACCAGTCTTCAGGAGCTTTCCGGTCAGTTTGTCCGTGATGTGATTATGAAAGCACCAAGTGCAAACATTATGAATGCACTGCAGAAAAGTGTGCTGACACTGTATTCGTATGATGAGAATCCGGACGACATTTCCGTGGCAAATGTACTGCGCCAGTCTTTGCAGTTAATCGGCAAAATTCCGTTGATTGCGGTGTATGCGTATTTGTCATACCGTCATTTTGGATTTGATGATAATTTATACATCCGTACGCCGGATAAGGATTTGTCAATTGCAGAAAATATTTTGCAGATGGTAAGACAGGACGGTAAATTTACGGAGTTAGAGGCGAAAGTTTTAGATATTGCACTTGTCATTCATGCAGAGCATGGCGGCGGTAATAACTCGACGTTTACCAATCATGTGGTAACGTCCTCCGGCACAGACACATATTCTGCGATTTCAGCATCCATTGCTTCGCTGAAGGGACCGCGTCATGGTGGCGCCAACTTAAAAGTGTTGCAGATGTTTGATGATATTAAAGAACACTGCAAGGACTGGAATAATGAAGAGCAGATTAAAGAATATTTGAATAAAATTCTGAATCGCGAGGCCTTTGATGAATCCGGTCTGATTTATGGAATGGGACATGCGGTTTATACATTGTCTGACCCTCGTGCCGTGATTTTGAAACGCTATGCAAAAAAACTGGCGGAGGCAAAAGGTAAAATGGATGAATTTCATCTGTATGAAACAGTGGAAGAAGTGTCCAAAGATTTGATTATGAAAGCACATTTGCGTTATAAACCGGTTTGTGCAAATGTTGATTTTTACAGTGGTTTTGTATATACTATGCTTGGTATTCCGAGAGAATTATTTACTCCGATTTTTGCGATTGCCCGTATTTCCGGATGGAGTGCACATCGTCTGGAAGAGCTGGTAAACAAGGGTAAAATTATTCGACCGGCGTACAAATACGTAGGAAGTCATGTGGATTTCCGTGAAATAGACGAGAGAGAATAAACGATGGAACAATACATGTTATTTTTCGATATTGATGGAACTTTGTTAGATGAAAAAGAGGGAATCGTGCCGGAGAGTACGGTGCGTGCCCTGCATCAGGCAAAGAAAAACGGACATTTACTGTTTCTTTGTACCGGACGCTGCAAGTCCATCTGGCCAAAGGATATTTTGGAAATTGGTTTTGATGGTGTGGTAGGTGGATGTGGTACGAATATATTTTATCATGGGGAAGAACTGCTTCATGCAACATTACCGAAAGAATTGCAGAGAGAAGTTGCCGATTCTCTGACGCGCTATCATATCGATGGTGTTTTGGAAGGTCAGGAGACGGCATATTTCCGCAGAGATTACTGGATGCCGGTTGTAAAATCCATCTTTGAGGAAAATGGAACATTTTCGGCAAAATGCCAGTTGTTCTGGGAGGATGCCGATTTGAATTTTGATAAGATGGCACTTTGGTTTGATGAGAGCAGTGACATGAAATCATTTAAGGAACAATGGGAAAACACGTTTGATTTTATTTTACGTGACCCGACTTTTTATGAGGTCGTGCCAAAAGGTTATTCAAAGGCGACCGGAATTGATTTTCTTTGTAAGCGTTTAGAAATTGACAGAGCGCATACGGTAGGAATTGGTGATAGTACAAATGATTTGCCGATGCTTGATTTCACCGGCATCAGCATTGCAATGGGAAGTGGTAATCCGGATATTTTTCCGTCGGTCGATTATGTAACGGCGGCTGTGATGGAAGATGGAATTGAGAAGGCATTGAAACATTATCAATTAATCGAGTAAAGGGAGGTCGGCGAAATGAAGTTAAGTAAATTAGTGGAGCACATCGAGTACGAACTGGTACAGGGAAGCCTTGATACGGAAGTGGCAGATATCGCATATGATTCCAGAAAAATCAAAGAGGGAATGTTGTTTGTTGCCATTGCAGGAACGGTTGTCGATGGTCATAAATACATTCCGGATGTTGTGAAAAAAGGCGCATCGGTGCTTGTTGTGGAAAAAGAGATTGAGTCCATAGATGAAAGTATTACAGTGATTCGTGTGGCAAATGGCAGAGCAGCGCTGAGTCTTTTATCCCAGGCGTATTTTGATTATCCGGCATCGAAGATGATTTCGATTGGAATTACAGGAACAAAAGGAAAATCGACAACCACATATATGATTCGTGATATTATTGAAAAATCCGGGAAAACCTGCGGAATTGTTGGTACAATTGGTGTGGCAATTGCCGGCAAGGTGACACCGACGGAGCATACAACGCCGGAATCCTATGATTTGCAGAGATATTTTAAAGATATGGTGGATGCCGGGTGCGAGTATATGGTAATGGAAGTAAGTTCGCAGGGAATCAAGATGGACCGTGTGGCAGGAATGCATTTTAATTATGGTATTTTTACCAATATTACGCCGGACCACATCGGACCAAATGAGCATGCAGATTTTAATGAGTATTTGTACTGCAAGAGCCGTCTGTTTACGATGTGTGACGTCGGAATTGTAAATCGTGATGACCCGCACTGGAAAGAAATGATAAAAGATGCGACCTGTGAGATTAAAACATATGGAACAGAAGATGCGGATATGACGGCAACGGAAATTGAGCATGTGAATAACGAGGGAAATCTGTGCATGAAATTCCATGCGAATGGTCTTTTGAACGGAGATATCATTGTTGGTCTGCCGGGACGTTTTAATATTTACAATGGAATGTGTGCGGCGTGTACCGGTGCTCTGTTGAAAATGCCGGAAGAGGTGATTCTGCACGCGCTTGAGCACGTAAAAGTGCGTGGCCGTGTGGAAAATGTTCCGACCGGCAGAGGATTTTCCGTATTGATTGATTTTGCGCATAATGGTGTGAGTACCGAGAGTGTGCTAAAGACTCTGCGTGGTTACAATCCGCACCGGATTATTGCTATTTTTGGATGTGGCGGCAATCGAAGCAAACTGCGCCGTTACGAGATGGGAGAGGCCGTTGGAAATCTGGCGGAATTTGCAATTGTGACAAGTGATAATCCGAGAACGGAAGACGTAATGGATATTGTAAAAGATATTGAGGTTGGTCTGGCAAAGACAAACGGTGAGTATGTGGTGATTCCGGACCGTCAGGAGGCTGTGAATTATGCAGTTGACCATGCCGAGGACGGCGATATGATAATTCTTCTTGGTAAAGGTCATGAAGAATATCAGGAAATCAATGGTGTGAAATACCATTACAGCGAGAGAGAAGCGGTTATGAATGCGCTGGCGCGTTAATTAAAATTTGAATTGAAAAAGAAACTATCAATTTATGCGAAACGATGGCATAAACGGATAGTTTCTTTTTTTTTGGGTATAAGTAAAAAGAGAACGATTCAATGGAGGAATAAAAAATGCGTCAGATTTTAGATTTTAATGAGAATTGGTGGTTTATTCATGCGGATGTAGATGTTTCGGAGGCAAGACCGGGAGAGGGAGAACTTGTTTCACTGCCTCACACATGGAATGCACTGGATGGACAAAAGGGAGATGGAACATATGACAGAGGCAGTTACTGGTATGTAAAAATGTTGGATAAGTGGGAGCCGTCTGCGAAGTATTCTCGTTTATTTTTGGAAATACCGGCGGCGGGGCAGCAGGCAAAAGTGTTTGTAAATGGTGAGTTCGTTGTGAGCCATGAGGGGGGCTATTCAGCGTTTCGAGCCGATATTACGGAAAAATGTACCGAAGAATTTAATACGATAGCAATTTGGTGCAGCAATGAAAAATGTGATGCGATTTATCCGCAGTCGGCTGATTTTACTTTTTATGGCGGGTTGTATCGTGGCGCACATCTGATTTGCGTGCCGGAAACGCATTTTGAACTGTTACACTACGGAGATTTGGGAATCCATGCTGCCACAGAACCAGCTTCGTGGGATAAAGAGGATTTTATGCTTCACATCCGAACAAAGATTTGCGGGGTGGAAAAAGATAATCAGGTGATTTACCAGATTTTTGATGAAGATGGAAAAGAAGTGGCAAGTGCAGCACGTCCGGCGGACTCACCGAATACTTCTATTCCTCTTTATAAACCGCACCGCTGGGATATTAAAAATAGCTATCAGTATACGCTAAAGGCACTCATTATGCGCAATAACGAATGCTTGGATGAAGTGGAACTTAAATTTGGTGTAAGGACTTTTTGCTGTGATCCCGGGCGCGGTTTCCTAATAAATGGAAATTGTGTGCCGCTGCGCGGCGTGAGCCGGCATCAGGATAAATTGTATCAGGGAAATGCACTTACAAAAGAAGATCACATCCGGGATGCTGAGCTGATTGAAGAAATCGGGGCAAATACGGTGCGTCTTGCCCATTACCAGCACGCACAGGAGTTCTATAACGAGTGTGATAAAAGAGGATTTGTTGTTTGGGCGGAAATTCCTTTTATCAGCGTGATGAATGAAGACCCTTTAGCACATGAGAACTGTATAACCCAGTTAAAGGAACTTATTTATCAGAATGACCATCATCCAAGCATTTGTTTCTGGGGCATTTCCAATGAAATTTTGATTGGGGGTATTTCTGAAAAGCTTGTGGAGAATCACAGGGAGTTAAATGCACTTGCTAAAAAGATTGACCCATACCGTCTCACGACGATTGCTCATGTGACGATGACGCCGAAAGACGGTCCGATGCATGAAATTACCGATGTGGAAAGTTATAACCATTATTTTGGCTGGTATGGCGGAAAGACAGAGGACAATGGTCCATGGATGGATGAGTATCATGAAAAATATCCAAACCGCTGCATCGGATTGTCGGAGTATGGCTGTGAGGGAATCATTACCTATCAGGGAGGAAATCCAAAGTGTAAAGATTACAGCGAGGCATATCAGGCAGGATACCACGAATATATGGCACATATGTTAGAGAGACGCCCTTGGATTTTCTGCTCATATGTATGGAATATGTTTGATTTTGGGTGTGCCGCACGTTCAGAAGGCGGTGTGACGGGAAGAAATAACAAAGGCCTTGTAACGATGGACAGAAAAATTAAAAAGGATAGTTTTTACCTATACAAGGCGTACTGGAATCCAGAACCGATGGTTCATATCTGTGATAAGCGGTATTCGCTCCGCTCTGGGGAAAATACCCAAATCCGCGTGTATACAAATCAGGAAAGAGTGACACTTTTTGTGAATGGGGAAGAAATGGCGGTAAATGAGGTAAAACGTCATGTGGCATCTTTCCCGATTTCTCTTAGTGGAGGAAAAAATGCAATTCTTGTGAAGGCAGGAGATGTATGGGATGCTGTGACGATTGATAGGGTGGAAAAAGAGCCGGAAAGCTATGTGTTCCCGGAAGCCAGTGAGAGGGAAGAAGGCGTGGCAAACTGGTTTCAGGAGGTTGGTTCGCTAAATCTTTCAGAGGAAATGAAATATCCGGAGGACCGTTATCATATCCGCTGTACGTTAGAGGAAATCAGTGAAAATGATGAGGCGATGGAACTTGTCACGAAAGCGATGAAATTGATTACCGGTATGACACTTGCAAAAGGGGAAGGCATGTGGGATATGATGAAAAAAATGAAGTTGGAAAGTATGAAGGAAATGCTTGGGGCGATGGCACCTGATGGCTTTTTAGAAAGTCTGAATATGAAATTAAACGAAATTAAAAAGGAGAATTTAAATGGATAAACAAATCAGACCCTTTGGTATGCGTGATAAAATCGGGTATATGTTTGGCGATTTCGGAAATGATTTTACTTTTATCTTATCATCGGCTTTCATGTTGAAATTTTATACAGACGTTATGGGAATTGGTGCCGGTGTGGTGGGAATGTTAATGATGGCTGCTCGTTTTTTAGATGCATTCACGGACATTACAATGGGACAGATTGTGGATCGGAGTAAACCGGGGAAGGACGGAAAATTTCGCCCATGGATAAGGCGGATGTGTGGTCCGGTTGCGATTTCCAGTTTTTTGATTTACCAGTCAGCATTTGCCGGTATGCCATATTGGTTTAAGGTAGGCTGGATGGTTGTCACGTATATTTTGTGGGGATCGATTTTTTATACCGCGGTTAATATTCCGTATGGTTCGATGGCTTCGGCAATTTCTGCCGAGGCAAAGGACCGGGCGCAGCTATCAACCTGGCGGACGGTCGGAGCAACTCTTGCCGGGCTAGTAATTGGAGCAGGAACACCGATGCTTGCTTATGTTACGGTGGAAGGTCAGACGGTTTTGTCGGGATTTCGTATGACGGTAATTGCCGGTGTTTTTTCTGTTCTATCCTTTTTGTGTTATCTGCTGTGTGTAAGACTCACGGCAGAGCGTGTCGAGGTACCGGCTAGTGAAGGGAAAATCCAGTTCACAAGCCAGTTAAAAAATCTAATGAAAAACCCGGCATTGCTTGGCATTATTGCGGCGGCGATGTTTTTGCTGCTTGCCTTACTTGGCATGCAGGGAATTTCTGCCTATGTATTTCCGGAAGTGTATAATAGCGCTAAGGCACAGTCAATGTTTTCGCTTCTCACCAGTCTAGCGGTGTTAGGTGTGTGTGCACCGCTTGCTACACGACTGTCTGTGCGTTATGGAAAACGGGAATTATCGGCTTTTTCCTGCTTGTTTGGTGCGGTGATTTTATTTTTGTGTATGGTAATATATCCGAAAAATGAATGGGTTTACGTTGGATTTTTTGTCCTTGCTTATATCGGAATCGGCTTTTTTAACACAGTTATTTGGGCAATGATAACAGATGTGATTGATGATGCCGAGGTAAAAAATAAGGTGCGCGAAGATGGAACGGTGTATTCCTTATATTCGTTTGCGAGAAAGTTAGGGCAGGCTTTATCGTCGGGCCTTGTGGGGACGATTTTAGCAGCGGTTGGATATCAGGCACAGCTTATGCATAATCCGCAGGGAGCAGAGCAGATAGCAAGGCGAGCGGTGATTCTTGACCGGATTTTTCAGATGTCATGTCTGATACCTGCAATTGGTCTTTTTATTGTGGCGATGATTTTGCTTTTTATCTATCCGCTTTCGAAAAAAAAGGTAAATGAAAATATTGCTGAGCTGGAAAAAAGAAGAAATTCTTGACAAGAAGGATATCCGTTGTATAATAGTTGGTGGTGCCAAATTGGTACTACCAATTTATTATATTACGTTAAGGAAGAGGATTATGAAATATTTAAAGCAGTTTTTACTTATTCTATGTATCACATTTGTTGGCGAACTTGTCAAATATGTTCTGCCGCTGCCAATTCCGGCAAGTATTTACGGTATGGTGATTTTATTTGTGGGTTTGATGACGGGACATATTAAACTGTCTTCGGTGAAGGAGGCAGGGAAGTTTTTGATTGAAATTATGCCGGTGATGTTTATTCCGGCAGGCGTTGGTCTGATGGTATCGTGGAATGTGTTAAAACCTCTTTTAATTCCCGTGGGAATTATTACGTTTGTTAGTTTTGTTGCGGTAGCTGTGGCAACGGGAAAAACGGCTCAGTGGATGATTAAGAAAGATGAGGGAAAAGACCATGAATGAATTTTTAGAGAACTCACTTTTTGCAGGAGTTACTATTAGTCTGCTTGCGTATGTGGCGGGGGCATTTCTGAAAAAGAAATTTAAAATTGCGCTATTAAATCCACTTTTAATATCAATTATTTTATCGATTGTTGTATTAGTGACCGCAGATATTGATTATGATGTGTACAATGCAGGGGCTTCTTATTTGAGCTGGTTTTTGACTCCGGCTACGGTATGTCTTGCTATTCCTTTGTATGAGCAGTGGCAGCTTCTTAAAAAGAATTGGAAAGCAGTTATGTTTGGTATTTTAGCTGGTACACTTACCAGTGGTGTAACAGTTTTTATGTTAGCAAAATTTATGAGTCTGTCGCACACGGAATACGTGACACTTTTGCCAAAGTCGATTACGACGGCAATTGGCATGGGGCTTTCTGAAGAGTTAGGCGGTTATGTTACCATTACGGTAGCTGTGATTGTTGTTACCGGTGTGGTTGGCAATATGTTTGGTGAGCTTGTTTGCAAGTTGTTTCGTATTACTCATCCGATTGCGAAGGGACTTGCATTTGGTTCTTCCTCGCACGCGATTGGAACGGCGAAAGCAATGGAACTTGGCGAAATCGAAGGGGCAATGAGCAGTCTTGCGATTGCAGTTACGGGAATTTTGACCGTAGTATTTTCACCGTTATTTATGAAATTTATTTAAGAGATTACATAGGAAAGGAAAAGGTTATGAAACAAACCGGGTGTCAGGAATATCAAAAGGTGCTTTCGTATTTTTATGATTTGGTAAAAGATGGTACTTTGACTTGGGGAAGTAAACTGCCGACGGAGCGTAAGATTGCAGAGCAGTTAGGAATTGGGAGAAATTCCGCCAGAGAAGCCATCTGTGTTCTGCATGGAATGGGTGTTGTTGAAAGGAAGCAGGGCTCCGGCAATTATGTTGCGGAGAATATCGGACAGTCTTTTGGCAGCATGATTCAAATGCTTCTTCTTTTAAACGGGGTAACAAAAAGCGAAATCTGCGAGTTCCGCCGCGCTATGGAGAAAATGGCAGGTAAGCTTCTTTTGGAAAATGGTATCGATGAAAAAATCAAACAAAAACTTTCGGATTTATTACGTACAATGGCTGAATTAACCGGGGAACCACTGGCAAAACAGGATAAGGAATTTCATGACACACTTGTTTTTGCTACGAAAAATAATCTGCTGATTACAATTATGCAGGCGGTCAGCATTGTGTATACGGAATGCGTTGAATATGACAGTAAAGATTGTCTGTTAGCGAGTCACACGCGGATTTATGAAACTCTTATAAAAGGGGATGAAAAGGCTTTTAATACTGCAATCGATTTTCATTATGATTTGATAGAGAGGCGAATGTAAGGAGAATGCAGGATGAGACAGGAACGAGATTTAACGAAGGGAGCAATTGTAAAGAGTCTCTGGCTTTTTGCACTTCCTCTCATGCTTGGCAATGTACTGCAGCAGCTTTATAACCTGGTTGATACATGGGTGGTCGGACGTTATCTTGGCAAAAGGGCACTGGCGGCAGTTGGCGCATCGTATACGTTGATGACATTTTTGACTTCGGTTGTTATTGGTCTGTGTCTGGGGGCAGGTGCCTTTTTTGCGATGGCATACG
>ENA-OPBD01001261-OPBD01001261.1-human-gut-metagenome-genome-assembly--contig:-NODE-1261-length-12470-cov-6.219009_pt1 | contig 12470 bp, 9 predicted proteins | sample MGYA00241062_ERZ501440 | MGnify/ENA primary metagenome ERZ501440 (study PRJEB25962, sample SAMEA2042628) | human gut metagenome | biome: human gut; feature: human-associated habitat; material: faeces...
GGGGTCAAGGGGCAATTGCCCCTTGCAGGGTCAAGGGACAGCGTCCCTTGTGGGGGTTGGGGCAACGCCCCAACTGTTCCTCGTCCGACCAATCCCAAGGAAGCTGCCAACAAAGGTGCAGGCAGCGAAGCGTCCCTGCCAGTAGCTTTGCGCGTCCGCAGACGCGCCTCCAAGCTGCTCTTTCCCCCAAGATTCTGTGAAGAACCCACATAATTCCGAATTTCCCTTCACGCCGCCCCATGCTCCGCCCTGAACGCCCCCAAAAGCGCCCGCCCCTCCTCCCGCGTGTGCATCAGCGCGTTCCCTTGCGCCATATCCCGTGCGTACAGGTAGTCTTCCATCTCCGTCACCGTCCGAACACCCGCGCCGCCCCAGTCCGTCAGCAGCTGAATCAGGTAATTCACCGCGTTCGTCGGATTCGCCTCCGCCGTCTTGGCGACCGCCTGAATCATCAGCCCGTCCTCGAACGGGTACGCCCCAAACGCCGCCATCACCCGATTCAGCTGATTCTCCGTGAACACCTGATGCAGCAGCACTTTACCCGCCAGTTTCGCACTCTCCCGCACCGACCGCGGAAACGCCCCCTCGCGCGCGCCCGCCTCCGTACACGCATACGCACCCGTACATGCGCCCGCGCCCGCGTATCCGGCAGAGAAAGCAGATGTCTCCGTTTCATCATCATTCGTTTTCCCCGTTGGGTTTACGGTTTCCGTTTCTGTTTCTGTATAGTTTATATTAGTGTCGTGGAAATCGGGCGTATTTCCGTGGCAATCGGTTGTGCAATCGGTTGGACAAACGGTTGTGCAATCGCTTGGGTAAACGCTTGGGTAATTCGGATGATCACGGGGATAGTCGCGGATTTCGGGGAAATCGGCGTGGCAATCAGCGTGATGCTCGGCAGGAGAATCGGGATTGTCACGAGGATCGTCACGGATTTCGGGGCAATCAGCGGGGCAATCGGCTGTGCTGTCAGCACTGATTTCACGCGGATAGTCACGCTCAACAGCGCCATTTCCGTCGCAAACGGAGAAGTAATGCAGGCGGTACGCGGGCGGCGTGCGCTTCTTTTCGCCGGGAATGTACTCCAAAAGCCCGGATTCGCAGAGGGTTCGCCGGGCGTCGGCGAGGGCGGTGGCACTCATGGGGAAGTAAGCGAGCAGGTACGGGTTGTCGATGCGGAGGAAACCGTCGCACCAGTCGCCGCCGCGGGCGTGCTGGTTCATGATTTCAATCAGTTTGTACCACAGCAGCTGGGCGCTGGCGGGGAGGCGGGTTCGCGCGGCGAATGTGTTGAAACGGCGGATTTCAATCAGGTAGTTTACATTGCACATTTGGGTCATTCCTTTCGGATTTTATTCGCCGCTATTGCGACAGTGATATTGTAGAACAGAGAATGGATGTTCGTCAAGAAAATTTGATTTCGCTTGATTTCATTTGAATTCATTTGATTTTGGAGGGAAAACCAACTGCATTTTTTGTTGCGCAGGGGATAAAACAAAGCCCCGTGCCTTTCCGCTTCCGGAAAAAACACGGGGTGCTTCTATATACAATTGCTTACAGGCGCTTGAAACCCTTGCGGCCGTCGTCGAGCAGGGAGGCGTAGGCGCCGGGGTCTTCCACGGCAATGCCGCAGCCGAGAACGACGCTGGTCTGCGGGTCATCGGCGACGCCGCAGGGGATGTGCAGGGCGGTGTAAATCGCTTCGGGCAGGCGCGCCAGTCCCGCTGCGCCGCCGCTTAAGACGATGCCGTCATCAAAAATATCGGACGCCAGCTGCGGGGGTGTGCGCACCAGCACGTCCTGAATGCTGCCGATGAGGGCGGCAACGGGGTCTTTCAGCGCCTCGTAGATTTCAGCGGCGTGAATCTCCTGCGTGCGGGGCAGGCCGGAGAGCTGGTTACGGCCGACGACGGGCATGGCAAGGTTCGCTTCGTCGGTTTCGGGCTTCATCGCCGTGCCGATGTTGATTTTAATCTGCTCGGCGGTTCGCTCGCCAATCAGCAGAGAGTACTTCTTGCGGATGTAGCGGACAATCGCGTCATCAAAGTAGTCGCCGGCGTAATAGACGCTGGAGGACTGGACGATTTCGCCCTCGGAAATAACGGCAATGTCGGTGATGCCCGCGCCCATGTCCACAATCATGCGGCCGTAGCGCTGGCGCAAATCCATGCCGACGCCAAGCGCCGCCGCGAGCGGACGATCAAGCAGATAGGTACGCTTCACGCCCGCGTCCAGCAGGATGTTGATGAGGGAGTGCTTTTCCGTCTCGGTCACGCCGGAAGGGACGCTCATGACGACGCGCGGCCCGGAGAACAGGCGCTTGGACAGCACACCGTTCAGAAAGAAGCGGAGCATGGTGTTCGTCAGCTCAAAATCCGCGACGGTGCCCTGCTTCAGCGGGCGAATCGCCATGATGTTGCTGGGCGTGCGACCGACCATGCGCTGGGCATCGTCCCCGATGGCCAGCACCTTCTTGGTGGAGCGCTCAATGGCGACTACCGCCGGTCTGCGGAGCACGAGCCCCTTGCCCTGCTGGTAAATCAATACATTGGAGGTTCCAAGGTCAATGCCCAAATCGTTCAGCTGCGCCATCGCATACTCTCCATTTCCCGGCACGTTTTTCGCGCCGTACATACCATTATACCATCAAAAACGGAAAACGTAAACAGGTTTTTTCGGGCGGATGGCTATTTTCGGGCGCTGGAACATAAAAATTCGATGAGAAAGGGGGCTGTGCATCATGGAGAAGGAGCCGTTTTTCCCGCCGGAGGTGACGGGCGGCGCATTCAAGGTGACGCTGACGGGGCGCGGCCGCGCGTGGGTGGAGCAGCATCAGGGGCTGCTGGGGTGCACGAAGGAGGGCGCGCTGCGCATTAGCGGGGCGAACCTGCGCTTCCTGCGCTATTCATCATCAGATGCGATTGTGACCGGGCAAATTGACGCTATCAGCGTGCTGGGAGGCGGAACATGAGCGGGCGGCCGTGGCTTATCGCCGTCACGGTGGATGGGGTCAATCTGCCGCGTTTTTTGCGCCGCGCGGGGGAAATGGGGCTGCTGCTGACGGGCGTGCGCATCCGCGGCAAACATCTCAGTGCCTTTGCCCGCGAGGATGATGTGATGACGCTGCGGATGATGGCGGAAAACGGCGGCTGGCGCTTCTCGGTGGGCAATCGGCAGGGCACGGGACGGCTGATGACGTGGATTCGCCATCGGCTGGCGCTGCTTTCCGCGCTGATGCTGGGCATTGGCGCGCTCATCGGCGCGTCGCAGGTGATGTGGCGTGTGGAGATTGAAAATGCCGGGATTTACGCCGCGGATTTGCCCGAATACCTGCAGGCGCTGGGCATCACCCCGCCGATGCGAAAAAGCGACGTTCATCCGGGTCAGCTGCGTGACCTGCTGGAATGGCGCTACCCGGAAACGGCGTGGGTGGAGTGCGGCTGGCGGGGGATGACGCTGCTGATTCGCGTGGTGGACGGCGTGCCGGCTGGTACGCCCTTGTCCGAGACGGGCGCGGGGGACGTGGTCGCCGCGCGGGACGGCATCGTCGATAGCATCCGCACGAAGGCGGGCACGGCGCTTGTTCAGCCCGGCGACGTGGTGCGCAAGGGGCAAATCCTCATCCGCGGCGAGGAACGCACGGGCAGCGGCGTGCGGGCGGTATCAGCGCGCGGGGTGGTGATGGCGCGCGTGTGGGACGCGGCTGCCATCCGCATGGACTTGACGGAGCTGCACACATCGTATTCCGGGCGCACGGAGGAAAGCGTGTCGGTCGTCAGCCCGTGGTTCGCCCTGTGGCATGAGCCGGAGAGCGCGTTCCATCAGGCGGATGTGTCCCGGCGCACGCTCCCGCTGGGCGGCTTCTTCCTGCCGCTCACCTGCGTGTGGGAAAAGCGGTATGAATGTGAAATTACGAAACAAAATCGGGCAAATGAGGAAATAACTGCCGAAGCAAGCATAGCTGCTTTGCGAAAACTGCGCGAAATCATCGGTACGAACGAATCTTTGGTTGACAAGTGGGTAAATTGTAGTATGATAGATCATGAGGTACTGTTGGCAGTGGCAACGGGCGAAAGGCTTGTGGATATTGCCGAGCAGATACCCAGCGGCGCGCCTGCCAAGTAACCTTGATTGTCGCCGTTTCAAATGGAAAGAAGGACATCGTTTTTGACTGAAACGAGAAAGATTCCCCTGACGCTGGATTCGATGGATGCCTATATGTCCCTGTTCGGGCTGAACGACCAGAATGTTGCGCTGGTGGAGCAGGAGTGCGGCGTCGCTGTCTCCCTGCGCGGCTCGGAGCTGTTCCTCACGGGCGAAGCGGAGGATGCGGGGCTGGCGGAAAGCGTCATCTTGAAGCTGCTGGAAATGATCCGCCGCGGCGATCTGGTTGACCGCACACGCATCCGCTACGCCATCGCCCTGGCGCGCGAGGGCGACGTGGATCGCATCGACGAGATTCTGCGCTCCGTCGTCGCCATCACCCACCGCGGCAAGCAGATTCGCTGCAAGACGCTGGGGCAGCAGGAGTATGTGCAGGCCATCCGCGACCATGACCTCACGTTCGCCGTCGGCCCGGCGGGTACGGGCAAGACGTATCTGGCAATGGCGCTGGCTGTTGTGGCGCTGAAGAACAAGGAGATTGAGCGCATTGTGCTCACGCGCCCGGCGGTGGAGGCGGGGGAGAAGCTGGGCTTCCTGCCCGGCGACCTGACGCAGAAGGTTGACCCGTATCTGCGCCCGCTCTACGACGCGCTGTACGACTTCATGGGCGTGGACAGCTACCAGAAGCTGCTGGAGCGCGGCGTGGTGGAGGTTGCCCCGCTGGCGTACATGCGCGGCCGCACGCTGTCGGATTCCTTCATCATCCTGGACGAGGCGCAGAACACGACATCTGAACAGATGAAGATGTTCTTAACGCGCCTGGGCTTCCACAGCAAAGTCGTCGTCACCGGCGACATCACCCAGACGGACTTGCCCTACGGGAAGAAATCCGGCTTAGCGGAAGCAATCGAAATTTTGAAGGACATTCCGGAAATCGGCATGGTGCACCTGACGCACAAGGACGTCGTCCGCCACGAGCTGGTGCAGACGATTGTCAAGGCGTATGACGCCTACTACCATCGGGAAGCGGAAGGGCAGCGCCCGTAAATCCGCCCCTTTCGGTGCAGAAGGAGTGATAACTACATGCGTAAACGCGAAAACAAGCAGAACCACCGCCCGATTCTGCGCCGCTTCACCACTTGGCTGCACGGCGCGGGCGCGAAATGCGCGCTCATTTACGCCGTCGGCACGCTGGTGCTGCTGGTCTTGTTTGCCGCGGCGTGCGCACCGCAGCGCTACAGCCTGAGCGTCGGCGCGATTTCGCACCAGACGATTACCGCCACGAAGGACGTGGAGGACACGGTGACGACCGAAAGCCGCCGCCGCGAAGCCTCCGTCCGTGTGGAAGCGACCTACCACTTTCAGGAGGGCGTGACCGAAAGCGTGCTGAGCGACATCGACGAGACGTTCCGCCAGCTGCGCATTGTGCAGCAGTACGGGCTGACCCTGCGCGTGCAGGACGGCGAAACCGCGACGGAAACGAACCTCGCGGCGACCTTCAGCGCGGAGGAAATCGACTACGCCCTCCAGCAGGTGGAAGCCGTGTCGCTCACGCGCTATCAGGCGACTGTCCTCATGCGCGCCAGCACGGAGAATTTCGACACAATGGCGGTGACGGTGCGCCTCGCGGTGGAAAGCGCGCTGAACACCACCATCCGCGAAGGGCAGGTCAGCCAGTCCATCGCGGCGATTAAACAGATTGCGGGCTACCGCGTCGAAACGTCGCTGATGCAGAACATCGTGCCCGTCGTGCTCAACCACTGCATCCGCCCGAACATGGTCATTGACCAGGAATTGACCGCGCAGGCACAGGAGAACGCCGCCGCGCAGGTGGAGCCGGTGGTGTACCTGCAGGGGCAGAACATCATCCGCGAGGGCGAGCGCGTGCAGGCGAATCAGCTCGCCATGCTGGAGGCACTGGGGCTGCTGGATACCGCGTCGTATGATTATGACATCTACCTCGGCGCGCTGCTGCTCATCGCTATTTCCATGTCGGTGCTGATTTTGATGCTCGTTATCCTTGCGCCGGAGGTTTTGAGGGACGTGCGCCGCTCCAGCGTCATCATGGTGGTGCTGGTGCTGTGCGAAGGACTGTGCGTGATTGCCGTCAAGCTGATGGATGTCTACCTTGCCCCGGTCGTGATGGCGGCGATGCTGCTGACTACGCTGCTGAGTGCGCGCGTCGGCATTTCCGCCACGTTCACCATGGCGCTGATTGCGGCGGGGCTTAGCGCGGGCAGTTCCAACGCCTACTCGGCGGAAATGGTGCATTTGATACTCACGGGCGTCGTCTCCGGCATCGTCGCCGTGCAGTACTTGAAGGATAAGCCGCAGCGTGTCCGCATGGTGATTGCGGGCGTGATTGTCGCGGTGGTGAATATGGTCGTTATCCTCGCCATGAGCCTGATGACCTCCAACAATATATCCGGCATGATGACCAACGCCATGTGGTCGATGGCGGGCGGCATTTTGAGCGGCCTGATTTCCGTCGGCTTCCAGCCCGTGTTTGAGGCGGCGTTCAACCTCGCCACGCCCGCGAAGCTCCTTGAACTGGCGAACCCGAATCAGCCGCTGCTGCGCCGTCTGCTGCTGGAAGCGCCCGGAACGTATCACCACGCGATTGTGGTGGCGAATCTGGCGGAAGCGGCGGCGGAGAAAATCGGCGCGAACCCGCTGCTGGCGCGCACAGGCGCGTATTTCCATGACATCGGGAAACTCAAGCGCCCGCTGTACTTCAAGGAAAACCAGATGGGCGACAACCCGCACGACCGCACCGACCCGTATGTATCCGCCGCGATTGTTACGGCGCATACCCGCGATGGTCTGGCGCTGGCGCAGAAATACCACCTGCCGCCTGAAATCCAGACGATTATCATGGAGCATCACGGCGACACCCCCGTGATGTACTTCTACCACAAAGCCTTGCAGATGGCGGACGGCAAGCCGGTTGATATTGCCGATTTCCGCTATGACGGTCAGCGCCCGACGACGAAGGAGAGCGCCATCGTCATGCTGGCGGACACCATCGAGGCGGCGGTGCGCTCCATCCCTGACCCCACGCCCAAGGCGATTGAGCAGTTCATCGAGCGCCTTGTCCGTGGCAAGCTGGAGGACGGGCAGCTCAGCAATTCGCCGCTGACCCTGCGCGATATTGACGCGATTTGCGAAGCCTTCTGCAAGGTCTTGAATGGCGTTTTCCACGAGCGCATTGAGTACCCGACGGTCAACGTCCCCGCGCGCCCGCTCGTCAAGGCGGAAAAGGAAGCGGAGAAGGAAACGAAGCAGATGCAGGCGGAAATCAAGGCGGAAATCAAGGCGGAAAAGCAGGCGGAAGCCGCGAAAGCCGAGAATCCGCCGAAGGAAAAAGCGGCGCAGGCGGAAGACAATCAGCCGGAGGAAAAGCCGGAAGAGAAGCCCAATGCGCCGGTGGAGGAAAGCGAGGAGAACACATGAAACTGCTTTGGCAGATTGACACGCAGGTTGACCCGCGCTATTTGTCCCTGATGCAGACGGCGGCGGACTGCGCCCTGTGGATGGAAGGCGTTTCGCGTCCCTGCGCGGTGAACATCCGCATTTGCGGCGACGACGCGATTCACGAAATCAACCGCGAGTACCGCGGCGTTGACCGCGCGACGGACGTGCTGTCCTTCCCCACGGTGAATTACCCGGCAGGCAAAACGGCGGGGCAGTGCGACAAGCTGCTTGCGCGCGAGCTGGATGACGAGGTGGACGCCTGTATGCTCGGCGATCTCATCATCTCCATGCCGCATGTACTGGCGCAGGCGGCGGAGTATGGGCATTCCCCGGAGCGGGAGGCGGCGTATTTGACCGTCCACGGTCTGTGCCACCTGATGGGCTATGACCACATTGAGGATGAAGACAAAAAGAAGATGCGGGCGATGGAGGAGAAGATTCTGTCCGCCATCGGCATGACGCGCGATGGCGAAACGCAGACCGACGTTTCCGATGAGACGCTGCTGGAAATGGCGCGGCAGGCGATGCTGCGGAGCTATTCACCCTATTCCGGCTATCCGGTCGGCGCGGCGCTGCTGTGCGCGGATGGCCGCGTGTTTCAGGGCTGCAACATCGAGAACGCGTCGTTCGGCTTGACGAACTGTGCCGAGCGCACGGCGATGTTCAAGGCGGTCAGCGAGGGCGCGCGGGAATTCACCGCGATTGCGATTGCCTCGCGTGATGCCGCCCCTTGGCCCTGCGGTGCGTGCCGACAGGTGCTCAACGAATTCGCACCGAATATCCGCGTGCTGGTGACGTGGCAGGGCGGCACGGAAAGCGCGACCCTGCCGGAGCTGCTGCCGCACGGCTTCGGCCCGCAGCAGCTGACGACGAAGGAGTAAAACCATGAGCGAAAATACGAAATTCCATTCTGGATTTATTACCATTGTGGGTCGCCCGAACGTGGGCAAATCCACCTTGATGAACGCGATGGTCGGCGAGAAGATTGCGATTGTCTCCAGCCGCCCGCAGACGACGCGGAACCGCATCATGGGCGTGATGACGCGCCCTGACTGGCAGATTGTGTTCCTCGACACCCCCGGCATCCACACGCCCCGCACGAAGCTGGGCGAAAGCATGATGCAGTCCGTCAAGGACGCGATGGACGGCATGGACGGCGTGCTGGTGCTGGTGGACGCGACGCAGGTGGGCGAGCACGACCGCGCCATCGTCCGCGATATGGCGGGCAAGAAAGTGCCGAAGGTGCTGGCGATCAACAAGATTGACCTGCTGCCGCCGGAGAAGCTGCTGGGGCTGATTGCGTCCTTCGCTGACCTCGGCTATGACGCGATTATCCCGATCAGCGCCAAAACCGGCGACGGGCTGGATGACCTGACGAAGCAGCTTGCGACGCACCTGCCGGAAGGCCCGAAGTATTTCCCGGACGACATGATGACCGACCAGCCGGAGCGGCTGATTTGCGCGGAGCTGATTCGCGAGAAGGCGCTCCAGCACCTGCGCGACGAAGTGCCGCACGGCATCGGCGTGGAAATGATGGGCATGGAGAAGATGAACGACAACTTCATGGAAATCAACGCGACGATTTACTGCGAACGCGACGCGCACAAGGGCATCATCATCGGCAAGCACGGCGCGATGCTGCAAACCATCGGCTCGGAAGCGCGCGAGGACATCGAGAAGCTGCTGGGGCTGCATGTAAACCTGAAGTTATGGGTGAAGGTGCGTCCCGACTGGCGCAACCGCGCGTCGGATTTGCGCACGCTGGGGTATGACGCGAAATAAGCCTATTTCAAGGGTGAAATAGGCGGAAAGCCCTTCTGTTTGAGGGGCTTTCCCTACATATAGTGCTTTTTGTGGCGCAGGGGTTTCGCTCCTGCGGGAGCGACCAAAGGGCTTTCCGATCGCCCTTTGGAAACCTTCGGTTGCACACTCCCATGTTTATTGATTTTTATCGGGGCTTATTTAGTTAGTGGGCAAATAGCACACAAACTATAATTATTTTCAATACAAATCAAGAAACAACCGGAGGAGCGCCGAAGGAGTCCAGAGGGCGACCGGAAAGCCCTCTGGTTGCAGCACATTAGACCATTTAGTTAGAAAAGACCTGTTTGCCATCACCCAAAAATCAACGCGCAAGCAAAGGAGACGACCATTATGGGCAAGTATTTCGGAACGGACGGATTCCGCGGAGAAGCGAACAAGGAGCTGACCGCTGACCATGCCTACCGGGTGGGACGCTTTCTCGGCTGGTACTACGGCGAGTGCAAGCGCCGCAATGGCGACCACACCCGCCCGCACATCGTCATCGGCAAGGATACCCGCCGTTCCAGCTATATGTTCGAGTATTCGCTCGTCGGCGGGCTGACCGCGTCCGGCGCGGATGCGTACCTTCTCCATGTCACCACGACCCCGTCCGTCGCGTTCGTCGCGCGGCTCGATGGCTTTGACTGCGGCATCATGATTTCCGCCAGCCATAACCCGTACTACGACAACGGCATCAAGCTCATCAACGGGCAGGGCGAAAAGATGGATGAGGACACGATTGCCCTTGTCGAAGCCTACCTGGACGGGCATCTGGAATGCTTCGGGCAGACGTGGGACGAAATTCCCTTCGCGCATCAGGAGCAGATCGGCTGCACGGTGGACGATGTGTCCGGGCGCAACCGCTATGTCGGCTACCTGATTTCGCTGGGGCTGTACTCCTTCCGCGGACGGCGGATTGCGCTGGACTGCGCCAACGGTTCCAGCTGGAACATCGCCAAGGCGGTTTTTGACGCGCTGGGGGCGACGACGCTGGTCATCAACGCCGAACCGAACGGGCTGAACATCAACCGCGACGCGGGTTCGACGCACATCGGGGGCTTGCAGAAGTTCGTTGTCGAAAACCACTGCGACGTGGGCTTTGCCTTCGACGGCGACGCGGACCGCTGCCTGTGCGTGGACGAAACGGGCATGGAAATCACCGGCGACCACATCCTCTTCATCTGCGGACGGCACATGAAGCAGACGGGTGAGCTGCTGGGCAACACGGTCGTCGCGACGGTGATGAGCAATCTGGGGCTGTTCCGCGCGCTGGATGACCTCGGCATTGCATCCGCCAAGACCGCCGTGGGCGACAAGTACGTCTACGAGTACATGACGAAGAACAATTGCCGTCTGGGCGGCGAGCAGTCCGGGCACATTATCTTCAGCAAGTACGCGTCAACCGGCGACGGCATCCTGACGAGCCTGAAGGTGATGGAAGTCATGTGCGCGGCGAAGAAAACGCTGCATCAATTGGCTTCTGACTTGACGATTTATCCGCAGAAGCTGATTAACGTACGGGTAAAGGACAAGAAGGCGGCGCAGGCGGACGCGAAGGTGCAGGAAGCGATTCGCGCGGCGGAGGAAAAGCTGGGCGACACGGGGCGCGTGCTGGTGCGCGAGAGCGGCACGGAACCGCTGGTGCGCGTGATGGTGGAAGCGCAGGACGCGGCGCTGTGCGCGCAGTGCTGCGAGGAGATTGCGCAGACCATCCGGGCGCAGGGGTGGGCGTTGTAACCGAAGGAGTCCAGAGGGCGATCGCAGACTTCGCCTGTTTTCATGCCCTCTGGAAGTAACTCTTTTTACCAGATTGATAGCAAAGTCAACTATGCCTATACGTCATAAAATCCGCAAGATTTTGCAAAAATCAGTATAAATAACCCTGCTGCACTGGAAGAACATTGTGCAGCGGGGCGTTTTTCTTGCGAATATCCATTGCAAAGTCATCGAAAAACAGGTACAATAGAGTAGGGGAGAAACCGTTTTCCCGGAAAGGCGTGGAACGCATGGATTTGTTCGACCTGATAGGTCCCGTGATGATTGGCCCAAGCAGCTCCCATACCGCGGGCGCGGCGCGCATTGGGCTGACAGCGTATTCGCTGCTGGGCGAAAGGGTGGTCAAGGCGGATGTCGGGCTGCATGGCTCGTTCGCCAAAACATACCGCGGCCATGGCACAGACCGCGCTATCGTCGGCGGACTGCTGGGGATGCACGTCGATGACCCCCGTCTGCGCGATTCGCTGGAAATCGCCCGTCAACAGGGCATGGACGTGCGCTTTGAGCAAGTCAATCTCCGCGGGGCGCACCCGAACACCGTCCGGCTGCACGTCACGGGGGAGCGCGGCACGGCGCTGACCCTCGAAGCAGCGTCCGTCGGCGGCGGCAACATCGAAATCCACCGCATCAACGGTTTGAGCGTCAATTTCACCGGCAAGGCGGACACGATGATTATCCACCACATCGACATGCCCGGCGCGATTGCGGCGGTCACGTCGACCTTGGCGCGCCACCGCGTCAATATCGCGAACATGCAGGTCTATCGCCGCAAACTCGGCGGAGACGCCATGATGGTGCTGGAGCTTGACGGCGCGCCCTCCCAGGCGGACTTGGACATCATCCGCCAAATCCCCGATATCAGGAGCTGCACGTTCCTCAAAAGGAGGGATGACTGATGGACTATACGCTGCACGAATGGGTGCGCATGGCGAGCCATCATGGGTCGATTGCGCGGTGCGCGATTGAGAAACAGGCGGAGGAATCCGGGCTGGACGCGCTGGCGGTGCGCGAAAAAATGCGCCATCACCTGCGCGTGATGCAGGAGGCGGCGCAGCAGGGGCTGGATGAGCGCCTGCGCAGCGTTACCGGGCTGACGGGCGGACAGGCGGCGCTGATGATGAAGCGCCTGCAGGCGGGCAAGTGTCTGGCGGGAAATTTGCTGGGCAAGGCGGAAGTGTACGCGCTGGCGACGGCGGAGTGCAACGGCTGCATGGGCAAAATTGTCGCTGCCCCGACGGCGGGCGCGTGCGGGATTCTGCCCGGCGCGGTGCTGGCAATGATGGAAGAAAAAGGCGCGACGGAGGAACAGGCGG
>ENA-OPBD01001263-OPBD01001263.1-human-gut-metagenome-genome-assembly--contig:-NODE-1263-length-12457-cov-2.867602_pt1 | contig 12457 bp, 8 predicted proteins | sample MGYA00241062_ERZ501440 | MGnify/ENA primary metagenome ERZ501440 (study PRJEB25962, sample SAMEA2042628) | human gut metagenome | biome: human gut; feature: human-associated habitat; material: faeces...
CATTCCGCGTCTGGACAGTCTGGGACTTCCGCCATCCGTACCCGGATTTACGAAGCTTCACAAGGGCATCGTACTGGTAACCGGCGAGACTGGATCCGGTAAATCCACCACACTAGCAGCGCTGCTAAACGAGATCAATCATACCCGAAAAGACCACATCGTCACATTGGAAGATCCGATTGAGTACATTTATAAACCAGATCAGTGTATTATCAATCAGAGAGAGATTGGAAAAGACACAGAGAGCTTTTCAGAGGGACTGCGCGCCAGTCTGCGAGAAGATCCGGATGTGATTCTGATCGGTGAAATGCGTGACCGCGATACCATTGAGACAGCTATTACAGCGGCGGAAACAGGACACCTGGTATTTGGAACCCTGCATACCGACTGTGCCTCCGATGCGATCGACCGTATGGTACAGGTATTTCCGGAAGGAATGCAGAACCAGATTCGCCTGCAGCTATCGATGACACTGGTTGCGGTAATTGCCCAGCAGTTACTGCGTAAGAAGACTGGAGGCCGTGTTCTGGCAAGTGAAGTTATGCTGGTGACAGATGCGATCCGCAATATGATCCGTGATAACAAGATCCCGCAGATCGACGGTCTCATCTATTCCTCTGCGGGAAATGATCTGGTCTCTATGGATTCCAGTCTTCTTTCACTTTATAAAAACGGACGCATTACTGCTGACACGGCACTTGCTTATGCATCCAATCCGGAAATGTTAAAAAAGAAGCTGTAGGAGATTACTCCTGCAGCTTCTTAATTTCTTCAATTGTTGCCTCATATTCTTTTGTTACTTTTTCCATTGCTTCCGGTATCCCCGGCTTCTCTCCGGTCCGGTCTCTCAAAAGTTCTGTAAGCTCACTGCTCACTTCATACAGACGGTCAAAGGAAAGATTCTGACACACCCCTTTCAGTGTGTGTGCACTGCGAAAAGCATCTTCAAAATTTTTATTTTCCAATGCCTGTTTTAACTGTATATAACTCTGATCTTCAAGGAACTTTAATGTAAATCTCCGAATCAGTGCTTCGCTGTGAAGGCGTCCCAGGACATCTTCATAGTTTCCTCCAATAGCTTCATAGCACTCTCGCATTGTCATATTTTAGTCCTCCTGTCAATTGTATTCCATTAATTCATGAACCTCTGCTAATCAATTATATACATACCTTAAAATCGTTTTTATAACTTCATCAATCACAATCGGCTTTGACAAATGTGCGTTCATTCCTGCATCCAGTGATGCCTGAACATCTTCTGCAAATGAATTAGCTGTCATTGCTATAATAGGAATGTTTTTTCCATCCGGTCTGTCATTCATTGCCCTGATTGCTTTTGCCGCTTCATAACCATTCATTTCAGGCATCATGATATCCATCAGGATTACATCAAATGTGCCTTCCGGATGATTTCTGAAAATCTCAACAGCATTCTTTCCATCCACAGCTCTTTCTACATTCATCCCGAACTCTTCCAACTGCACGGCAGCAATCTCTGCATTCAGTTCATTATCCTCTACAAGAAGGACCTTCACACCTGTAAGATCTACCTTTTCAGAAAAACCTGTGTCTGACTTATTACATTCCTTATCTGTAATTTCCAAAGGAATATCCACAGTAAATGTGGTTCCCTCATGCTTTTTACTCTGCACGGAAATGGTTCCACCCATCATATCTACATACTTCTTTACGATAGCCATCCCCAGTCCAACTCCATGGTACTGCGTTCTCACATCGGAATCTTCCTGTGCAAATTCCTCAAAAACTTCTTTTGTAAATTCCTCACTCATGCCAATACCAGTATCCGAAATGCGGTAACGCATATTTATATATCCATCCCCGCCCTTTTCCTGACACCGGGCTTCAAATGTAATCGTCCCTCCATCCGGAGTGAATTTCACGGCATTGCTCAGAATATTGACCAGCACATCGCGCAGGCGTGCAGGATCCGCAAGTACATTTGGAATCTTTGCTTCTTCACGCTGAATCTTAAAGTTGATATCCCTGTTCGTAAGAAAGCCTTTTATAATATCCAATGCAGAATCTGTAATGTTTTTCACATCCGCCGGTACCGGATTGTATTTCACTTTTCCACTTTCGATGTGGGTCAGATCTAATACATCATTGATCAGCGACAGTAAATACTCTGAGCTTTCGTCAATCTTTTCCAGACAATTTTTCACTTCGTCTGACGGATTGTTTTTCATTGCAATACCGGTAAATCCTATGATTGCATTCATCGGTGTCCTCATATCATGGGACATATGTGACAGAAATGCTGTTTTTGCCTTGTTTGCAGCCTGTGCATGCTCTGCCAGTTCCGCCATTTCCTCAGCTTTCTCCTGGGCCGCCTTCTGAGCTTTTTTTCTTGCACTGAGACGCACCATTGTCCCAGCTATAATAGTCAGTAGCCATCCAAAAATAAGAAGAACCAAAACAGTAACAACAGGATGCAGACGGATCCAGTCAACAAATGTCAGCTCTGTTGCTTTGTATGTGGTATACTGTGCTGCAAGATCTTCAACAAGATTTTGGGGCATGGCATACATTGCTTTCGTCAGAATACCAGCCAGCGCATGGTTCTCAGTTGATGAAATTACCATGCGGTAGGTGAATGTAGGCTGTTCCAGCAGAGTATATGTCATGGTGCCCGTAGTGTCACTGTTCACAAACGCCTGTGCCATGTAATAGTAGACGAAGGCAGCATCTGCTTTACCCTTACGGACAGCTTCCATCATTTCCTGTCGGGTACTGCACATCAGTTTTTCTGCACCGGGTGCCATTGCATCTTCAATTGAATTAGATGCTGTCTGGTCAACAGTAGTAACAACATTAATTTTTCCATCAAAGTCACGCCGTGTCACCCTTGCCAGCTGCATCGTAATGAAAGGTGCAGTAATCCCCCATTTTTTCGTCTCAGCATAGTTATCTGTTTCCAGGCGCGCATCGATGCTAATATCTGTAGTTTCCTTATTTTTCTGATAAGCAATATACTCATCTCTGGTGGCAGGTGTAAGAAACTCATAGGAAATCCCGGCATAGTCTGCAATTTTCCGGAAGTAATCCGGGATAATACCCTTCATCTCACCATTTTCATTATAAGAATATGGATAACGGGTCGGATCACACAGAACATGAAGCGGGTTGTCCTTGGAATACTGTGAAATAATACTTTTTTCTTTCTCCGTATATTCCAGATTCTTAGTTTCTATGCTTTCATAATTTTTATTGTAAAGCGTCGTTTTCCAGTCACCCTCAACCGCATTCATCTGATCGATCGCATAATTGATCTCATTCAGCAATTCTGTATTGCCCTTTTTAACAATGACATAGAAATCGCTGCTGCCAAATTTCTCCACGATTCGCTCATTGTTTGTTTTTCTCAGAGAACTGGTAACAATCGCATCAACTTTTTCGCTCTGAAGGGCTTCCTCCATCTCTGCGGTCGTATCAAAATAAGATGGAACATATGTAAATCCTTTGTTGTCTGCAAAATCCGCAAACTCTTCATTCCGGGTGTTTCCGTTCAAAAGCGCCACACGCATACCGTTGTAAGTACTGTAATTGCCATCCACAATCGTGCTGTTGTCACTGCGGACGGTCAGAATCCCATTATTGGTTCCGATCGGACGTGAAAAATCAAACGTTTCTTCTCTTTCCGGTGTTTTGCGGGGAGATGTTACCATATCAATCTCGCCATCTTCAAGCATCTGCTGCATATCATCCCAGCTCTTATCATATCCGACATATTCGTAATCTACATCCCAATAACGGGCCATCAGCCGAAGAAAATCATAGCCATACCCACTGCGGTTGCCTTCTTCATCCATCACATGATAACCATCCATGGCAAAGAAACCGACTTTGACAGTTTCATGCTGCGAACTGTCCTCGGCTGCATATGCAGTCAGGGGAGAAAATATCATACACACGCATACAAAAACCAGTAACACTGCCACATATTTCTTTGCTCTCGAAATCATATTAAATCTCCTGTCTGTCAAATATATTTCTCTATACGTCTCCTTGTCAACCTCCTGGTTTAATAAAATTGCACTGCCGCATCAAATCCATTTGTCACTGTTCAGTGACCTGCGGTTCGGTGCCCCCCCGCCGGATTTTATGCTTCTGATCGTCTTTTCCAGCACCTTCATCTCAACCGGTTTTGAAACATGTGCATTCATGCCAGCCGCAAGGGAATGCTGAATGTCTTCTGAGAATGCATTGGCAGTCATGGCAATGATCGGAATCGTCTTTGCCAGTTCATGGGAACTTCTGCGGATTGCCTTCGTTGCCTCATAACCATTCATAACAGGCATCTGCACATCCATCAGGATCATGTCATAATCACCTGGAGCAGACTGTTCAAATGCTTTCAAAATCTCTTCGCCATTTTCACAGATGGTACATTCCGCACCTTCAATCTTTAACAGTTCCGTCAGGATCTCTGCGTTCAGCTCATTATCTTCTGCACACAGGAACCTCATTCCCTGCAGAATATTTCCATCCTGCTCATCTGTTTCTTCTTGTGCCGCCAGAGCAACCGTTCTATCCTCTGCAATTTTCAGATCCATGAGAACCTCAAAACAGCTTCCCTGTCCCAATTCACTCTCCACATCAATGGTACCTCCCATTGCCTCAACCAGATTCTTAGTAATCGCCATTCCAAGTCCGGTTCCCTGTATTTTATTTGTAAGGGAACTTTCCGCACGGGTAAACGCATCAAAAATTGTATCCTTGAAATCTGCCGACATTCCCATACCATTATCGCTAACTAAGAAACGGTACTTTGCATAGACAGATGACTTTGTCTCACATTCTTCTACAAAGAACTGAATTTCCCCACCTTCCTGGGTATACTTCACTGCATTGGAAAGCAGGTTGCTGAAAATCTGTATCAGGTGAACCTGATCCCCATTCACCCACTCATGTTGAATATTTTCTTTTATGATTGTAAAGGTCTGATGCTTTTCATATATTTGAGAATGAAATATAGTGTCAAGTTCCTGAATAAAATCCAGAATAGAAAAGTCAGAATACTTGAAGACTGTTTTTCCTGCCTCAATCTTACTCATATCCAGAACATCATTAATAATTCCTAACAGATGCTGTGATGAAATATCTATTTTATCTGCATACTCTATAACTTTTGCTTTATTACCTGCATCATGTCTGATCAAAGATGTAATACCAATGATTGCATTCATAGGTGTGCGAATATCATGTGACATATTAGACAGGAAATCCGTTTTCGCCTTATTTGCATTTTCAGCTGTCTGTAAAGCCTCTGTTGCAACGTTCTTTGCCTTTTTCAGTTTTTGATTGACTACTTCCATTTCCTTCATTGTTTGTAAATGAAGTTCATTATTTCTTTTTTCATATTCTGCTTTTTGATCTGCAAGACTAAGTCTGGAAATACTGTAGAATAATCCGGCAAAAAGTAAAAGTATAAAACCTGCCATGAGTATTGTTGTAAACAACACCGTCTTCTGGTAATCCATCAGCACATTGTCAACAACTCCCTTTGCCACAATGCATACCAAAATGGTGTTGTTGCTTTCTATCGGGCAATACCCCAGATAATAGGGGTTCTGTTTTCCCAAAAGTGCAACTCCGGATTCTCTGTTATCAAACTTCTTTTTGAACAAATCAGCCTCTTCTTCTGTAATAGCCTGTTCCCCTTTTAAATGTTTTAACAAAGAATAATTACGCTGGTATTTATCACCACTCAGGTTCGTATACGTAATATTTCCGTCATGATCCAGCATGAACAAATATGCTTTCCCATCATAACCTTTCAGTTTTAACATGGAATCCAGTTTCGAATGATCATACACAGTTCCAATTGCCGTATAAGTTTCTCCATTGATCGTGTATTCCTGACATGGAATCGCAACCAGATAACCGTCTTTTTTCTTCTGATCATAATCAAGACGCACCAGTTTTCCAATATTGTATCCATTCTTTAAGTCCAGCAGAAGTTTACTTGGCATATCAATCCGCATTTTTGTTCCACCTGCTGATATTGCCTGACCATTTTCCTGAAGGAATATAAGTGTACTTTCCGATTCTTTTTCCCATGCTTCAAAGAAACTTTTGTTCATATCCGTTTCAAGAGACAGCTCCCTCTCATGAAGTAAAAATTCCTCAACCAACTGCAGCTGGCTGTAGTATCCACTCACCTGAAGATCATAGGTCTGCTGTATCTGTTCAACAACAGCTCCCATACTGCTTTTTCCATTTTCGCTGATATACTTATTAGACTTACTTATAAGATACTTGATACAAACTAAGCTTAAAAGAATCATAAGTAGTATAAGCAACAGCCTTGTTATTTTTTTTCTTTTGTTTACCTTTTGTTCTATCTCCACTTTTACTGTTCAACCTCTATATAGTCTTCCGGTGCTGACGGCTGCTGTCCTTTTGACATTGCTTCGATCCATGCACTTGATAATGTTGTATCTTTAAGCTGCTCAATCTCACATTTCGGATTTATTTTTTTCAAAACGGACATTGTGGTGTCTGTAAGAAGAATCGAGTATTCCTTTTCTTTGTCTATTTTCTTATCATTAACTGTTAAGTCCTTTAACGAAAATCCACTTTCCTCTTGACTGACGATCATTTTCATACCGGATGCAATTGGTAATTCGTATTTATTGGTTACGTAAAAATTCTCATCCGCATCGGCGAGATAATTTTCCACGAGTTCACAAACCTGTTTACCATTGATTTTTGTAAAATATAATGCTGTATCTGAACTCTTCGCTGTCATCATGCCAACCCGGCTGCTGGTGCATTCTCCTTTGTACATAGAAGAAGTGAAATAATAATATGGTACCAGAGCCAGCTGTGCCTCATTTTCTTCTCTGATCGTAGTTAAAATGGAAGATGCTGCATCACGGCCATTTCTATCGTTCAGTGAAATGGAATATTCATTTTCAAAATTCACCGTTGCTTTTTCTTCTGGATCTTTACGATTCATTACACTGCGCAAAGTATCATAAGCCTGTGTTTCATCCATTTCCCCTGACAGTAATCCGTGAACAGCCTCAAGACTTGCATCAAATGATTTTTGAGCGGAATATCGGATATAAACAGCATTATTATTAATTTCCTCTTCCAGTCCAGGCACATCCTGCATCATGGTTGGAACATCTGTATTCAATGAAATAACACCGCTTCCATCCGCAATCAGCTTTTGCCCCTCTTCTGAAATCATACAATCCAGCACATCCAGTGCAGTATCCAGTTTCTCCCGGTCTTTTTCCAGGTTTTTGTTAAATGCAATGTTTAAGGACGGAGTCATATACACATAGGATTCATCCGATGTCTGTGAAAAGTAAGGAATACGGGTCAGCTCCGCATCCATCTGTTTCTGCAGCTGCTGCATAACCGTCGGATGTCCATGAAACATTGCTGATTTTCCCTCGACAAACATCTGGATTCCTGTATCGACGTCAATATTGATATCTTCTTTACCAAAGTGCGAGTCCTTAAGAAACTGACTGGTTTCTGAAAAAATACGTTTCCATAATGTATCATCAAACTTCACTTCATCCGCTGCAGTCTCTGCACCGTTTCGCCATTCAATACCATCCAGGCTTGTGAACTCACCGATTGCCGCCGCCTGGATGATCTCATTATTAGACCAGTCTTCACCAAGATCCATGGAGTACGGTTTTATGCCATTATCATAAAACTGCTGACAGGCCTGTACATATTCCTCATAATTTTCTGGAATCTTTACGCCATACTGATCAAACAGTGTTTTGTTGGCAATGATCGTCTGCGGAATACCACAGATTGGCAGCCACTGGATTTCATCCTCCTCATTCTTATAATATTGCACCGCATAAGAATAATACTTGGAAACAACATCATAAGAAGCAAAATCCATAAGATAAGGCTGTAAGTCCTGTGCATCTGTTCCGGAGAATCGACGTACTGTTATGATATCCGGTAATTCATCATGTTCTTTAAAATAACTGTATAAATCGGTATCATTGTTACCTATAATAAATTCAATATCCTGATCTGGAAACTGTTCATGGATATAGGGTGCAATATTTTTCATCAAACGATTTTCCCACAGATAAACGGTAAGATGATCATCATTTTTAGATACTTCTTTCTTTGACTGTCCACATCCAGACAAGACAGCAGATGCTACAAGTACACCTGACACCACTGCTGTCAGACAACGTTTTGCCTTTTTCATACTTTTATTTTCCTCATTCTTTCCTGATAAAATCATTATTGTTACGTCTATGAAATAACACCGTAAAAAAGCACCGTCAGACAGACAGTGCACCTCATTTCATGCAACTGGCTGCCATTTTACAGGCCCTGTAGCTTTGCGTCCCAGACTTTCATCTGGTTTGCCGATCGTCCTTTTTAAGCTTTTAAACTTATGCAAAAAACTGATTTTATTATACTATGGCACTCTACTGTACACAAGAAAAACATTACCATTTTAATCTTCAAAAGCAAAAAAAGAACAGCCGATACATATACTCGAACTGTTCTTCTACTTCCGAAGTCCACGCAGCATTGACATTACTGTTTCCTGCTCATTTGTACTCAGATCGTTCCATATCCCTAGAACTTCTTTCTGTTTTTCTGTCAGATTCTCTGAATTACCTTCCTGAAAAAACTGTGATAATGTCACGCCCAATGCTGTACATATTTTTTCAAGTGTGATCAGCGACGGCAGGTTTTCCTGCGCCATGATTCTTCCCAGTGACGACTGGGAAATTCCCGACAGTTGCGATAATCTGTATTTACTGATATCACGCTTTTCACATAAAGATGTTATTTTATCCGCAATATACTTCTCTATCTGCAAGTAACTATACCTCATTTCCGCTATTACATGTTCTTATTGTACCTGTAATAATGAAAAAATATTAGTATCCAACTCTGCAATCATTTAATCCCACAATAGGAAGTATACGCATAAAAAACTATAAAGATACTTTCGTTTCCGCAAAAGTCATTTTCGCTTATATCGTTTTTATAATATCACAGACAATTACGTTTGTCACATAAAAGTTTGAAACCTCAAATAAAAAAATAAGCCTGCCATCATCCGCAGATTTCTCCACAGACAACAATAGGCTTCCTACTATCCAATCGTACAATCTCCTCAAAATCCGTGATGTCACTTCGACCACTCCCCTGCCACATTCCGGTAATTCCCGGTTTGATACTGATGCGACGCCATTGTTTTCTCTCATATTTTTCCACTTCGTCCAGTGTCGGCGGTCTGGTACCTACCAGACTCATGGATCCGCCTACTACATTAAAAAATTGCGGCAGTTCATCAATACTGAACTTGCGTATCACCCTGCCTACCTTTGTGATCCGGGGATCATCCTTCATTTTAAACATTACACCGCCGGCAATCTCGTTTTGAGCCATCAGTTCTTTTTTACGCTCTTCCGCATCAATATACATACTGCGGAATTTATAGATTTTAAAATTTCTGCCGTTCTGCCCCACCCTGGTCTGTTTGAAGATCACAGATCCCGGAGAATCCAGTTTGATGGCAACCGCCGTCACCAGCATAACCGGGGAAAATAAAAGGATCCCCACCATACCACCAATAATATCCATAAGTCGCTTTATAGCCATTTCATAAGTGTTCAGGCTGATGGTATGATACGTAATGACCGGATAGGTGCCAACGGTACTCACATAACTATAGGCACGTCTTCTCTTATAAAAGTCCACCACCAGGCGTACCGTCACTCCCATGTCAATACAGATATCTACATATTGCTGTGTAAATGGCAGTTCTTCCCCATGCTTCTGAATAATATATATCTGATCCAGATTATTCTCCCTGATCAGCTGCTCCAGTTCTTCCAGACATCCCAGATATTCTTCCTTATCCGCCTCATACTCATCTCGCTTCATTGCAATATAACCAACCATTTTGACCGGTATGGATGTTTTATCCAAAAAATAACTGAATTTATTGAATTCTCCTTTTTTTCCCACATATGCCGTTCTGGGTGCCCTGCCTTCTTCCAGCATTCTGATCAACGGTTTGCCAAAAATCATTTTTATACTGATCAACAGATAAGCCATGATCAGATAAATAATAAAGAATTCTCTTGCCTCCTGTCCCGGAGCGACAAACTGCAGCAGGATCCCCGTCACCAGCATGGCAACAACGAAGGATTTCGTAATCTTTCGGTGCACTCTGTCCAGATAATAAAACATTGTTACATTGTATAGATATCCTTCTTTGTTGGAAAGAAGATAAAGCAGCAAAAATACTCCCGTCAGAACCTCCAGTCGCAACTGTGTCTGATCATCCAGCCGCTGTCCCCTTATCAAAAACGTAATTCCAAATGCGCATACAAGCACAAAGATATCCAATAATATCTGGGTCGTATTCGTATTTGCCCCCGAATTTGTCTTGTTCAATTCCCCGTCTCCTCTCATAGTCTTCCACATCCAACAGCTCAATTTATTTTATTATAAGAATCCGGCAAAATCAAGCTGCGCGATAGCTTTTCTCATTCCACATATTAACTTTTTACTCTGATAATGATACAATGATGTCGGGGTCAAAAGCCCCCCCGACTTAGTAAGGCATTGACATAGGAGGTGTTTCATGGCAGTGATCCTGATGATAGATGATGATCGTGAAGTGTTGGAAATCAATAAAAAATATCTGACCGGCGAAGGCTTCGACGTATCGATCGCATCCTCCGCAGAGCAGGGGATCCGTCTGGCAAAGCAATGTTCTCCGGATTGTATTCTGTTGGATGTTATGATGCCGGACAGGAACGGTTATGAAGTGTGCCACATACTCCGCACTTTCACTTCCGCTCCCATTCTGTTTCTTACCGGAAAAAGCAGCGAAGACGATAAGATCACCGGTCTCACCAGTGGTGCCGATGATTATATTGTAAAGCCATACAGTCTGCGAGAGCTGAAGGCCCGCATTGATATACTCCTCCGGCGTATGGGACAGTTGAAGTCGGCATCCGATAATCACACTTTGGTCATCGGCAATCTTACCATTGATAAGGTGGCACACAAAGCGCTGTTCCTGGGCGAGGATCTTGGACTTGCTAACCGGGAATACGAGGTTCTCCTCTATCTTGCGGAGCATCCCGACCGGGATATTACCTTTGAAGAACTGGGCAATGCCCTATTGGGGACTTATATGGAAGCCGATCGCCGTTTAGTTATGGTGAATGTAAGCAGACTGCGCAAAAAATTAGATTGCAGCCATGAACTGTCTAATCACATTGAAACTGTATGGGGCAAGGGATATCGTTTTATCATTGCCTCTTATCGTCAATAATATTGCAGGGGGAATTTCAGAATGAATAAAGCCAGTTTTGTCTCTCCTTCCGTAGAAAAAGAGACCATTGAAAGTCTTTCCCAGAAGCTGCTGGAAGTCAACCGGCAGTTAACCGAAGCAAATAGAGAATTGAAGCGCGTACAGTCAGAAAAGGAAGAAATGCTTTCCAATATCTCGCATGATCTGCGGGCTCCCATAACCGCTATCCGGAGTGCATTGGATTATCTGAATTCCGGTCAGGAAATATCCATGGAGGATTACATAGCTTCTCTGCAGCTGATCGACCGCAGGACACAGACACTGGAAAATCTGATCCAGGATATGTATTATCTGTTCTGTGTAGAAGATACATCCCGGGAACTTGAGCTTGTCACCTTGGAGGCAGCACCGTTTCTGGAAGAATATTTTTATGATATGATTTCAGACAAACGCTATGACGATCATGACATGGTATTGGACCTTCCGGAGAATCTTTCCTGTAAGTTTTCTGTTGATGTCCAGAAAATGATCCGGGTATTGGACAATCTTTTCACCAACGCTGCAAAATACTCCGGCACCGGCAGCCGCATCACCATCGACGAGCTCTCGCGCCGCTTCCTGATGAACCCCTCCACGATGAAGGAGGTCTTCAAGACCGTTTACGGGCAGTCCATCGCCGCGCACATCCGCGAGCACCGCATGGAGCGCGCGGCAGAGCTGCTGCGCGAAACGGACGCGAGCATGGCGGAGATCGCCGCTGCCATCGGCTACGAGAGCGCGAGCAAGTTCTCCGCCGAATTCCGCAAGGCCTACGGCGCGCTGCCGACGGAGTATCGCCGCGCCGCACGCGCGGAAAAAGGATAGGGGCTTGCAGTCCGCGGAAAGTGTGTTATCATGGAAGCAGAAACCAACGAAACGGAGAGAAGAGAAATGGGCATTGTCGTTTTGGGCGCGGTCTTTGTGGACATCAAGGGCTATCCCTCGGACGTTTACATTCCCGGCGGGCGCAACGCCGGCCGGGTGGAGCAGATGCACGGCGGCGTGAGCCGCAACATTGTGGAGGACATTGCCAACGTCGAGCTGCAGCCGACCTTCATCGGTCTGGTGGACGACACCGGCGCGGGCGCGGATGTGGTGCGCAAGCTCAAGGCGCAT
>ENA-OPBD01001265-OPBD01001265.1-human-gut-metagenome-genome-assembly--contig:-NODE-1265-length-12447-cov-11.107973_pt1 | contig 12447 bp, 8 predicted proteins | sample MGYA00241062_ERZ501440 | MGnify/ENA primary metagenome ERZ501440 (study PRJEB25962, sample SAMEA2042628) | human gut metagenome | biome: human gut; feature: human-associated habitat; material: faeces...
GTGGTAGGGCGGGGGGCCCTTACCCCGCCGCAACCTTGGCCCATCTCTCATATTACAAATTTTGTAATGCACCTAAAACAGATTTGTAGGGGACGCTGCTTCGCATCGTCCCACATGCCGGGCCTTGTCTAATATTTCACCACATCATTCTCCGCAAGGCAGCGGGCGCACATTGTGTGCCCCTACAGGTGGCATACCATCACAATCCCCTCCACATCACTCAAAACCCGTCTTTTCCCTCACCATCACATTCCAGGGCCATCTCGCCTGTCCCATCTTCACACAAAAAACGGCGCCGTACCCCATAAAGTCCGGGGTACAGCACCGTTTCTTTTTATCTTATTCTATAAACTCTATCATCATGCTCTGTGCTTTTTGTGCCTGCTCACCAATACGCCAAGCACTATCGCCAGCACAAAATAGATCACTGCCATCACCACAAAGCGGCCAAACAAACCGCCCACATAAGCAATCAGCAGGTTTTTCAGGGCAGGCGGGTCAATGCCCAGGCGCGTTAAGCCGATCATCGGCTTAACGCCCACCCCCAGCACCAGGCACACCACAGCAGCACCGCCAAGGGCATACACCAGGCAGCGCGCCCCCAGGTGGGCATCTTTGCGGCTGATGTGCAGCATGGACACTACCGCAGCGCACAGCAGCACCGCACTGACCACCAAGCCGATTACCATCACCTTTTGCAGTTTCTGCACCAGGGTACGCAGCTGGCCGACCAGCGGCACCGCGGTGTAGGAGGCATACTCCATACGCACAGCCTCAGCCACGGTTTCCACGGCCGTCTTGGTTTCGCCTTCCAGCGTAATGCCACGGTCTGCCGTAGCCTGTTCCATGGCGCTGTAAACAGCTTCCGCGATATTATCGCGGGTATAATAGGTCAGCGTTTTGGCATACAGCCCCGCCACAGCATCCTGCATATCGCTTTCCACCTGGTCAACAGACATAAACCCCGTCATAACATCGGCATCAAAACCGGTGGCTGCACCATAACTGATAAAATCCTGTACCATATCATCATAGGCGCTCTGGGCATAGCCGGAGCTTTTCACGCAGCTCTGCATATAGCCCACGTTACCAAACGTGGTAAACAGCATGACAAACACCGCCAAAAGTGCCAAAATCAGGCTGCTCAGCCAGGAAAGCACCATCGGCCACACAGCGCTGCCTTTGCGGGAGTTTTTTTGTTGCGTCATCTCTGCATCTCCTCCCTCAACGGTCAGCATCCAGCTCCGGGCCGGATGTGTAGCTGGCATAAATAAAGTAGCGGTTAGGGGTAAAGCCCAGCGCATCAAACGGGTAGCAGGTATACAGGATCAGGTTTTCATCGGTTCGTGTAAAGTCATACGTGGTGGTATCCTGGTAATCCCGCACCTCGCAGCGCTCCACCGTATAGGTGTAGGTACCGTAATGGGTCTCGATCGTCACCACATCGCCCACCTCAACGCTCTGCAGGTCGTTAAAAAAGGTGTTGTTGTGGCCCGCCATCAAAATAGTCTTACTTTCACCAGGGATGCCTGCTCCGCTGCTGTCCACATAAGTACCAACACCCCGGTTCAGGATGCTGTTGGTGTCACCGTAATACACCGGCGCGTCCACCGTGGTGCCCGCAATGGTAATGCGGCCATAGCGGTCCCCCTTGCTGGGGTAGGTAATGCTGCTCAGCGGGATGGTTTCCTGTTCCGGCTCTTCCTGTGCGGTCTGGTCATTTTCCGTATTGGTCAGGGTCTGGGCTGCCTCATCAAACAGGTCCTTGGGCTGGGTTTCCACCACGCTGGTTTCCATAAACCACTCTACCAGCGAGTAGTACGGTGCGGCAAACACCTTGAACATGACCGCCAGCAGCGCCAACGTGACCAGCGCAAACAGCAGTGGCACTACCACCAGCCCTGCCGGACCTTTGCGCAAAAAATCGTTCTTGTGCGTCATTTATTTTTTCTCCCCGTTCAGGCACAGGCTGCGGCCCATACCTGACGCTGAAACAAAAAAATTCGCCGCGGCACGCCGCGGCGAACAACATGTTAGTTAGGCGTGATTACTCAGCGTCACGGCTCTTGCGAACAGCAACACCCATGGTACCAGCGATGGCAACCACAGCAACCAGCATAGCGATACCAGCATTGTCGCCGGTAGCCTTGATAACGCCATTGCCGCTCTTCAGGCTGGCAGCAGCGGTGGTGGTGCTTTCAGCAACGCCCCAGGTGCCATTCTTGATGGCTTCGCCGATTTCCGGATGGGTATCGGCATTGCTGAAGCTGTAAGGGACGTAGGTGCCGTTGATGTTGGCAGAGATGGTGATATCGTTGCCGTTGACGGTAACCTTTGCATCGGAAACAGAAACGCCCAGAGCATTCAGGATGCTGACAGCCTCGTTCTTTGCACCTTCGGGATCAGACTTTGCACGGTCCAGCAGCTCGTTTGCCTTGGCAACCAGGCTGTCGGCAGTGTAGCCAGCAGCAAGAGCCTTGTCAACATCAGAAGCGGTAACCGTGTAGGCAATGCCCTTGGAGTTCAGGTAATCCTGAGCGCGGGCAACCTGTGCATCATTGGCAGCAAATGCGCTGGTAGCGAACACACCAGCCATAGCGGCGCAGGCAACGAAAGTGGTCAGTTTCTTCATTTTCATTACGCACATCTTCTTTCTTCCTATTTGAATATCGGAATGTATATTCTTTAATGCACCCCATATTAACTGACGATTCATTATAACTATTAACAATAGCAGTATAGCATTTTTTTGTCAAATGTCAAGGGCAACACCACACAATTCCCACCTTGCGGCTTAAGCACCGCTCCGGCAACTGCGGCACGGCATCTGCGTTGCCAAAATGCTCGATAATGTCGGGTTGCGGTACCCGCATCGTGCTTCGGGGGCAAAAGCCCCTCGCACTCTGCGACCGCTGCCCCTGCTTCGGTTCGCTGTTTCCGCCACTGGCGGCGCTCACCTTTGCAGCATCCAGTATTATCTGCGCTTTTGGCTTGGCATCTGCCGCACCTCGCTCGCCGTATCGGCACTTAGAATTATGCGGTATTGCCCAAGATTTCTTCGAGCTTTTATGCTTTCCGTTATTCATTTCGCGCTTTTTGCCAAAAGTAAAATGGAACTTCCACCATTAGCATCGCGCACCAGCCGGTGGCGCAGGCAAAGGCAATGCCATACATTCCCATCCGCGGCGCCAAAATGCAGGTCGTCACCACACGCAGGCTGGTCTGGATCAGCGTGCCCAGCAAAGTCATCGGCATGTTGCCTATGCCGCGGTAATACCCTTGGAATCCGTTCGTCATGGCGGGCAGCAGGTAGAACAGTGCCATCGTTCCCAGGTACTGCACCGCCAAAGCGATCACCCGGTCAGCGCCCTCCCCTGTCACAAACATTGCGGCCAGCGGGGTCTTGAACAGAGTCACCACCCCGCCGATCAGCATCCAATACGCGGCTTCCATCCCAAGGCCCACCGCAAATCCGCGTCTAATGCGGTCCTGCCTGCCCGCGCCGCGGTTCTGGGCAATGTAGGTGGTAATGCCCTGGGCAATGCTCTGTTCGGGGATGCAGGCAAAATCGTCAATGCGCGTCACCGCATTGAACGCAGCGATCACTTCCACACCCAAGGCATTCACCTGCCCCTGGATGAGCACTTTGCCGATTGGCTGCACGGCCTGCTGCAAAGCGGATACCCCGCCATATTGCAGCGTGCGGCCCAGCAGGCTGCGGTCAACGCGCCACTGGCCCCGCCGGGGGCAGAGTTCCGGCGTTTTGGTCCACAGCCACCACCCGGCCAACACGGCGCTGAACGCTTCGGCAATCACCGTTGTCATGGCGGAGCATACAATGCCAAAGCCCAGCCCGCCGATAAAGATCAGGTCCAGCGCTGCGTTCAAAATGGCCGATACCATCAAAAAGCGCAGCGGCGTTCGGGCATCGCCCACACTTTTGAACCCCGCCGCCAACGCATTGTAAAAGCAGGTGAACGGTGCCCCCAAAAAGGTAATGCGCAGATAGATGGCCGTGATCGCAAAAATCTCCCGCGGAACCGCACAGGCCTGCAGAATCGTCGGGGTGAATAATGCCCCCAGCAATGCCACCACTGTGCATGCCGCCGTGCCGGAAAGCACGGTGGTAGCCAGTTCCCGGCGCAGGCTTTCGCCGTCCTTTGCGCCAAAGAACTCGCTCATCAGCACCCCGGCCCCCAGGCAGACACCGGTAATTCCCAGAATAACCAGGTTCATCACCGGGCCCGCAATGCCCTCGGCCGCCAGGGCATCCTTGCCGATGAACCGCCCCGCAATGATGGAATCCACCGCGTTATACGCCAGCTGGAACCAGTTGCCCAGCATCAGCGGCACGGCATAGCGCAGCAGGTGCCCCGCCGCGCCGCCTTTGGTCATATCCTGCATGGCGCTCATTTCTGCTGTGCCGGTTTGCGCTCATCGCGGTCCTGCTCAGTTTCCCGCGTAATGTAGATGGGGCGGTGCTTCACTTCCAGATAGGTTTTGGCCAGGTACTCGCCCACAATGCCAAGGCAGAACAGCTGCACGCCGCTGCACAGCAGCATAATGCAGACCATGCTGGGCCAGCCCGCGGTCGGATCGCCAAAAATCAGAGCACGCACTACAACAAAAATAATGCCCACAAATGCCGCCAGGCAGAAGATCACGCCCGCCAGCGCCGCCATAACCAGCGGCTGGGTCGAAAATCCCACAATGCCCTCAATGGAATACTTGAACAGGCTCCAGAAGTTCCACTTGGTCTGGCCTGCCACGCGCTCCACGTTCTGGTAGGCAAACCACTTGGTCTTAAAGCCCACCCAGCTGAAAATGCCCTTGGAAAAACGGTTATACTCAGACATTTCCAGCACGGCATCCACCATGCGGCGGCTCATCAGGCGGAAATCCCGTGCGCCGTCTACTATCTCGGTATCCGACATTTTATTGATGATGCGGTAAAACATCCGGGCAAACCAGCTGCGCACCGGGGGTTCACCCTCGCGGGTGGTGCGGCGGGTAGCCGCGCAGTCATAATCACCGGTCAGCAGGGCATCCAGCATATCCGGCAGCAGCGCAGGCGGGTCCTGCAGGTCAGCGTCCAGCGTGGCGACATAATCACCCTTGGCCGCTTTCAGGCCCGCATAAATACCCGCTTCCTTGCCAAAATTGCGGCTGAAGGAAACGTAACGCACACGCGGGTCGGCATCGTGCAGCTCCCGCGCCACGCGCAGGGTGCCGTCTTTGGAGCCATCATCCACAAAAATGATCTCAAATTCTGCGCCGTGGCTCTTTTCCATCTGTGCCGCCACACGGGCCGCTTCCTGATAAAACAGCGGCATGGCTTCTTCTTCGTTATAACATGGAACGATCAGGCTGATCAACATTAGGGGGTCACTCCTCCCATGGTAGTTTCGTATCGTGGGTATTGCGGTCATTCAGCGGTCCATCCGGTAAAGTTCACCAGCAGGTATCCGTCCTGCAGGCTTACCCCAACCGGGGCTTCGCCTGCCTCGGCCAGGGTATCGGCGGCATCCTGCTGGTCTGCATCCGCCAGGGCGCAGGGGCGGCCCACCTGCTGCATCAGCAGGGCTATCTGTTCTTTGCCGCCAAAGGCATCCTGCGCCCAGTTGATGACCATTGTCTGCGGGTTCTCGTACCGGTCCAGGTCCCCCAGCGGGCCGCCCAGCACGGTATAAATCAGGTATGCGGCCTTATACGCCGGATTTGCCGCCGGGATCACCAGCCGGTCCTGCAGTTCGGGGCTTAATTCTGCCTGCCCCACAAAGGCCACCGGCAGGGTGCCCGCCGGATCCAGGTCATTCAGTTCATCTGCTGTTTTAATCAGCAAGCGTTCTTCATACTGCCAGCGGTCGCGGTTGTATCGTATCGTCCCTGTCAGGGAGATCAGTTCCACCGCCAGCATCGCCCCCGCCAGCGCGGCACAAATGATGGCTTTGGCTCCGCCCTGTTTGCCGCGGTCCAGCGCCGGGGCCAGCCACAGCCAGGCCGCAAAGGGCACAAACACAGCAAAGCACTGCACTGCACGGGCCATCTGGGCACCGGTGCCCTGCAAGATGCCCAGCGAGAACTGCGATACAATCAGCCCCGCCGCAAACAGTGCCCGCCCATTGCCGCCGCGGTGCCGCAGGACCCACAGCACCACCACCCAGCTGGCAAGTGCCAGCAAGGCCAGCGCCGGAATGCCAAACGCACGGGCCAGATAGTTGGTCAGCCATTCCCGCACAGGGATCACAACTGCAGCCCGCACGCTGTCCCGCTGGAACCAGAAGATCGTTTTGGATGCCGTGCCATCCTGCCCGCTCACGCCGTTTGCGGCGCACAGCAGGGCGGCCAGCCCTTTGCGCAGCACCAGTGCCGCGGCCAGCGGCCACAGTCCGCGCAGAATGCTGCCCCATATCTTTCCGGCTTTTCGGCTGTGGGGTTCCGCTGCCGCGGCATCCAGCAGCAGGGCGGCGCACAGCAGCGTCAGCCAGACTGGGGCAAAGCTTTCGTACAACCCCAGTGCAAAACACAGGCAGACCACTGCGCCGCAGGCACCGGGCAGGCTGTTCCGCCAGCCGCACAGCAGGTGCGGCAGTGCCAGCGCCAATGCCAACGCGCACAGCAGGTAGCCAAACCCAACGCCACACTGGTTGGAATACATCAAAATTTCGCCATGGTAGGGCCACAGCAGCAGCCCTGCCGCCAGCAGCTGCGCCCCCGGCTGTTTTGTCTGCCGCCGTGCCGCCGTGTACAGCACCGCGGCCAGCAGAATGCCCGCCAACACCAGGCTGAGGGCAAAAAACAGCTCCGGCCAAAAGCGCTGGTAGGTCATGATTCCGGTCAGCGCCTGCAGCAGCCATACGGTAATGCGGCCCTGGCGCAAAAATTCTCCGCCCTGCTGGTAGGTGGCAATGGCAAGGTCGTCCATATCCACGGCAGGGGTGTTCATGGCGTAGCCGTACCCCCACAAAACTGCCAGCAACAGCACACCCCACAGCGTTTTGCTGCGGGCCAGCCCGCACAGGTTGTTCCAAATTTGTCCCGATACGGGCAAAGCCCCCGCTTGTGCGGAGGCTTGCCGGGTGGTATCAGGTTGTAATGTCTGGCGCGCCACGGGGAACGATCAGCCCTTAACGGCGATGTTGACCAGGCGGCCCTTGACGTAAATTTCCTTGGCAATGGTCTTGCCTGCAATGGCTTCGGCCACAGCGGGGTCAGCCTTTGCAGCGGCAATGGCGTCAGCGCTTTCAATGTTAGCGGCAACGTTCAGGCGGGCCTTGACCTTGCCGTTCACCTGAACAGCAATCTCAATGGTCTGCTCCACGCATTTGGCTTCGTCATACTTCGGCCACTCGTGGTAAGCCAGGGTGTCGGTGTGGCCCATCTGCTGCCACAGTTCCTCGGTCATATGGGGAACAAACGGGTTCAGCAGCTGCAGCAGCACTTCGTACTCTGCGCGGGTTGCACCGCCCTCATCGTACAGGGCATTCACCAAAATCATCAGCTGGGCAATGGCAGTATTGGCTTTCAGGGCGTCAATGTCCTCGCCCACCTTCTTAATGGTGCGGTTGATCAAAGCTTCCAGCTTCGGGCGGTAGCCTTCGCCCTCCACCTGCTTTTCGCTCAGTGCCCAGATGCGGTCCAGGAAGCGCTTGCAGCCCTTGATGGAGTTGGTGTTCCAGGGAGCGGCTTTCTCAAAGTCGCCAATGAACATCTCGTACAGGCGCAGGGTGTCAGCGCCGTACTCGTTCACCACATCGTCCGGGTTGACAACGTTGCCCAGGGATTTGGACATCTTGACGATCGGGTGCTCGGCCATTTCGCCGTACTTCTCGACCAGAGCTTCGCGGGCAGCCTTTTCGCTGCCGTACTCGGCCAGCAGGCGCTTGCGCTCGGCATCGGGCTGGTTTTCAAAGGCATGAGGGTTCAGGCCCAGGATCATGCCGTGGGAGGTACGCTTCTGGTACGGTTCTGGCTTGGGCACTACGCCGATATCATACAGGAATTTGTGCCAGAAACGGCTGTACAGCAGATGCAGGGTGGTGTGCTCCATGCCGCCGTTGTACCAGTCCACCGGGCTCCAGTAATCCAGGGCTTCCTTGCTGGCGATGGCATCCTTGTTGTGGGGGTCCATATAGCGCAGGAAGTACCAGGAAGAACCGGCCCACTGGGGCATGGTATCGGTTTCACGGGTAGCGGGGCCGCCGCAGCACGGGCAGGTGGTCTTGATCCACTCGGTGTGGCGGGCCAGCGGGCTTTCGCCGTCCGGGCCCGGCTCAAAGTCGGTAATTTCCGGCAGGCGCAGCGGCAGCTCGCTTTCGGGGATGGGCTGCCAGCCGCACTTTTCGCAGTGCACCATGGGGATGGGCTCGCCCCAGTAACGCTGGCGGCTGAACACCCAGTCACGCAGCTTGAAGTTGACCTTCTTGCAGCCCTTGTGGTTTTCTTCCAGCCAGGCATACATCTTTTCCTTGGCATCTTCAACGGACAAACCGGTCAGGAAGCCGGAGTTGACCAGCGTGCCGGTGGCAACATCGGTAAAGGCAGCCTCATCCAGGTTGGCCGGGGTATTGCCCTTGACGACCTCGATGATGGGCAGGCCGAACTTCTTGGCGAACTCCCAGTCGCGGCTGTCGTGGGCAGGCACGGCCATAATAGCACCGGTGCCGTAAGTTGCCAGAACATAGTCAGAGATAAAGATGGGCACCTCTGCGCCGTTGACGGGGTCGATGGCGGTCACGCCCTCGATCTTAACGCCGGTCTTTTCCTTGTTCAGCTCGGTACGCTCAAAGTCGCTCTTGCGGGCGGCTTCATCCTGGTATGCCTTTACGGCATCCACGTTCTTGATCAGCCCGGCATCGATCCACTTTTTGATGTAGGCATGCTCCGGGGAGATGACCATGTAGGTAACGCCGAACAAGGTATCCGCGCGGGTGGTATAAACGGTCAGGGTATCACCGGCAGAGGTTTCAAAGTTGACCTCAGCGCCATGGCTGCGGCCGATCCAGTTGCGCTGCTGGGTCTTGACACGGTCGATGTAATCCACCTGGTCCAGGTCATCGATCAGGCGGTCCGCGTAAGCGGTGATCTTCAGCATCCACTGGCTCTTCACGCGCTGCACAACGGGGCTGCCGCAGCGCTCGCACACGCCGTTTACAACTTCCTCGTTGGCCAGAACGACCTTGCAGCCGGTGCAGTAGTTGACGGTGGTAGCCTTTTTATAAGCCAGACCGTGCTTGTACAGCTGCAGGAAGATCCACTGGGTCCACTTGTAGTATTCGGGGTCAGTGGTGTTGATCTCGCGGTCCCAGTCAAAGCTCAGGCCCAGTGCCTGCAGCTGGCTCTTGAAGCGGGCCACGTTCTTGGCGGTCACGATTTCCGGGTTGATGTGGTTTTTCAGGGCATAGTTCTCGGTCGGCAGACCAAAAGCATCCCAGCCCATAGGGTACAGGACATTATAGCCGCACTGACGCTTTTTGCGTGCCACAATATCCAGCGCGGTATAGCTGCGGGGGTGGCCAACATGCAGGCCGGCCGCAGACGGGTACGGGAATTCTACCAGTGCATAGAACTTGGGTTTGGAATGGTCGATCTCAGCAGGGAAGGTGTGTTCACCCTGCCATACCTTTTGCCATTTGGCCTCAACGGCCTTGAAATCATATTTCATAAAGCTTCTCTCCCCACAGAAATTTGTGCGTACTGTGCTTTTGCGCTCCGCATCGGCTCCCCTGGAGGGGAGCTCCGGCGCAGCCGGTGAGTGGTGGTTCGGCGTCACGCACCCCTGTATTTTATGTTCTTTCGGGGTGCCAGCTCCCCTCAAGGGGAGCCTACGCACCCCGAAAGCCTCCCCTTTGAGGGGAGGTGGCACGGCGCAAGCCGTGACGGAGGGGTTGTCTGCCGTCAAGACAATCTCCCAGTCTCGCATACGCCCGACAGCCCCCTTTACACAAGGGAGCCTTTCCTGTTATGCCGTTCGTAAGCCTATGCCGCAAACGAAAGAAAAGCAGCGGCACAGCCGCTGCTTTTCGGGTGTCGTATGTAGGTCAGTTGTCAGTTGACGCGCACCAGGATCTCCGCCGTGGCGCTGCCCAGCGTGATGGTGATGGTGGCCGTACCGGAGCCGACGCGCTCCACCGTGCCGCCCTCAGAGACCTTCACCACATTGGTGTTGGAGCTTTTCCACGTGGCGGTACCGGTCACGCCCTCCAGCGTCAGCTCGCAGGCGGGGTCGCCCTTGTTGACCGTCATGTCAAACTGGCCGTCGGGGTTCTTGTCCAGATACGTGCCGTACATGGTCTTGATCTTCAGATTCTTCAGGGAAGAACTGGTATTGGTGTTGCCGTTGTTGGGCTTATTCGTAGTATCCGGCTTATTGGTGTCGGGCTTATTGGTGGTCGTTCCGTTGTCGGGGGTGTTGGTGGTGGTGTCCGCCTTTTTCTGCACGGTGATGGCGCAGGCCACGCTCTCCTCGCCGCAGGTGACGGTGACAACGGCGCTGCCCTCGGTCAAAGCGGAGACCGTACCGTCGTCAGACACCTTCAGCACGCCGGAATCGCTGGTGATCCACTGATAGCTCTCCTCCGCGCCGCCGGTGGCGGTCAGCTTCTCCGATTCACCGGGCGCCATCAGCAGGGACATGTGATCCAGCGCCAGCGCCTTGACCACCGGCTCGTTGTCCACCGGCGTGTTGACCGGCTGGTTCTGCGTCGTACCGGGGTCAACGTCTTCCGGCTGCTTGTCGCCGCCGAACCAGCCCCGCACGGTGTCACCGGCAAAGGCCCACACCAGAATGCCCGCCAGCACCAGCACCGCCAGCACCAGTACCGGGCCCACAACGCTGGGCGCCTTCTTCCGCTTCTCCATCTGGCGGTGGCCGCGCTTTTTCACTTTACCGTTGTAGTATTCTTCATCTTCCACGCAGAAAGGACACTTTTTATAGCTGTCGGAGTACACTTCTCCGCATTTATTACACTTGATCAGGCTCATGCTGTTTTTCCCTCCAAAGGACATACTCTTGATAATACTTTGCTATCATACTCCAAAAACAGCCGTCCCGTCAACTGAAAATGCTGGAAATTCATCATTTTTTTACATCTTTTCTTGCTTTTCCGGGGATGACTTTCTATAATAGAGGGGAATAATGCAAGGGAGGCGTTCTCCATGAATACCATTTTTATCGGCGTGGCCGGCGGCACCGGCTCCGGCAAAACCACCCTGACCGAGCATCTGGCTGAGCGGTTCGGCAGCAACATCAGCGTGGTACATCATGACAACTACTACAAGCGGCAGGACTGCTCTTTTGAGGAGCGCTGCAAGCAGAATTACGACCATCCCGACGCCTTCGACACGGATCTGATGATCCGGGACCTGAAAAAGCTGAAGGCGGGAGAGACGATCTACTGCCCTGTGTATGATTACGCCATCCACAACCGCACCGACGAGACGGTGGAGATCAAGCCCGCCAAGGTGGTCATCGTGGAGGGCATCCTGATCTTCCAGAGCAAGGAGCTGCGGGACCTGCTGGACATCAAGATCTTCGTGGAGACCGACGCCGATGTGCGCATTCTGCGCCGGGCCCTGCGGGACGTGGAGGAGCGGGGCCGCTCCATGCAGTCGGTGGTGACCCAGTATCTGACCACGGTGAAGCCCATGCACGAGCAGTTCGTGGAGCCCACCCGCAAGTATGCGGATATCGTGGTGCTGGAGGGCGGCCACAACCTGGTGGCCCTGGACCTGATCATGCAGCGCATCGCCAACCATATCGCGGAGAAGTGATGTGAAAAAATATGCCTTTTGGCTCCGTATGGCCGGGGCGCTTCTGTGCATACTGCTGGAGCTGTATTTCCTGGCCCCGGCAGCTATGGGCATCTGGCATGTGGGCATGCTGTACCCCATGGTGCCCCTGACCCTGCTGTCCGTATGGCTGTCGTGCCCCCGGCTCTTTGACCGGCTTCCCCGGTGGCTGTGCCGCGCCGGGGCGGCCGTGGTGGGCGCGGGAGCGGCGGTGGTCCTGGCGGTGGTGGTGCTGATGGGCATCCAGGCCGGGCACCGGCCCACGGAGGGGGACTGCACCGTCATCGTCCTGGGGTGCCAGGTGTCCCGGGACGGGAGCCCCACGGTGATGCTGGACGACCGCATCGACGCGGCGTACCGCTATCTCGCGGAGCACCCGGAGAGCCGGTGCGTAGCCTCCGGCGGACAGAACGACAACGAACCCATTTCCGAGGCATCCTGCATCCGCAACACTCTGGTGGCCCGGGGCATTCACCCGGACCGCATTTACCTGGAGGACCGGTCCCGGTCCACGGAGGAGAACCTGACGTTTTCGGCGGAGCTCATCCGGAAGGAGGGCCTGCCCGCCCGGGTAGCCATCGCATCGGACAACTTTCACCAGCTGCGGGCTGCCGTGTGGGCCAGGCGGGGCGGATTGGATCCCTGGTCCATCGGCTG
>ENA-OPBD01001267-OPBD01001267.1-human-gut-metagenome-genome-assembly--contig:-NODE-1267-length-12441-cov-5.452123_pt1 | contig 12441 bp, 9 predicted proteins | sample MGYA00241062_ERZ501440 | MGnify/ENA primary metagenome ERZ501440 (study PRJEB25962, sample SAMEA2042628) | human gut metagenome | biome: human gut; feature: human-associated habitat; material: faeces...
GACGCAAGTCAAAGCGCCCGTAGCTCAATTGGATAGAGCGTCTGACTACGGATCAGAAGGTTTGGGGTTCGAATCCCTACGGGCGTGCCACTTGCATCACTGCCAGCAAATAAAATGATTCCTGCCTGAACGTCACGGCGGGATTTTTTGTCTCTACTGGTAAATACATATGGGGGCGCCATGGTTTCGACTGGAAGTCTGCGGTGCTGGCTGCATGTGAAGGTTAATCGGCTGGCCTTCTAAAAAGCCGATTAAAAAAATAAATGCAGAGTCTAACGACCTTGCTCTGGCTGCCTAATTAGTTCAGCCGCGTCAGAACCTCAACGCCTGCTAGAGGGGACGACGAAGACACAGCAGGCTGGTGCAATGCGGGGTTGCCGCGCAACGCACGAGACTTCCACAGGCAACTAGCGAGCTTGCCTAGTTGACGCATAGCGAAGCAGCCGCGAAAGCAGCAATATGCGTCTGAACATGGAGATGCCGTCATCAATGGCCTTCAGGACACGGGTTCGACTCCCGTCGCCTCCACCATTTCAAAACAACCGCAAGCGTTTGAAATAGAATGTTTGCGGTTGTTGTTTTTATAGAACCGCAGTACATGATAACGGCTTTTAGAAACAATGTACTGTATTTTTAAAGCCGCATGACGATACTCCATCCAAGTTTTCCGATAAACATCAGAGCATAAGGGAATCTGCAATTTTTGAGGCATCACGACAGACCAGGCCCTTCCTGTTCCCAACGTTGACCAAGAACTGCTTTACGTCACTCATGGGGTTACTGTCATTGATTCCCTGTTTTTGATCCGCTCCTGCCTGGGAGGAACATCTTTTCCATTTAAAACTGTTGCAATGCATCGACAAATCCGGAAACGCCTTGTCTGGAAAAAAACACTGCATCACATATCCCCCAGTCTGCCGCAATCATGCAGTCAGTCCAACAATCTTATTTGCTGATATCCTTATTATTTTCTGATGGTAAAATACTTGAAAAACGATATGGAGGCAAAATCCATCAGTATGAACTGCGCATAATTACCGGGGGTAAAAATACGGCGGCCCCCGAGGCTATTGACAGCCTCAATCGTCAGTAGAACTGCTTCACGAAACTCAACGGCCTCATCGTCTCCTGCGGAATTATTGAGAACAGAGGTATTTCCCAGCCTTGCCCATACCTGGACGGCTTGCCAGTCCTCTTCCATGTCTGCAATGACGGCTACAGCCGCGCTCAAAGCCGGGGCCTGCCCGGACGGTATATCATTCTGTTTATAGCGGTCTATGCGAGTATATCCATCCGAATCCTGGTAGATGGCTGTCAGTGTGAATTCCCTCCAGTTACCGGGCTTGGAAAACTGTATTTGTATCTCTCTCATGGTATCATTATGCTAATTGGCTGATTTAATAATGGCGGCGCGAGCATCGTGATGGCTGGCAAACACCCACACCTGCCGGGCTTGTCCCGTCTTGTTGGAGGAATAACATCAGGGATATTTGTCTGCCTCCGGCTGATCTTTCTTCAGGGAGCTGACTGCACCTAACACCCACTTCCTTGAAAAATCTGCTCCAGCTCGCGGAAAATGTCATCCTGTGTAAAACGTCCAGATTGAAAGTCCCCGCTCCCGCCCGGCATTTTGGCCAACATTGATGAGGATACGGCCCGTAACAAATATGATATGCCCCCTCGTTTGAAGCGTATGGAAGATGCTTTGCCTAAATCGCAGATGAGACAGCCTGCGGAGCATTCCTATATTGTCACACCCACTTAACTATTTGAATACAATAAATGATAATATCCTTTCTCTATAAAACCATCCTATCACAGGAAAGGAACGAATTATTGGAAAAATTGCTTTGAAACCCGGATTCGGCCCCTGTCCGTAAAAAACTATACGATGAAATGAGCTTCCCGAATATCCAGAAGCGTTGATAAAAATACTTCAAGCCAACAGTATGTACTTTATATGGAAAACTCTTATCATCAAACAACACGCCGGAATTTCCTGAATCAATTAGGCCTGGCGGCAGCAGGAATGACAACGGGCAATACAGCCCTTGCCACTACACAATATGATTCCGGCATTCCCAGAAATTCCGTACCAGATAGAACTTCCGATAATTCCGCCAAAAGAGTGATCATGATTTCCCTGGACGGTATTTGTGTGGAAGGTTTTCAAAAGGCGCATGCGCCCTCTTTAAAAGGAATGATGTCACAGGGAGCTTTTTCTCTGGATACGCGGGTTGTGATGCCCTCCGTCACGTTACCTAACTGGACCAGTCACTTAACCGGCAGCGGCCCGGAACAACACGGAGTCTTCAATAATAACTGGACGCCGGCAAATTCCTCCTACCCCGCCGTACGGAGAGACGAAGACGGATATTATCCCTCCGTATTCCAGGCCCTGAAAAAATGCCAGCCTTCCTGCAAAACAGCTTTTTACTATAATTGGAAACCTCTTGCCTATCCGTTCAACGAAAAATACCTGGATGAAATCAAGTACCTGGCAAACGACGCCTATGCTTCCAATTACCATCAGGCTTTCCAATTCGTCAAGAAACACCGCTACAACCCGACTGTGGTTTTTCTCTATTCCGTTCATACAGATCATGCGGGGCACAAATACGGCTGGATGTCCAGAGAATACCTTCAATCTATTGAAGAGGCGGATCAGCAAATTGGAATCTTTTTTCAGAAATTGAGGCAGGAAGACTTATTCAACGATACGCATTTTCTATTTCTGACGGATCATGGGGGAATCGGAAAGGGCCACGGGGGGACGAGCGCAGCGGAAATGATAGTTCCATGGGGAATTTCAGGTCCGGGCATTAAGAGAAATTTCCTGATTTCCGAACCAAACAATACCACCAATACCGCTCCCATGCTTCTTCATTTATTCGGAGGAAAGCCACTACCGGAATGGACGGGGAAAGTCATTGAAAGCGTGTTTCCATCATAACTCCCCGTAGCTTGCTTTTCCTGATGCAATTTACCGCCTCTTCACGGCAGGAAACAAAACATGGCTGCCGGATGGCATTCCCTGCCGGAGTTGAACCGAGCCTTTGCCGTTGGAGAGACGGCCTTCCTGACCGCTAGAAGAAGGGAACATGACAGCCGGAATAAAACAGCCCGCTTTTCACAAGCCGCTGAAATCTGCATAGCACTTTCCCGGAAAGAGTCAATGATTTTTACCGTATCCTTTCCCCTTTTTAATCAAATATGGAATTCCAACAGGGAGCGTCAGCCGCATCAAAACGCAACAGAACCTGTTCCAGAGTGTTTTTTCCAAAGACATGGAGGCAAGCTTATTCCGACCAGAGCATCAGCTTTCTGATGTTTCCCAACCATCCTTTTTTCAACCGTTGCCCACCCATACGCATAAGATAAGGGGAAGGATTGCACCTGTTTCTTCCATGAAGGACAATGAAACGTACGGCCACCACCTCCGACCGTCTTCATGACGAATTGTTCACTCAGGCTTTCTGGCCTTGTTCATCTTCATGGCAAATCATCCCACGTAGCCGACATGATTGGACCATTCAGCATTTAATGATTCGAGGCGCGGGCACACCCTCCTTCTGGGTTGCCGTACCGCATCAAAGACATCTTATGACGAGCCCTGCCGCATGAGGTATTGTTCATTTTTCCTCTTTTATTTCCGGCAAAACCACAGGTTCTCCCAAAAAACGGGGTTCACGGCTCCAAACCCACAAGTCCAGCATCATCCATACGCGGGCCGCACGCTCCCTGAACCAGCTTTTCATACGGGAACGGCGGTTGGGAACATCCGGCGCGCTGACGGCCCAGGCCGCCATCCCCTCATGCGCTGCGATTGCCAGGGCGCGTTCATTATGAAATTCCTGAGAAACAACAATCATCGTCGAAACGCCGAAAATTTCCTTCATCCTCACGACAGAATCCAAAGTCCGCAATCCAGCAAAGTCACATACAATCCGTTCCTCTGGAACGCCACGTTCCACCAGAGCCTGTTTCATCCATTCCGGTTCATTGTAAGCATGAGAACTATTATCTCCGGAAACGATGAAAACCGTTGCTTTTCCATCTTTCCAAAGTTCCGAGGCCGTATCCATCCTGTTATGGAAATATCCGTTAGGGCTCCCCATGAATGTTGGGGAGCATCCTAACACCAGAACAGGAGCACGAACGGGAACATCCCTGGAATGCTCAACAATCCTGCCCTCTGAAACGGAATAAATGTACCATTCTGCGGCAACGCATACCACAACCGCTCCCGCAAACATGCCTCCTGCTATTTTCAACGCCAGCAGCATTCCCTTTTTTCCAGGGCGCCATGAACCATCTGATTTTCCAAACCGGAAGATACCCAACAATTTCATACTCCGTATTTCTATTTTTCAGCCAGAGGCGCCCTGTTATAAACTCTTTTTTCAGAACTGTTTCCACTCAACATTCTTCTCTCTGCTTTCTGCATTTCATGACAAGAATAGCCACGAAACACCGCCATCCTTGTTTTACTCATCCGGGAAAACAAAAATTATTGATGGAGAATCAGCCAGCAAATGATATTGCAGCAAAACAAAAAGGCCCGCAAACAGCGAGCCTTTAATTTACATAATTCATTGTTATTTAAAGAAGTACCCCCGACCGGACTCGAACCGGTACGTCCTTGCGGACAACAGATTTTAAGTCTGCAGCGTCTACCATTCCGCCACGGGGGCATTGACCGGACGGCACTCTACAGGAATGCCGCCGGGATTCAAGCACGAATCCCTTCCGGTTTTTAAATATTAATCACGAACTTCCACCACCATGCTGATTTCCACCGCTACATTGAGCGGCAGGGCGGACACGCCTACCGCCGTGCGGCTGTGGCGGCCAATTCCTCCAAAGGCTTCCACCAGCAGATCGGATGCGCCATTCAATACTTTAGGATGGTCATAAAAATCCGGGCCGGCATTCACAAATCCGTTCACGGCCACGATTCTGGATACTTTTTCCAGAGATCCCACCGCCTGCACAATAACGGCCAGACGATTCAAAATAGCGGCGCGCGCAGCGGCCTGACCTTCTTCCACCGTCAGCTCCTGCCCTACTTTGCCAAAGTATTTGTCGTCCCCGTTTACGGAGATGCCGCCGGAGAGGTGAAGCAGGTTGCCCGTGCGTACGCATTGCACATAGGAGCCTACGGGAGCGGGAGCATCGTAAATGGCGTAACCAAGGTCGGAAAGTCGTTGACGTATTTTATCCATATAGAGCATTTGACAGAAGTTGAATTGAAAGGATACACCGGAAACAGTTGCATTTCCAGATGCCTTTCATGACATTTTGAACAATTTTCGGTCTGTTTGCACGTAAAATGATTGCCATCCACCTCATTTAGTTGCTATTGAAACAACCCGTACATGATGACCGACGAAACTCCTTCCACAGACCCCAAGCAGCAGATTCCGGACCTTTCCGGCTTGGCCGACTTTCAATTTGGTCCGGCCTGGGCAAGACCGGGAGCCCGTCAGGAACGGCCTGCGTCCTATCCGGAACGCAGGTCCGGCGACAGGCAGGGAGGCGACCGCCGACCGCGGCGCGACAACCGTGAAGGCCGCCAGCCCCGGGGGGAACGTCGTGTTGACGGTCAAAGCGGAGAAAGAAGGTTTAACCGGGAAGACCGCACGCGCGGCTCCTTCCGCAACCGCCGCGATCAAACTCCCCGCTCCGCCATGGCGGAACCGACGGAAGGCCTGCGCGTGGAGCTGCGCCCCGTGGATTCCGGCCTGGCTGCCCTGCACCAGGAAGTACAGAAACACCGCCGCACCATTTCCCTGCTGGACCTTGCCAAGGTGGTCATGGGTTCCTACGACCGTTACGACCTGGTATTCATGAAGCAGGAAAACGGCCCGGATCTGTACCATTGCAAGCATGGCGACGGAGCCTGCTTTATTTCCCGACAGGAGGCCGTCAAACACCTCTGGCAGTCCACTTGGATGCCCAAGTATTACGAATCCGTAGAACAGGAAGTGGAAGCTCCAAAAGGAGATTTCAAAGCCATTGCCAAATGTTCCTTGAACAACGAGTTGGTAGGTCCCGTTAATTGGCACGGCTACCAGTCCGCCCTGATGAACCTGCATCGCACCAAATTTGCCAACATGCCTTTTGAGGCTTTCCGTTCCAAGATTGTGACGGACAAGAGCGAAGAAGCTGTCCATGCATGGCAGGAAGCCGTTTCCAAACGCACCGCCTGGAAGCCCGTTCGGGAAGGAGCCTCCGAGGTGCTTCTGGAATCTCCCGCCGCGGTAGAACAGGATTTCGAATCCAACCACTTTGACGAGTGCTATGACGTTACGGACAAGGTGTTCGTCAACGGAGCCGTGAAAAAGAATCACCTCTCCCCCGGTCTGTGGGCGCACCTGATCCAATTATCTGGTACCACCCGCCGCCATCCCAGCATGCTGATTCCAAACCTTTGCCACGGGTTAGCTCGGCATCATATGCCTATTTTCAAGTGGAAAGGCAACCATTACACCGGCCCGGCGCGCCCCAAGGCCATGGAAGAAGGCACCGTCTTATCAGATTCCCTGATGTCCATTGCCACTTGGGCGGCCAATAATCCCGGCAAAGGCGTCGATGCCATGCTTAAAGAGCTGGCACCAGTCCCGGAACAGGAAAAGGCCACGGAAGAAGAAGTAGCCCAGGCCATGGAAAAACAGCAGAATTTGGTCCGTGATCTGCTCTGGCTGTCCGAACAGGGCTATATCCTGGTTTTCTCCAATAACACTGTCAGCCGCCCAAGAACCGTTTCCGCCCAAGCTCCTTCTCCCAAGAAGGCTCCCAAGGAAAAACGGAAACCGGAAGAGAAGGGCCAGGACGCGCCGGCACCGGACTCCGCTGCACCAGAAAAACAGAAGGCAACCTCTTCTTCCGAGGCAGCGCCTGCCCGGGAGGAAGCATCTGAAGAAAACAGTGTGGTTACGGAAACTGAGGAATTTCCCTCCGTTCCGGCGGAAGAACTCCCTGAAGATAATATTCCGAAGAAGGTTTCCGCAAAAGCCTGACGCCTTCCCTTACCCCCCTTCCCGTCATACAGTCCGCAGGATTATCTTGATCCTGCGGACTTTGTTTTGTAGAAGTGGGAAAAATCAACAGGATTTTACAATATGATCAGTACAACAATGGCAACTGCTCTTAATGAGCAAATCAAATGGGAAATGTATTCAGCTAACCTTTACCTGGCCATGTCCGCCTATCTGCAGGATGCCGGTCTGACAGGTTTTTCCCACTGGATGCGCATTCAATATCAGGAAGAAACCGCTCATGCGCTGAAATTTTATGATTTCCTTCTTTCCCGCGGAGGCCAGGTTACAATGCTTTCCATAGACGCTCCGGATGCAAACTGGTCCAATATTCTTGAAATTTTTGAAGAAACACTGTCCCACGAACAGGAAGTCACGCGCCGAATCAACGAACTGGTGCACCTTGCCAAGGAAGAACGGGATTTCGCCACGGATATTTTCCTGCAATGGTTTGTCACCGAACAGGTGGAAGAGGAAGAAACCGTCAAGGACATCATCAGCAAATTACGTATGATCAAGGGAGAAGGACAGGGAATGCTGGTTCTGGACAAGGATATGTCAGCCCGCACCTTTACGCCGCCTCCCGCCAACTAGTTGTTGCTATTGTTCTCCGTCCATTCTCCGGAAAAGAGTTCCAGAAAAAACTTACCGGAGAATGGCGGAGGAATAAAATAGATTGACGGCATGTAATGATGTTGCCGGCAGTAATGCTTTATTCCATGATTTTCTGCCTGCAATGCTGCAAGCAACTGGAGTTGCTGTATTGCGGCAGCTGGGACGGCAAGCAATGCCGTCTTTCTTATTTTTCAGGAAACAGGCCGGCGGATCACAAAATTTTCCGTTGGGCGGAATAGCGAGGAATGACATAAGAACCACTCGTAAACAATAAATGCTGAAAAAATTAATGAATCACGCATCCCCAGCAAACCGGTATCATTGAAATGTAATGGTAACGGCTGTAAGTTTCATGGTCGTGAACATTTGATAACGGACTTTCAGAACATGAGCCTGGACGGCGCAATTGCCCTTTTACACGCCGTGCCGATAACAAATGATGCGTCATCTGTAATGGAGTATTTATTAATGCGGTTGATGCGCCCGGCCCTTTCACTGCCACTGGCCTATTTTCAAAATAGGCCGTTCCGGATAATAGGAGTTTTACAGGTAACCTCTTAGCACCCCGGCAGTCTTTTTCCGGCTCCTTGAGCATTTTCCCCTATTACTTCCGCCAGCCTTTGACTTTTGGGGAAGAAGCAATTTTTCTCTCCCAAAAGCAGAGCGTCATTCCCAAACCGGGTCTGTAACGGCGCTTGCTCCATCAGTATGGGGCAGGTTTCCGTTTGTTCTTTTCCCCTCCTTCCAGGACCGTTTAAAAAGGTTTTTCCCGCTTTTACAAGCGTCATAGCCTAATACCGCCGTAAACAAGGAACCGCACCATCGCGGCAGGAAGAAGGCCATGAAAGGAAGTTTTCGACGCCCCCTTTCCCTACTCTCACGGTAAGCCCTTGAGGTTCCAAGTCCACCTCAAGGGCAGGAAAATATTGCTTCCTGCTGCATAAAATTTTCCTCCGGCAAGGCTTTATTTCCCATGAAACGCCTCTGCACAAGAGCCCTCTCCGATCCAGGCTTGTCATGCTGCAACGCCTCTTTATGCCAGATTTGCTGCGGATTCCCGGAAGTTTTATGAAAAACTACCATTTATCAATAGTTTATATCTATTTTTAACATGTTATTCACATTCTATATTCAGAATATATCCATTCTATTAACAGTCAACATATTGTATTCTAAATACCATCAAAATGCTTATTATCCGCAAATGTAAAATTTTAATAAAAATTTATATTTTTGACTTGCCCGTAGAAGAACGCGGCGGTAGGTTGGCTGAACCGCCGGCGAGTCTCCGGACGGGTATCGCTATCAACCCTCCCATACATTCACAACGATCATGAGCTCCATTTCCGAAGAAGCAAACAAGCTGGCGGATTTCATCCTGTTCACGCAACGTTCCTGCATTCTGAACCTTTCTTCAGAATTGAATGAGGGCAAGGTTTCCTACCCCCAGTTTTTCCTGCTGACTTATCTGGCCAGCGAAGATTTTCTGAGCATGTCCAGCATTGCCCAGAAAATGGGGCATTCTACCGCGGCCGCTACCGGCATGGTGGATAAATTACAGGAAATGGGCTACCTGAAACGCATGAGCGCAGCCAAAGACCGCCGTAAAATCATGGTCGCCATCACCCAGGAAGGGCGCGATCTGGTAGCTCGCATGCGCCAGAACATCGTTCGGGACCTGGCAGCCTTGATGGCCGGAGCGGATCCGGACGCACGCCAGACGCTTGTCGATACCGGAAAATCTATCAGAAAGCGCCGTTTGGCCTGATTTCCGATTTTTCCTCCAGGTCTCTCCCAGAGAAACCGTTCCCCTGTTACGAGGAGGGCCTTTTTCTTTCCTTTCTTTTTTAAAAGGGCTTCCGGGGAGATTGTTTTTGCCTGAACTGTGGCATCGTGCTAAATACTGGCAGTCACGAACGCAACAGACCATGGATCTCCATACTTATTTACGCAATTTTCCAGACGCCCAAGGCCGTTTTGGCGAATACGGCGGCGTTTACCTGCCGGATGAGCTGGTTCCCGCTTTTGAAGAAATTACGGAAGCCTACCAGACGATAGCCCACTCCGCCCAGTTCATTAATGAATTGCGGCGCATCCGCAAACAGTTTCAGGGACGTCCCACCCCGGTTTACCACTGCGAACGCCTTTCCCGCCACCTGGGCACCTCTCAAATTTACCTGAAGAGGGAAGATTTGAACCATACAGGCGCCCATAAGCTCAACCATTGCATGGGGGAAGGCCTTCTGGCCAAATACATGGGCAAGAAGCGCATTATCGCGGAAACGGGCGCAGGACAGCATGGCGTGGCGCTGGCTACAGCCGCCGCCTTCTTCGGCCTGGAATGCGAAATTCACATGGGAGCGGTAGATATTGCCAAGCAGGCTCCGAACGTCACCCGCATGAAAATCCTGGGTGCCAAGGTGGTGCCTGTCACGCACGGCCTCCAAAGTTTGAAGGAAGCTGTGGATTCCGCCTTTGAATCTTACCTGAACAGTTATCAGGATTCCATTTACTGCATCGGTTCCGTGGTAGGCCCCCACCCTTTCCCGCAAATGGTGCGCGATTTCCAAATGTGCATCGGCGTGGAAGCCCGGGAACAATTCCTGGAAATGACGGGACTTCTGCCGGACGCCGTCTGCGCCTGCGTGGGCGGCGGCAGCAATTCCATGGGCATGTTTACCGCCTTCCTGGGAGACCCGCTGGATATCTATGGCGTAGAACCCCTCGGCAAAGGTTCCAGGCTTGGGGACCATTCCGCCTCCATCACCTATGGACGCAAGGGCGTCCTGCACGGTTTTGAAAGCATCATGCTCCAGGATGAAGACGGCAATCCGGGACCGGTCCATTCCGTAGCCAGCGGCCTGGATTATCCTTCCGTAGGGCCGGAACACGCCTATCTGCACGACATCGGCCGCGTTAACTATGTCACCGCCACAGACGAGGAAGCCGTGGACGCCTTCTTCAAACTTTCCCGTTACGAGGGGATCATTCCCGCTCTGGAAAGCTCCCACGCTATCGCGTATGCCATGAAGTGGGCACGGGAAAACAGAGGAGGCGCCATTCTGGTAAACTGCTCCGGCCGCGGAGACAAGGATGTGGATTACGTCGTGGAGCATTACGGCTATGGGGAAGACCACCAGTTCCCCGCCTGATTGCCCTGCCTTTCCTCATTTTCGGCGTATGAAGGGTGCCGTCATCCTTCATACGCCATCCTTACGCAAGGCTCTTAACGCAGCCACGCCACCTTTCCATGAAAGAATTGTCCCGTCTGGTTCACCGGAGTTTTCACATTATTCCGCGTCAGGAAGATTTCCGTCCCCTGGCTTTGGGAGCCTCCGGCCGTACGATCGTCCGCATCCATTTTGGCGGCCGCACATGCATCGGCATCCAGTGGGGAAATGACCGTGCGGACAATGATTCTTTTATCCCCGCAGCCCGGCATCTGCACGCCCACGGTGTCAACGTGCCGGAAATTTACGATTATGAACCTCTCGGTCCCGGATGCGTCCTGTGCGAGGCTTATGATGAGGAGCACCTGACCGACAGCAAGGGCAAGGAGGATGTCCGCACCGTGCTGCGTCTGCATCCTGCTCTGGCTCCCTACAAGTGCGCCGTGCTGCCCCTGAGCAAGAAGCTGGGCGAGAAGGCCATGGAGATCCGCAACGAGCTGAGCAAGTACTTCATGGTGGATTACGACGATGCCGGTTCCATCGGCAAGCGTTACCGCCGCGAGGACGAGATCGGCACCCCGTACTGCATCACCGTGGACTTTGACACCGTGGGCGACGAGGCCAAGGGCATTGCTGCCGACAACTGCGTCACCGTCCGTGACCGCGACACCATGGAGCAGGTGCGTATGCCCATCAGCGAGCTGAAGAGCTACATCGAGAGCAAGATCGAGTTCTAAAAAATACACTGTTACGCAAAAAGCAGCCCCGCCAGAGCACCGGCGGGGCTGCTTTTTTGCGTTGTGACGCCTGAAAAAAGTGGCCCGGAAACATCCGCAGACGTTTCTGAGCCACAAAATTTAAAATCGTCAGGCGGGCAGGTTACTGCTGGGCGAAGATCTTTACCTCGTCCTTGTCCATAAAGGCTGCGCCTGCAAAGCCTGCGGCTTCCAGCTGACCCAGCTGCTTGCCCAGCTTTTTGCCCTGCGGCAGCACGGTGACGTTGTACTGCTCGCGTAGCGCGGCAGCCTTGCGCAGCACGGCAGGGAAGTCGGTGTCCTTGCCGTACAGCAGGGCGATCTTCTGCTTTGCGCCGGGGATCTGGTAGCCCTGCTCCAGCAGAATGCCGCACACCCGCTCGAAGCCGATGGAGAAGCCCACGGCGGGCACCTGCACGCCAAGGAACTTGCCCACCATGTTGTCGTAGCGTCCACCGCCGGCCACAGCACCGCTGAACTGCGGGCAGGTCACCTCGAACACCATGCCGGTGTAGTAGCCCTGACCGCGCACGAGGCTGGGGCAGTAGGCCACCTGATAGCGGCCTGCGGCCATGGCGTTGGCAGTAGCGAGGACGTACTTGAGGTCGTCGGCGATGGCGGGGTCGGCGCAGCGGGCAGCTACGGCGTCCAGCGTCACATTACCGGCGGCAATAAAGTCTGCCAGTGCATGGATGGCGCTTTCCGGCAGCTGCTTCTCGGTCAGCTCAGCCTTCACGCCCTCGGCACCGATCTTGTCCATCTTGTCAAAGGTGATGCAGACGGAATCCAGCGTGTCGGCGGCAAAGCCCATGCTCTCCAGCATCCCGCGCAGGATGCGGCGGTCGTTGATGTTGACGGTGA
>ENA-OPBD01001273-OPBD01001273.1-human-gut-metagenome-genome-assembly--contig:-NODE-1273-length-12381-cov-3.021012_pt1 | contig 12381 bp, 8 predicted proteins | sample MGYA00241062_ERZ501440 | MGnify/ENA primary metagenome ERZ501440 (study PRJEB25962, sample SAMEA2042628) | human gut metagenome | biome: human gut; feature: human-associated habitat; material: faeces...
TGAAGCTGTTGACCAGACAAGAGGATGGTTCTACTCATTACTTGCTATCTCAACACTGCTCTTTAACAAAGCTCCATATGAGAATGTTATCGTTCTCGGACATGTTCAGGATGCAGATGGACAGAAGATGAGTAAATCAAAGGGTAACGCTGTTGACCCATTTGACGCATTACAGAAGCATGGTGCTGACGCAATCCGTTGGTACTTCTACGAGAATTCAGCTCCTTGGGTTCCTAACAGATTCAAGGATGAGTGGGTTTCAGAAGGTCAGAGAAAGTTCATGGGAACATTCTGGAACACATATGCATTCTTTGTACTGTATGCTAATATTGATAATTTTGATGCTACTAAGTATCAGCTTGAATATGACAAGCTTTCAGTTATGGACAAATGGTTATTATCAAAACTTAATTCTTTAGTTAAATTTGTTGATACTAACCTTGAGAATTACAAGATTACAGAGACTGCAAGAGCTCTTGAGGACTTCACAGATGAGCTTTCTAACTGGTATGTAAGAAGAAGCCGTGAAAGATTCTGGGCTAAGGGAATGGAGCAGGATAAGATAAATGCTTACATGACTCTTTACACAACACTTGTAACTCTTGCTAAGATTTCTGCACCAATGGTTCCATTCATGACAGAAAGTATTTATAGAAATCTTGTATGCAGCATTGATAAAAATGCGCCTATTTCAATACATTTATGCGACTTCCCTAAGGTTAATGAGCAGTTCATTGACAAGAAGCTTGAGGAAACTATGGATGATGTATTAGACGCAGTTGTTATTGGAAGAGCATGCCGTAATTCAACTAATATCAAGAACCGTCAGCCAATTGGCAAAATGTTTATTAAAGCAGACTGGAAGCTTGATGAGTTCTACACAGCTATTATCGCTGATGAGCTTAATGTTAAGGAAGTTGAATACACAGATGATGTAAGAGCATTTACATCTTACTCATTCAAGCCACAGATGAAGACTCTCGGACCAAAATACGGAAAGCTTCTTAATGCAATCAGAACAGCTCTTACAGAGGTTGACGGTAACGCAACTATGGATAAGCTTAACGAGTCAGGAAGCTTCGAGTTAAATGTTGAAGGTCAGGCTATCGAGCTTTCTAAGGACGATGTTCTTATCGAGATGACTCAGAAGGAAGGATTTGTTGCAAGCAGCGACAAGGGTATCACAGTTGTTCTTGATACTAACCTTACTCCAGAGCTTATCGAGGAAGGTTTCGTAAGAGAGGTTATCTCTAAGGTTCAGACTATGCGTAAGGACGCTGGTTTCGAGGTTATGGATAAGATTAATCTCTATGTATCAGGCAATGAAAGAATCGCTGATATTGTTAATAGGAATGCCGCTCAGGTTAAGACTGTAGTTCTTGCACAGGATATTATCACTGGAAAGACTGCAGGATTCGAGAAAGAGTGGGATATCAACGGTGAGAAGGTTACACTTGCTGTTGAGAAGCTTGCTTGATTCAGGTAATTGAATAAAAGTTATATGAAGCTGTGTGCTGGTCTTTGGGGCTGGCGCACAGCTTTTTTGTGATATGGGAATAATTGACATATATTACTGTTTATGATATTATTATAATTAATAAAAAGGTCGGAATTGTTGTAATATAGAGATATAAATGAATGGTTAATGAAGATAAGAAAGGAGATTTTATTATGAATATTTTAAAGAAAGTGATATAGATAATAGGAGTTATGTCTGTGGTTTTTGTGACATATATATTATTCCAAAGACCCGATATAGCGTCTGCAGCAGAACAGGATGTTTCAGGTACGCAAGAAATATAGTTTGATAGCAGTCATTCAATTACCGTTGATTATGTGATTCGTGTTACATATGGATTAGATGAAGGTTATTCAGGGTGGATTATTGCAATGGATCCAGTGGATGAGTATGGTATTGGAATCAATACTGTGAATATAGAATAATTTGAATATGCAGGTGATGCTGCATATGGTTCATCGGGACATTTGAAATATTATATTTATGCACATGAGAGAAGTAATGGTTATACTGGTTATATTTATTTTAAGGTAACATGTGATGAAAGGGGTGCTTTTTTATGACAACATTCACTCAGATTGGCGCAGTGGGAACAACTGATAATTTGGAGGTCGCACCACACTGGTTAGGCGTGTTAATACTAACTGTATTTGCAGTAGTTGTGATTGCTATATTTATATTTATGGCAAAAGATTTTATCATGCAGGTGTTGTCTAAAAGAATCACAACGACAGCAACTCTTGCATCTAAATTTCAGGAGGAATATGTTAATAAGCGGATGTATGCTGGAACTGGAGCTATCCAGGAAGGACTTGCAGAGAAAGGAATTGCTTATTATTTTACCATGAATCTTGATACTGGAAAAATAGTTACTTTTCCAGTATCTAAGGATATGTATGATGTCTATGCGGAAGGAACGAAGGGAATACTTACATATAAGTATAAAACATTGATGTCCTTTGAGGCAGAAACAGAAGGAACCAAGGTCAGAAAAGATATAAGCGATTTAGAGGGATATTTTGTATCGATGCAAGATAAGTTATAAAATTGCGAACTATAAACATGTACTGCTTGAGAATCCTAAATGAGTTTTCTTAAGCAGCATTATTTATTAAGATAAAGGGGGAGATTCTATTGAAGAAGGCAGTATTAGCAGTATTGATTGCAGGAATGGCTGTATTAACAGCATGTAGTAATAATAATACGGTTAAGAAAGATGACAATGTTTATAAATATTCTGATTATGAATATAAAGATGAGGCTCAATTTTATATGAAGAAAAATGCTGCGGCTGCGGAAAAAGGATATTATTATCTTTCAAATTCTCCAGTTAGCGTTGAGAATTATAAATTTATGTATTACTATGATATGATTAATAACAATAGCGTAGCGTTATGTTCAAAAGTAGATTGTGCGCATGATGATGCAGAGTGCGAGGCATATTTGTCAGATTATGAACGCTTAGGAAGCGCAGTATGGTATTATGATGGAAGAATATACATGATAGAAAAGACAAAGGAGAAGGATATCCTTGTGTCTTATGATAAAACATTAAGAGATAAGAAAACGGAAAAGACATTATCAATAGATGGAATGTCCATATCATCAGCATGGGGTGAAATTAAATATGCGGATGTTGTCAATGGATATATGTATTATCTTCTATATAGTGACTCAGGGATGCTTATGTGTAAGGCGAATCTTGATAATTCATCTGAACCAGAAATAGTAAAGAAATATAATGCACCGTTTAGTGGTGGAACTGATTTCATAGTTACTGACTTGGCATCACTTAATGCAATAGATAATAAAATTTACATTAATCGCAGAATGAGCATATCATTAGAGGCAGAAGAATATATTGTGGAATGTCTTGATACAGATACGGGAAATATTGATTGCTTTATTGATATAACTAGTGATGACGAATTATCTGAGAAAGCAGAATCTAAATATTGGGTTACATCAGAATTATTTTATGACAAAGATGACAACATGTATTTTGCAGGAGTAGATTCAAGTGCATGGTGTCTTTATAGAATGAATCTTAAAACACAGGAAATAAGTGAAGTATTTAAACTGGATAATAAATCAAACAGAAATTATACAAAACTTGCAGGATATGATGGACAGTATTTTTATGTATTTGATAAACCAGACCTTTCTAAAGGGAAAAAGAATATTACAACTGATGATAAAAATATTGTTTATATAGTGGATACAAATGGCGAGATAAAAGATACTTTAGAATTTAATAAGGATCGTACTAAGATGATTGCTGATGTAGATATATTGGGAGGAGACAGAAGATATTTGTTAGTGACAACAACAGACACAGATATTCAACAGTTCAAAGCATCATCTGGCTTAATGGACAAATATGAGAAGATGGTAAAAGAACTTGGAAATAAACCTAAAATAATTAAAGTATGTTTAAGTGCAGTGTTGGACAAAGCTGACATTGGAACAGGAAACAAGGAGTGGATACAGATTACTCCGGAATAGGAGCAAAATGGAATTATTGAGAGTTTTACGGAAAAGTGTTGTATTTATTGCTATTTTTCTTGGAATAATAATCTGGTTGAGCATTTTTAAGATTAATAACACGAATGATAAAAAAGTATATGCTTATTATAATCAGTTGATGTATGAATATGCTAATCAAACAGAAATGATTGGATCATTAACATACAGCAGGTATGCACATGATAAAGGAGATGACTACGAAGCTGACAGGGAATATATTGAAGAAGCAATAAAACTTTTACAGGAAAAATATAAATATGTCAATGCTTCTGATATGTCAAGGGCAGAGAATAATTACAAGAAAATTATTAGCAGTACATTATTTGCAGAGGAGCAAAGCTACTATGTACTTAATGCGCAAAAGTATATGGCAGATTTGGAAAGCAGAGGGGAAATCAATTTCTCTATCACCAATACTACTGCTATAGAAAAACTGGTATCAGACAAGCAACTTCCGGTTATTTTTCTGATGATGATGATATTTGTGCTTATAACTTTTATGGAAGAGTTTGAAAATAATATGTTTCTTCAGATTAGAGGCAGTAAAAATTCCAGAAAAGTATTACCAGTAAAAAGATGTTTTATTATATTGCTTATATCAATAGTGCTTTCATTTGTTTTTAATGGTGTCATTCTGGCAATATATAAGAATATTTATGGCTGCAACATGGGAAGTCCGATACAGAATTCTTATATGTTTAATATGTTCCCGTTAAAGACAAATGTAGCTGCATTTTTTATTATATATTGTATAACATTTGCGATAGCTATGAGTGTGTTGTCATGGCTGGTATATTTTGTTTTCCTTATTACCGGTAATTACAAATTATCAATAGCAGGAACTGGGTTGTTTTTATTTTTTGAATATATAATTAATATTAATATATCATCTAAGAGTGCATTTTCATTTTTAAAATACATAAATTTTTCAAATGTATTGTTTCCGGGGCAGTCATATTACATATATGAAAACTGGGGAACGGATAATTTTATTACTGATATTCAGAGTACGGCTTGGATTCTGACAATATTACTGGCAATAACAGGATTGATAGGAGTATATATTACATATTCTCATAAATATGCACAGGGCAGGAAGAGTGCCATAACAAAAATAATAGAAAAGTGCTCTCAGTTTATACAGATGTTATTGGGAAAAGTTCCTTTATTTGTATCTGAATTATATAAGACTTTTATATTACAAAAGGGAATAATATTGCTTGCTGCTGCTGTTTATTTATTGATATCATGCAGAATGTACAGAGGTGTTGATTACAGTAATACGGATTTTTCAATGAATAATTTTTATTCTATGTTTAGTGGAAATACCGGAGATAAAGAGTGTGAAGCATATATTGAGGAATGTCGTAATGCTGTCGAAGAGTTAGGAAAAAAATCAGAGACAGATGCTAATTATAAATATAAATTCCGTGAAGCAAGTCAGACTCTTGAAAATATGGAGAATTGTCTGAAGTATGTAAGAAAAGTTAATGAGGAAAAAGGGATAGAAGCTAGAATTGTAAATCCCGCTGCTTATGAGGATATATTTGGCTCAAGGAAATATCAGAACACGGAAAGTCAGAATCTTGTATGCGTAATATTTCTTATTCTCATAATATCAGGTGAATATGTATATGAAAAAAGATGCCATATGATAGCTTTTCTTAACACTTCAAAAGAGAGAAGCAGGGTAAAGGCTGTTAAATTATTAAAAATACTTATTATATCATTTCTTATATGGGGACTTTCTGCATTTATTGATATTTTTAATATATGTCAGTTGTACAGATTAGAACAATTGTCAGCACCAATTCAGAGTCTTCAGATTTTTTATGACCTTCCTTTTAATATCAGCATAGCCGGGTATATGGTAATTGGTCAGGCATTCAGACTGGTTTTATTATTAATAATGTCAATTGGAATATATGGAATTACAAGGGCTTTAGATTATAAAGGCTGTCTTGTAATTACATTTATGGTGTTTGTTATGCCATATATGTTATTTAAATTAGGTATTAATTCTATGAGATATTTTTCTGTTGAGATTCTGATGGATTTTGGAAGAATTATAGGAAAATATTGAAAATATGGCTTGAGAACAATTGAATAATAAAGTTTGCATTTGTAAATATTATTATGTATAATTAAAACATCTATTGTGGGGCGGATTATAATTTTTACAAGGTATTATCGTCGTATTGGGGAGCCGTCCATATTCAGAAGGGAGTTTTAAATACATGGCGACAAGTTTAACACAGAATTTCAGTAAGGAAGAATTCAAGAAGAATGTAATCAGTAATTGTAAGTCTCTTTATAGAAAGAATATTGAAGAGGCTAATGATCAGGAAGTTTTCCAGGCAGTTTCTTATGCTGTTAAGGATATTATTATTGATAAATGGATTGCCACCCATAAGCAGTATGAGAAGGACGATCCTAAGATGGTTTATTATATGTCTATGGAGTTCCTTATGGGACGTGCACTTGGTAACAACATGATTAATCTCTGTGCTTATGATGAGATTAAGGAAGCACTTGACGAGCTTGGTCTTGATATTAATGTTATTGAGGATCAGGAGCCGGACGCAGCTTTAGGTAATGGTGGTCTTGGCCGTCTTGCTGCATGTTTCATGGATTCTTTAGCAACTCTTGAATATCCTGCATATGGATGTGGTATCCGTTATAAATATGGTATGTTCAAGCAGGAGATTAAGGACGGATATCAGGTAGAAGTTCCTGATAACTGGTTAAAGGATGGCAACCCATTTGAAATTAAGAGATCTGAATACAGATATGAAGTTAAATTCGGTGGATATGTTCGTTCTTACAGAGATGAAAAGACTGGAAGAGATATGTTTGTTCAGGAAGATTACCGTTCTGTAATCGCTGTTCCATATGATATTCCTGTTCTTGGATATGGCAATAACACTGTTAACTCTCTTAGAATCTGGGACGCAGAGCCTGTTAATACATTTAACCTTAACTCTTTCGATAAGGGTGATTACCAGAAGGCTATTGAGGAGGAGAACCTTGCAAAGAATATCGTTGAGGTACTTTATCCTAATGATAACCATTATGCCGGTAAGGAATTAAGACTTAAGCAGCAGTATTTCTTCGTATCAGCAAGTGTACAGAGAGCTGTTGACAGATATAAGTCAATGAATAATGGGGATGTTAAGAACATTTATAAGAAGGTTACTTTCCAGCTTAATGATACACATCCAACTGTTGCAGTTGCAGAGCTTATGCGTATCCTTATGGATGAGAACGGACTTGAATGGGATGAGGCATGGGATATCACAACTAAGACTGTTGCTTATACTAACCATACAATTATGGCTGAGGCACTTGAGAAGTGGCCTATTGAGTTGTTCTCAAGACTTCTTCCAAGAATTTACCAGATTGTAGAAGAGATTAACCGTCGTTTCGTAGAAGAGATTAAGGCTAAATATCCTGGAAATCAGGAGAAGGTTCGTAAGATGGCTATTATCTATGACGGACAGGTTAAGATGGCTAATCTTGCAATTGTTGCCGGATATTCTGTTAATGGTGTTGCAAAGCTCCACACAGAAATCTTAAAGAAGCAGGAGTTAAGAGATTTCTATGAAATGATGCCAGAGAAGTTTAATAATAAGACTAACGGTATTACTCAGAGAAGATTCTTAAAGCATGCTAACCCACTTCTTTCTGACTGGATTACAGATAAGATTGGTGATGGATGGGTTACAGATTTAAGCCAGCTTGAAAAGCTTATGCTCTATGTTGATGATCCTAAGGCTCAGCAGGATTTCATGCAGATTAAGTATAAGAACAAGGTTCGTCTTGCCAAGTATATCAAGGAAAATAACGGAATTGATGTTGATCCTAATTCTATCTTTGATGTACAGGTTAAGAGACTTCATGAATATAAGAGACAGTTACTTAATATCTTACATGTTATGTATTTGTACAATCAGATTAAGAGAAATCCTGATTATGATATGGTTCCAAGGACATTTATCTTTGGTGCCAAGGCAGCAGCAGGATACAAGATTGCTAAGCAGACAATCAAGCTTATCAATAATGTAGCTAACGTTATTAATAACGATGCTTCTATCAAGGGCAAGATTAAGGTTGTATTCATTGAGAACTACAGAGTATCTAATGGTGAGATTATATTTGCGGCAGCAGATGTAAGTGAGCAGATATCTACAGCTTCTAAGGAGGCTTCAGGTACAGGTAACATGAAGTTCATGCTTAATGGTGCAATTACTCTTGGTACTATGGATGGAGCAAATGTTGAGATTGTTAATGAAGTTGGTGCTGAAAATGCACAGATATTTGGTCTCAGCTCTGATGAAGTTATACGTTTCGAGAATGAGGGCGGATATGATCCTATGGAAATCTTTAACAATGATCAGGAAATAAGAGATGTTCTTATGGAACTTATCAATGGAAAATATTCTCCAGAGGATACAGAGATGTTCAGAGATATCTACAATTCTCTTCTTAACAATGATGGAGGCAGAAGAGCAGATACTTACTTCATTCTTAAGGACTTCCGTTCATATGCAGAGGCTCAGAGAAAGATTGATGAGAGATACAGAGATACTAACGGCTGGGCCAAGACTGTTATGACTAATACAGCCAAGGCAGGTAAGTTCTCATCAGACAGAACTATTGAAGAGTATGCTACAGAAATCTGGAAGCTTACTAAGACTCCTGTTGAGATGTAATATCGGATTTGTCAGAAGATTATTGAATATTTCCCCGCACTTTGTGTGCGGGGATTTTTACATTTAAAAACAGTATAAACTTTACGAATCTGGAAAACATATTAACATCAAAGCTTTGCGAAATGATAGGAGGATGTTAGTATGGCGAATGTAAGAACGCGAGGAACCGACAAGGTTAAAGTTGTGTCAGCGGTTATTACGCTGGCGGGTATTGTTGCGCTTGTGTTTGGGATATTTTCAGTAGCACAGAATGTTAAGAAATCTAAGAACAACAATCTTGTCAATCTGAATGAAACAGAAGGAAATGTGGCTATCAAGACAGATGATGACCCTGATATTCCAGTGGAAGAACCAACTGTTGGTGATGATGATATTATTAATGCCAACGCAAGAGCAAGCATGTCTGATGATGGTGATGGAACTGAGGATGAGGTTACTGAGCAGACAAAGGAGTCGCAGACTGAGGAACAGACTGTCAAGCCTATGACAGAAGCTGAGGTTATGGCAAATGCTATAAGTAAGTATACATTTGACCAGGGAGAGCTTATATACTGGCCTGTCAGCGGAACTGTTACGCTTGGATATAATATGGATTCTACTGTGTATTTTAAGACTCTTGGCATGTACAAATGCAGTCCTGGTATGGTAGTTGCTTCAGATGTCGGAACTAAGGTATGTGCAGCGGTATCAGGTGTAGTTGTTGATGCTGCAGAGAATACTGAAACAGGACTTACTGTAAGGGTTGCAGCAGGTAATGGATATGAGATGACAACTGGTATGCTTTCAGATGTGAATGTTAAGATTGGAGATACAGTTACAGCCGGTCAGCTTCTTGGTACCGTGGCCGAGCCAACAGCATACTATAAAGAAGAGGGCCCAGGAATATATTTTGCAATGACAAAGGACGGTATTCCTGTGAATCCTATGGATTACCTCGGCGAGTAATTGTTGACAATACGTGTAAAATCAGCACCTGCTTATGATTTTACAAGCAATGTGTGCGGAGAAACAGCCGGCAGTCTCCATTATATAAGTGGGATAACGCCTGAAAGGGCAAAGCAGGTGCTTAATATAGATAAAGGCGGCGGGAATCCGCCGCTTACATATTTTATGGGGGTGGTGATTACATAATCGCAACAAAGTTATACATCAGTATGAAGTGGCAGAGGCTTCCAGCCATAACAAATACATGAAAGATTTCATGTGTTCCGAAGTTAGGGTGCTTTGCGTTAAATGCAGGCATCTTAATTGCATATATTACGCCACCAATAGTGTAGAAGATTCCGCCGGCGAGAAGCCAGAAGAAAGCGGCTCCGGCAAGTGCTGAATATATCTGAGGAAGAGCCATAACACATGTCCAGCCCATTACAATGTAGAGAACTGAAGATATCCACTTAGGACAAGTTACCCAGAGAAGCTTGAATGCGATAGCAAGAATGGCGATTCCCCACACAATGCCAAACATAACATAGCCATATATATTATGAAGTACAATTAGGCAGACTGGAGTGTATGAGCCTGCGATAAGAACAGGAATCATGCAGTGATCAAGTCTTTTCAGCACTATATTGACATTACTTGATATGTCAAATGTGTGATAAGTTGTGCTTGCTGCATACAGAAGAATCATGCTTACCATAAATACAGTCATTGAAACAATAGAAACGGTTGTTCCATAAGAGGCTGCTTTAAGAATAAGTGGGAATAATCCTGCAATTGCGCAGAGCATGCCAATAAAATGTGTTATCGAACTGCCAGGGTCTTTAATAATCATCTGAGCCTTTATCTTAGTGTGTATATTATCATTCTGTAAATGAAGTGCTGGTGCAAAAGTTGTCATAATAAATCCCTCCTCTTATAATGACATGTAGTATTAAAAACTACATCTTGTTGACATGATAATATAACAAATGGTTTGATAATGCAAGCATTTTATATAAAATTAATAATTATTGACATACTATATAAGTAGGAATTAAAATTTAGATACAAAAAGCAAAGAAAGGACAAACTATGTTAAATCAGTTTTCAAGAACAGAGCTTCTGTTTGGTAAAGAAGCTATGGATATATTAGAGAATTCCCGTGTCGCAGTATTTGGTGTAGGCGGCGTTGGTGGATATACAGTGGAGGCACTTGTAAGAAGCGGAGTAGGTGCGATTGATGTGATAGATGATGATAAGGTGTGTCTTACCAATCTTAACAGGCAGATTATTGCAACAAGAAAAACAATAGGACAGTATAAGACAGATGTGTGCAAAGAGAGAATTCATGATATTAATCCGAATTGTGAGGTTACTGTACACAAATGTTTTTTCCTTCCGGAGACTAAAGATCAGTTTGATTTTTCAAAATATGACTATGTAGTTGATGCGGTTGATACTGTAACAGCCAAGATAGCACTTGTAATGGCGTGTCAAGAAGCAGGAACCCCGATTATAAGCAGTATGGGTGCTGGTAATAAGCTTAATCCGGCGGAATTTGAGGTTGCTGATATATATAAGACATCGGTATGCCCGCTTGCTAAAGTTATGAGAAGAGAATTAAAGAAGAGAAATGTTAAGCACCTTAAGGTCGTATACTCTAAGGAGAAGCCGGTTCGTCCTATTGAGGATATGGGAATCAGCTGTCGTACTAACTGCATATGTCCTCCGGGAGCAGCTCACAAATGTACAGAAAGACGCGATATTCCGGGTTCGACTGCATTTGTACCATCTGTTGTAGGACTTATAATTGCCAGTGAAGTTATTAAAGATATTACACATGATGCAATGGTTAAAACTCGTCATGAAAATGGTGTTGACATTGAAGGCTGATAGTGGTATTTTATATTCAACAACACATTTACACATCGAGTTAGTAGGTTAATAGGAACGCAAAAGCATATTTGCAAATGCATTCATAATAAGGAGGAAAATAAAACATGAGTAAAGTAATTAACAGTGCATTGGAACTTATTGGAAACACACCTCTTCTTAACGCAAGCCGTTACGCTAAGAATGCAGGAATTGAAGGAGTTACACTTCTTACAAAGCTTGAGTATCTTAACCCAGCCGGTTCAGTTAAGGATAGAGTTGCCCTTGCTATGATTGAGGACGCTGAGAAGAAGGGTGAGCTTAAGCCAGGAGCAATGATTATAGAGCCTACATCAGGTAATACAGGTATTGGCCTTGCTGCAGTTGCAGTTGCTAAGGGATACAGAGCAGTTCTTACTCTTCCAGATACAATGTCAGTTGAGAGAAGAAATCTTCTTAAGGCTTATGGTGCAGAGATTGTTCTTACAGAAGGCGCTAAGGGTATGAAGGGTGCTATCGCTAAGGCTGAGGAATTAAAGGAGCAGAATCCTGGTTCAATAATCTTAGGCCAGTTCGTAAATCCAGCTAACCCAGCAGTTCATAAGGCTACAACAGGTCCTGAAATCTGGGAGCAGACAGAAGGAAAGGTTGATATATTTGTTGCAGGTGTGGGTACAGGCGGAACTGTTACAGGTGTTGGTGAATACCTTAAGTCACAGAACCCGGATGTAAAGATTGTTGCTGTAGAGCCAGCTACAAGCCCGGTTCTTTCAAAGGGAGAGGCAGGACCACATAAGATTCAGGGAATTGGTGCAGGATTTGTTCCAGATA
>ENA-OPBD01001282-OPBD01001282.1-human-gut-metagenome-genome-assembly--contig:-NODE-1282-length-12267-cov-2.273010_pt1 | contig 12267 bp, 8 predicted proteins | sample MGYA00241062_ERZ501440 | MGnify/ENA primary metagenome ERZ501440 (study PRJEB25962, sample SAMEA2042628) | human gut metagenome | biome: human gut; feature: human-associated habitat; material: faeces...
CTACCGTAAAAGGCTATCGTATGATCCTTACGATGCCGGAAACCATGAGCGTAGAGCGCCGCAACATTGTAAAGGCATACGGCGCAGAGGTTGTTCTGACGGACGGAACAAAGGGTATGAAGGGTGCGATCGAGAAAGCCGATGAGCTTGCAAAAGAGATCCCTAACAGCTTCATCGCAGGCCAGTTCGTGAACCCGGCAAACCCGGCAACCCACAAAAAGACAACAGGTCCGGAGATCTGGGAAGATACCGACGGAGAGGTTGACATCTTCGTTGCAGGTGTCGGCACCGGCGGAACGATCACTGGAACGGGTGAGTATTTAAAAGAGAAAAAACCGGAAGTAAAAATTGTAGCAGTAGAGCCGGCATCCTCACCGGTACTGTCTGAGGGTGTTTCCGGACCGCATAAAATCCAGGGAATCGGCGCAGGTTTCGTGCCGGAGACTCTGAATACCAGCATTTACGATGAAATTATCAAGGTAGAAAATGAGGATGCTTTCGAGACCGGAAAATATCTGGCAGCCGAGGAAGCTATTCTTGCAGGAATTTCCTCCGGCGCAGCGCTGTATGCGGCAATTCAGCTGGCAAAACGCGAAGAGAACAAGGGCAAAACCATTGTTGTGCTTCTGCCGGACAATGGAGACAGATACTATTCTACCCCTCTGTTTGCAAAATAAAGATTGAGAGCGGTATGCTCTGAATCGAGACATCATGCATAAATGTGTAAACTGCCATCCGCGGAACTCTCCCCTCCGCGAATGGCAGTTTCGTATATCAAATTATACCAGAAAGGGAACTTTACTTATGACACTACAACAGCTTCGCTACGTAATCCAGGCCGCGGATTCCAGATCGATGAATGAGGCGGCGAAGGCACTCTATATTTCACAGCCAAGTCTCTCGGGCGCGATCAAGGAGCTGGAAAAGGAGATTGGAATTGAACTGTTCAAGCGCAGCAGCCACGGAACGGTGCTGACCCCGGAGGGCGAGGAGTTTTTGGGCTACGCCCGTCAGGTTACCGATCAGTATCAGCTTCTCGAAAACCGCTATGTTTACCGCACGAAAGGCAAGAAAAAATTCAGTGTGTCGATGCAGCATTACAGCTTTGCCGTGAAGGCATTCGTGGAGCTGGTGAAACAGTTCGGCATGGATGAATACGAGTTTGCCGTTTACGAGACGAGAACGTACGATGTGCTGATGGATGTGAAGAACTTCAAGAGTGAACTCGGCATCCTGTATCGGAATGATTTCAATGCGAAAGTGCTGAACAAGCTGATGAAGGATAATAACCTGGAATTCCACGATCTGTTTTCCTGCGGAACATACGTCTACCTCTGGAAGGATCATCCGCTGGCGGACAAGACTGAGATCACCATGGAGGAACTGAAGGAATATCCGTGTCTGTCGTTTGATCAGGGAAGCAATAACTCGTTTTTCCTGGCGGAGGAAGTGCTTTCTACGTATGAATACAAACGAATTATCAAGGCAAACGACCGCGCAACGATGCTGAACCTGATGGTCGGCCTGAACGGGTATACACTCTGTTCCGGAATCATCTGCGAGGAGCTGAACGGCAGCGATTACCGTGCGGTGCCGCTTCACGCGGATGAAAATATGATGATCGGCTACGTTTCCAGAAAAGGAATGTCGATCAGTGCGATGGGACTGCAGTATCTGGAGGAGATCCGGAAGTATAAAGAGTTTGTACTATAAAAATTGATTTGCGTTTGCAAACCGGGTATAGGAAATTCAAAAGAAAGTGCAATGGCAGTAAAGATATGATATAGGAAAAACCTATAACCAGCCATTATTTTTCTGTATTAGACAAAACAGAAGACAGCCACTATAATATCCCTTGTAAACAGATAGGAAATATCACAAAAGCGAGAGGAAGCGAAGTCAATGAGAGCAGTTTTCGCAGAGAATCGAATCGTGATCTATGATGTCATGTGTTGCAGCGTAAGCAGATAAATCCAGAATCAAAACGGAGCCGCTTCGCAGCAGGGGACAGACAGAATGACGACCGGTTCCGACAAATAATAGAAAAACGAAAATAAAAAAGACAATCAGAACAGGAGAATAAAATCATGAGCAAAAAAACAAGAGCAGAAAGAAATCTTAAATTTGAAACCTTACAGCTTCACGTAGGACAGGAAAATCCGGATCCGGCAACCGGAGCAAGAGCAGTTCCGATCTATCAGACCTCTTCTTTCGTATTCAATAACTCCGATCACGCGGCAGCAAGATTTGGACTTCAGGATGCAGGAAACATCTATGGTCGTCTGACTAACCCCACCGAGGACGTTTTCGAGCAGAGAATGGCAGCACTGGAGGGCGGCGTTGCAGCACTTGCAGTAGCTTCCGGTGCAGCAGCAATCACATACACAATCGAAAACCTTGCACAGAACGGGGATCATATTGTAGCAGCAAAGAATATCTACGGCGGAACATACAATCTCCTTGCACATACACTCAAGGATTACAATGTAGATACAACATTCGTTGATCCACTTGATCCACAGGCATTTGAGGATGCTATCCAGGAGAACACAAAGGCCCTCTACATTGAGGTCCTTGGAAATCCTAACTCAGAGGTTTCAGATATCGAGACAATAGCAAAGATCGCTCACGCACACAAGATTCCGCTTGTTATCGACAGCACATTTGCAACACCATACCTTGTAAGACCTATCGAGTACGGTGCAGACATCGTAGTTCACTCAGCGACAAAGTTCATTGGTGGACACGGAACAACTATCGGTGGTGTCATCATCGACAGCGGTAACTTCGACTGGAAGGCATCAGGCAAGTTCCCACAGCTCACTGAGCCAAATGAGAGCTACCACGGTGTAAGCTTTGTAGACGCAGCAGGTCCTGCAGCATTTGTCACAAGGATCAGAGCTATCCTCCTCCGTGACACAGGTGCTACGATCTCACCAATACACTCATGGATATTCCTTCAGGGACTTGAGACACTGTCACTCCGTGTTGAGAGACATGTATCAAATGCACTCAAGGTAGTTGAGTACCTGAACAATCATCCACTTGTTGAGAAGGTAAACCATCCTTCAGTTTCAACAGATCCTGAGCAGCAGAGACTGTACAAGAAGTACTTCCCTAACGGTGGTGGTTCAATCTTCACATTTGAGATCAAGGGCGATGCAGAGACAGCCAAGAAGTTCATCGACAACCTGGAGATATTCTCACTTCTTGCAAATGTCGCTGATGTTAAGTCACTGGCTATCCACCCGGCATCAACAACTCACTCAGAGCTGAACGAGGCGGAGCTTATCGACCAGGGAATCAAGCAGAACACTATCAGACTTTCAATCGGTACTGAGAACATAGACGATATCATCGAGGATCTTGACGAGGCATTCAAGGCAATTCAGGAGTAATCGATATAAATAATGAATATAAGAGAAGACTACAAATAGTGAGCATAATAAATATCAGGAAAGGTAATGGTACGATAATATGAGTAATATATATAAGAGCGCAGCAGAGCTTATAGGCAAGACTCCACTTTTGGAGCTTTCAAACATAGAGAAGAAGAATGATCTCAAGGCAAATATCCTTGCGAAGCTGGAGTACTTTAACCCAGCAGGAAGCGTTAAGGACAGAATCGCATTCCAGATGATCGAGGATGCTGAGAAGGATGGAACACTCAAGCCGGGGGCAACTATCATCGAGCCTACATCAGGTAACACAGGTATCGGTCTTGCATCCATAGCAACAGCCAAGGGTTACAAGGCGATCATCGTTATGCCTGAGACCATGAGCGTTGAGAGACGTAACATCATCAAGGCATACGGTGCTGAGATAGTTCTCACAGACGGAACAAAGGGAATGAAGGGAGCCATCGCAAAGGCTGATGAGCTTTCAAAGGAGATCCCTGGCAGCTTTGTAGCTGGACAGTTCGTAAATCCATCCAATCCAAAGGCACACAGACTCACAACTGGTCCTGAAATCTGGGAGGATACAGACGGCAAGGTAGATGTATTTGTAGCCGGTATCGGAACAGGTGGAACTATCACAGGCGTTGGCGAGTATCTGAAGGAGAAGAATCCAGATGTAAAGGTCATCGCCGTTGAGCCTGCCACATCACCAGTCCTCTCAAAGGGTGTTTCAGGAGCACACAAGATACAGGGAATCGGTGCAGGATTTGTTCCTGACACACTTAACACAAAGGTATATGACGAGATCATCGCCGTTGAGAATGATGACGCATTTGTAGCAGCAAAGGAGATCGCATCAGCAGAGGGAATCCTCGTAGGAATCTCATCAGGTGCAGCTTACTTTGCAGCAAAGCAGATCGCAGAGCGCCCTGAGTATGCAGGCAAGAATATCGTAGTACTTCTTCCAGACAGTGGAGACAGATATTACTCAACTCCGTTATTCGGCTAAATGGATATATAGTAATTGCTGTGATATAGAATTTATATGAAAAAGCCACCACATCGTGTTTTGATGTGGTGGCTTTTTTTGAAAGTACCCTTAATTAGCTGCATAAATAGTATACAATTGGATAACCTTAAAACTGATAGAACTTTGAGGGGAAATGCCCTTAATTGGGTTGACTTTCCCTTAAAATGTGCTAATATTTAAGGGAAAAGGAGCAAATTAAGGGAATGAGAACTTTTAATTACAGTAAAATAAAAGAAGAAAAATGGGATTCTGAAGTGCTTGGACTCATAGCTGCAATATATAGATATGCAGGTAAACAGGAACTGTATTTAAGACAGCGTCCGGATGAACTGGATAAGCTTGTTGAGATAGCAAAGATCCAGAGCACGGAGGCGTCCAATGCCATAGAGGGTATAGTCACAACAAATACAAGAATAAAGCAGTTGGTTGAGGAGAAGACCACACCGAAGAACAGAGCCGAGGAAGAGATAGCAGGTTACAGGGATGTGCTGGGGGTTATACATGAAAGCTTTGATGCAATACCTATAACTCAGAATTATATACTTCAGCTGCATAAGATGTTGTACAGTCATATGAATAACCCATTTGCAGGAAGAACAAAGACGGTGCAGAATTATATCAGCGCAACTTATCCTGATGGGAAAACGGAAGTCCTGTTCACGCCGATGGCTCCATTTGAGACACCGGAAGCGCTGGACAGGATATGTGGAGAATACAACAGGGTGATCGGTAATTTCGAGGTGGAGCCGCTGATCGTCATTCCTGTTTTCATACATGATTTTCTGTGCATACACCCGTTTAATGATGGCAATGGCAGAATGAGCAGACTGCTCACAACGCTTCTGCTATATAGAAGTGGATTCTATGTAGGAAAGTATATTTCCCTTGAGGCTAAGATCGCAGGAAATAAGGAGTTATATTATGAGTCACTTGGAAAAGCGCAGGCAGGCTGGCATGAGGGCACGGAGGATGTAATTCCGTTTATAAAGTATCTCCTTGGAACGATACTTGCTGCTTATAAGGATTTTGAGGAGCGCTTTGAAATCGTAGAGGAAAAATTACCTGCAATTGAGATGGTAAGAAAAGCAATACTGCTGAAAATAGGAAAGTTTACAAAGCAGGATATAATGGAACTTTGTCCGACTCTCAGCATCAGTTCGGTAGAGGGAGCACTCAGAAAACTCGTAAAAGAGGGCGATATAGGCAGAGGCGGTACAGGCAAGTCTACCTATTATGTCAGAATGAAATAACATATGCTTGTATTTTTTCCATTAGCTTGTTAATCTATTGTACGAAACATGAGATCAGCCGCTAATTGCCGGTGCATTTGAGATGGTGGGCAGATTGGGATAAGACTGATCTGAATGAATTGATATTAGGGGAAAAGGGATATAAGACTATGAAAAAACTATCAGATAGACAGAAAACACTTATAAAATGGTTGTGTGTGCTGGTGCTGGTCGGACTTATCATATATGTGTTCCGTGACATGGCAGGCCCTATAATGTCGCAGCTTGTAAAGACAAGTCCTGTGGTCGTGGCAGCTATTCTCGGAGCGACACTTTTATACGGAGTGATAGAGAGCTGCATAACGTTTATCCTCATGCGACAGGTGGAGAACAATATGACATTTTTCGATGCAAATATTATGACGTATTTTGTGTCATTTTACAGGGTGTCAACCCTTGGGAGCGGTACCATAGTGGCATCCACATTGTTCATGAAACACTGCGGAATACAGCCGTCGAAAGCGCTTGGTCTGTACTCTATTGATTATGCGATACACAAGATGACCATATGTGTTATGGCGGTGGCATTGTTTCTTGCGAACAGAGAATATATGCTTGGAGTGTTTGGCAAATACAGTTCATATGTTGTCCTCGGTGTTATAGCGACCATACTCATAACGATGGCGATAGTGCTCTTTGCGTGCTGGCCGCCGTTTCACAGATTCCTCAGATGGCTTCTTGAAAAAGCTGATGCTTTGTTTAAAGGACGATTTGCAAAGCAGATTGACAGTTTAAGTGGGCAGACAGCTATGATGGAGGATGCCACCAGGGTTGTACTTAAGAAACCGTGGCTTATAGTGGTAGTCATGCTGCTTGATATATGCAAGTTCGCGTGCTGGTTTGCCATACCTTATATAGTGTGTCACAACTTGTGTGATATGAATATTGTCACGTCAATAGGTATAACAGCCATGAGTGTCATGCTGGCGGCAGTCATTCCTATGCCGGGAGGAATCGGATCAAGTGAGCTTGTTATGACAGCGATCTATTCGGGACTTGTTGGTTCTGCTGCAGCCGGAGCCATGGCACTTCTCTATAGATTTGCCACATTCATGTTCCCTTTTATCATAGGTGCATTTACAGCCATATTCTTCAAGAGGTTCAAGAGATATAAGGCGGCGCAGAATGAAAAACAGGGAATCCCGGATGGCGATAGCATGGCGGATACAGACTCATAGCTGAACCGATAAATGAGTTTATAAAGAACCGATATATATCAATGGTCAGCAAGATGCATGGCAGGTGATATATATCGGCTGGTGAAGGGAAAAAGATACATATGAAGAACATAGTCGCGGGCATACTGGCCCACGTTGATTCGGGTAAGACCACCCTGTCGGAGGCGATGCTATATCAGGCAGGACAGATAAGAAAGCTTGGGCGGGTGGATCATCAGGATACATATCTAGATACGGACAGTCAGGAAAAGGACAGGGGGATCACGATATTTTCCAAGCATGCAGAGCTTGCATATGCTGATATGCATATAGCTTTGCTTGACACTCCGGGACATGTGGATTTCGGAACAGAGATGGAAAGAACATTGCAGGTTCTTGATTATGTGGTTCTGGTCATCAACGGTATGGACGGAGTGCAGAGCCACACGGAGACCCTGTGGAAGCTGCTTGAGAGATATGGGATTCCTGTATTTATATTTGTCAATAAGATGGACATGACTGGCTATGACAGAGATTACCTCATGGACAATATCAGACACAGACTGAGTGATGGCTGTGTCGATTTTTTATGTGAAGATTCAGGAGAGCAGATCGCCATGTGCGATGAGGCCATGCTTGAACATTTTCTTGAGACTGGGGCAAATGATGAACAGGACGTGGTAAATGCCATTGCGGGCAGAAAGCTGTTCCCATGTTACTTTGGCTCTGCACTCAAGAATGAGGGCGTGTCAGAGCTTCTTGACGGCATGAACAGATATGTAGTGGAACCTGTGCGCGGGGAAGAATTTGGCGCCAGAGTGTTCAAGATAGGACGTGACGATAAGGGCGAGAGACTTACCTACATGAAGGTCACTGGAGGAGTGTTGAAGCTCAAGGATGTGCTGACGCTCAGAAACAGTCAGGGGGAGGAGAGCCATGAGAAGGTCAACCAGATAAGGGTGTACTCCGGTGCAAAGTACGACATGGTAACCCAGGTTCCCGCCGGATGTGTCTGTGCTGTTCCGGGACTGGTGAATACCTACGGCAGACAGGGAATCGGTGCCTGCCTGGATGGAGAGCTCCCAAGTCTGGAGCCGGTTCTCAGCTATAAGGTCATGTACCCGACTGATGTGGATGCGGTCACGATGGTGTCAAAGCTCAGACTGCTTGAGGAAGAGGATCCCCAGCTCCAGGTGCAGTGGAATGAGACCGCAGGAGAGATATACATCAAGGTCATGGGGCAGGTACAGCTTGAGGTAGTGGCTCAGATGGTAAGAGACAGGTTTGGAATTGCCATCACATACGGACAGGGCAGGATATCATACAAGGAGACGATCGCGGCTCCAGTCATGGGTGTAGGACATTTTGAACCGCTCAGGCACTACGCAGAGGTACATTTGTTGCTTGAACCTATGGAAAATGGCAGTGGAATGTGCTTTGACAGCATTTGCAGCGAGGATGTACTGGATAAGAACTGGCAGAGACTGATACTCACCCATCTTCAGGAGCGTGAGTTCAGGGGAGTGCTTACGGGATCGCCAATCACGGATATGAAGATAAGCATCACTGCGGGGCGCGCACATCAGAAGCACACTGAGGGTGGAGATTTCAGACAGGCGACATACAGGGCGGTGAGACAGGGCCTTATGATGGCGGAAAGTGTCTTGCTGGAACCTGTGTATGCATTTAAAATAGAGGTACCACAGGAGTATGCTGGAAGGGTTCTTGCAGACATAGTGAAGATGAGCGGAACTATGGACGGTCAGGAGATATCCGGTGAGACGACAGTCATCACGGGACATGCCCCGGTATATACCATGAGAGAGTATTACAGTGAACTCACAGCATTTTCCAGAGGTACAGGCAGGCTTCAGGTGGATATAGACGGCTATCAGCCGTGCCACAACACCGAAGAGGTTCTGGCTGAGAGACATTATGATCCTGAGCTTGACAGGTTTAATCCATCTTCATCGGTATTCTGTGCCCACGGTGCAGGTTATCTGGTGGACTGGTATGATGTGTATGAGAACATGCATGTGAAGGAGGATCCGGGATTTGAGATCTCGGGCCAGCTTGGCTACACGGAAGATGGCTATGCTATGGATATTCCGGTGAACAGGCCGGGAAGAGTGTATCGGAGATGTCCATAACAGATGAGGAGCTCAGCGAGATATTTGCAAGGACATTTGGCGGAGATTACAAGGACAAGGATGTGGCGTTGAATGGAAGATTCAGGAGAACTACATCTGAGTATAAAGTAAATGGACAGTATAATAAGAGTCAGTCCAGAGACAGACAGCCAGGGAATGGGCCTCTTGTGGGCAGCAGGCCAGCCGATAGAGGGATAGCAACACCTGGAGCATTCAAGCGCAGAAAGAGTGGCGAGGACTATGTCATAGTGGATGGCTACAACGTCATATTTGCGTGGGATACACTTCGGGAACTGTCGGAGCACAACATAGACTCCGCCAGAGGTAAGCTCATGGACATACTGTCAAACTATCAGGGATATATGAACTGTAAGTTAATAGTGGTATTTGACGGCTACAAGGTGAAGGACAACAAGGGCGAGAGATTCCCTTATGATGATATAGAGGTGGTGTACACCAAGGAGGGTGAGACCGCGGATGCGCATATAGAAAAGCTCACACATGAGCTTGCGAGAAAGCACAAGGTCACTGTGGTCACATCGGACGGACTGGAGCAGATAGTCACCATGGGCCAGGGTGCAATCCGCATGTCCTCAAGAGACTTCAAACTAGAGGTCGAGAGAGTGAACGAACATTTGAGAGAGAATTATTTGAAAAATGACTAGGGCCGAGCGTCCGTAAATCAGAAGGAGGGCAATTTGGCAGATTATATAATGGCGCTGGATCAGGGAACGACCAGCTCAAGGGCGATAATATTTGATAAGGAAGGCAGGATATGCTCAGTGAAACAGAAGGAGTTCACCCAGCATTTCCCGAATAACGGATGGGTGGAGCATGACCCTATGGAGATATGGGCAACCCAGATGTCGGTGATGATGGAGGCGAGGGAGACCATGGGAATCCGCACCGAGGACATAGCCGCAATAGGAATTACCAACCAGAGAGAGACAACCATAGTGTGGGATCGAAAGACCGGCAATCCGGTGTACCATGCCATAGTGTGGCAGTGCAGGAGAACTGCGGACAGGATAGAGCAGCTTAAGGCTGAAGAATATGACAAGGTGATAAGAGAGAAAACGGGACTGATAGTAGATCCGTATTTCTCTGCAACGAAGATAGAGTGGATACTTGATAATGTGCCTGGAGCCAGGGAACGCGCAGAGGCGGGGGAGCTGATGTTCGGAACCGTTGACACATGGCTTATATACAAGCTCACAGGCGGAAGAGTTCACGCAACGGACTACACAAACGCGTCGCGTACCATGCTTTTCAACATTCATACACTGGAGTGGGACAAGGAATTGCTTGCAAAGTTCAACATCCCGGAGAGCATGCTTCCGGCAGTGAGAAATTCCAGTGAGATATACGGATACACGGACAGGGAGATATTTGGCGGTGAGGTGCCTATAGCGGGAGTTGCCGGAGATCAGCAGGCCGCGCTGTTCGGACAGTGCTGCTTTGAGCAGGGAGAAGTGAAAAACACTTACGGAACCGGCTGCTTCTTATTAATGAACACCGGACACGAAGCCATTACTTCCCGTTCCGGTCTGCTGACCACCATTGCCGCCAGTACGAGCAAAAACGTAGAGTATGCCCTGGAGGGCAGCGTGTTCGTGGCCGGTGCCGGGATCCAGTGGCTTCGTGACAGTATGCGTATGCTTAAGACCTCCGCACAGTCCCAGGAGTATGCGGAGCATGTACCGGATACCGCAGGGGTCTATATCGTTCCGGCATTTGCAGGCATGGGAGCCCCCTACTGGGATCAATATGCCAGAGGTACGATCGTTGGCATTCCCAGAGGCTGTACCAAGGAGCATTTCATCCGCGCCACGCTGGAATCCATTGCATACCAGACCGCAGATGTGCTGGAAGCCATGGAGAAGGACAGCGGCATTGATTTAAAGAGCCTGAAAGTGGACGGCGGCGCCAGCGCCAATGACTTCCTTATGCAGTTCCAGGCGGACATCGTCAACACCCAGGTACGCCGTCCGGCATGTATCGAGACGACGGCTCTGGGAGCGGCTTATCTGGCAGGACTTGCGGTAGGCTATTGGAAGAATCGTGATGAGATCCGTGAGAACTGGCAGATCGGAGCTTCATTTGCACCGCAGATGGAGGAACAACAACGGCGACAGTTATTAAAGGGCTGGCATCGTGCAGTGAAATGTGCTCTTGCATGGGCAGAGGATGAGGTATAAATTTTATATGACCATGGTATTTTTTGACAAAGCAAACTTGTAATGTAATAAAGTACTGTGGTATTATGATGTCTGGGTGAAAGGTTATTTTGCAACCCAGACATTATATTTTTACGGAATGAATTGTAGTAAGGGGTTAAGGGGAATTCACGGAAAGGAAACAGGATGGATTTAAACGGCTTACCACAGACCGTGCAGAACTTCATAAACGATACTATCCAATATAGAGAATCAGGCAACTGTCTGGACTATGACACCTGCCAGAAAATATTAGAGTATGCGGCAGATACCGGATCACAGAAGCTGACAGGGCTTGGACTCTATTATCTGGCGGAGTGTTATTGGCAGAAGGGCGAGTATGAGAACACCATGCAATGCCTTACAGAGAGTGTCGGCTGCCTGGAAAATGCCCGGATGTATGAGCTGTTGGCCAAAGCCCATAATATGATGGGAGCGGTGTCCGATCGGAAGAATAACCGGATGTTAGCGCTCAGCTCCTACTATAACAGCCTGAAATATGCGGAAAAATATCATTATTATTATATACAGGGCATGGCGGAGAGCAATATTGCCTATACCCTGGTCAGGATGCGCCTGAGGCAGGAGGCGATACATCATTACCGTATAGCGATCGCCTGCTATGATAAGTCAGAAAAAACATATCATTTGAATTATAACAGGATCAACTGTATGATCGAGTGCGGCTGCTGTCACATGTACCTGGGAGAAATGGAAGAAGCCCTGCAGCTTTGGAATGAAATAGAGCAGATCCTGAGAGAAGCACCGGAAAGCTATTATTCGAAAATAACATTAGAAATGTATCGTATTTCCTGCGAATTATTACAGGGGCATGAGGAAGAGGCTTTAAAGCTTGCGTCAGATATTCTGGAGCAATTGTCAGACTGGGATATTTTTGAAGAGATCATGGATGAACTTGTGATCCTGGCGGGAATCCTGGCAATTCTGCCCGATGGAAAATATCTGGAGGAACTGATCCGGATCATTGATGAAAAAAATGTTGATGTCTATTACAATATCTTCCTGG
>ENA-OPBD01001291-OPBD01001291.1-human-gut-metagenome-genome-assembly--contig:-NODE-1291-length-12205-cov-2.299012_pt1 | contig 12205 bp, 10 predicted proteins | sample MGYA00241062_ERZ501440 | MGnify/ENA primary metagenome ERZ501440 (study PRJEB25962, sample SAMEA2042628) | human gut metagenome | biome: human gut; feature: human-associated habitat; material: faeces...
GGGAGTTGGCTCCATGATAACGGCGGCAATATCGCTGCCTTTAGCAGCAAAAGCAGCTTCCAGGGCAGCCCGGTCGTTAAAAGGAACAGTGATGGTATTGGCGGCAACGCCTTTAGGAACACCGGGGCTGTCAGGAACGCCTAAAGTAGCTGCGCCGCTGCCGGCTTTGACCAGCAGGCTGTCGTGATGGCCATGATAACAGCCTATAAATTTAACGATGCTTTCACGTCCTGTATAAGCGCGTGCTAAACGCAGAGCACTCATGGTAGCTTCTGTTCCGCTGTTGACCATACGTACCATTTCCATAGAAGGGACAAGTGTGCAGAGAAGTTTGGCAAGCTCTGTTTCAGCCAGGGTCGGCGCGCCATAGGATGAGCCTTTGGCGGCTGCAGTTTGGATGGCTTCGGTGACCTGCGGGTGTGCATGCCCTAAAAGTAAAGGACCGTAAGAAAGTACATAATCGATATATTCGTTGCCGTCGATGTCGGTGAGTTTGCTGCCGCTGCCTTTGGCAATGACAGGCGGAACACCGCCAACACTGCGGAAGGAACGAACGGGGCTGTTGACGCCGCCGGGAATGTATTGTTTGGCTTCGGCAAAAGCTGCCTGAGATTTGCTGTGATCCATATGCGGCCTCCTTATTTGCCCAGCAGCCACTTGGCTACGTCGAGAGCATGATAGGTGATGATCATTTTGGCGCCGGCACGTTTAAAACCGAGCATCGTTTCCATAACGATACGCTGTTCATCGATCCAGCCTTTGGCTGCTGCTGCTTTGACCATAGCGTATTCACCGCTGACATTATAAACACATAAAGGGCGGTTAAATGTTTCTTTGACACGGCTGATGATATCCATAAAAGCCAAAGCGGGTTTTACCATAACGATATCTGCGCCTTCTTCGATATCAAGAGCAACTTCACGCAGAGCTTCGTCACTGTTGCCGGGATCCATCTGATAGCCTTTGCGGTCGCCTGCAGAGGGAGTGGAATCGGCTGCAGCGCGGAAAGGGCCATAATAGGCTGAAGCGTATTTAGCTGAATAAGCCATCAGGGACACATTGCTGAAACCTGCTTCGTCTAAGGCTTCACGCATAACTTTGACATAACCGTCCATCATATTGGATGGCGCAATGACATCAGCGCCGGCTTGAGCGTGGGAAACTGCGATTTTAGCTAAAAGCGGCAGCGTTTCATCATTGTTGACAGTACAGCCGTTTTCCAGAACGCCGCAATGGCCATGTTCTGTATATTCACACAGGCAGGCATCGGTGACGACTACCAGTTCGGGATAAGTGTTTTTGATCAGGCGGCAGGCCTGCTGTACAGGTTCTTCTGCATCCCAGGCGCTGCTGCCGACAGCATTTTTATAAGAGGGGATACCAAACAGTATAACGGCAGGAATTCCAAGTTCGCTGATTTCCTGTAAAACTTCCGGCAAACGGTCTAAGGACCAATGGTAATTGCCCGGCAGCGATTCAATTTCATTTTTTACACCGGTGCCCGGGACGACGAATAACGGATAAATGAGGTCTTTAACGGAAAGTTCAGTCTCGCGGATCATGCTGCGCAGGTTTTCTGTAGCGCGCAGGCGGCGGGGACGGTAAATAGGAAAGCCCATACTGATCACTCCTTATAATATCTTTGAATAGCGTCTGTCAAACCTGCAATAGTAAATGTTTCAGCTATGATGTCAGGTTCAAGATTATTTTGGCGGCAGGTTTCGGCGGTAACAGGGCCAATAGCCGCTGCTGGAATATTATTGATAAGTTCTCTTTGATCGCCTAAGGATGTCAAAAGATTAGTAACAGTTGAGGAACTGGTAAAAGTAACAAGATCAACTTCTCCGTTTTGAAGAGCAGTCAGCAATTCTTCTTTGTTATCCAGAGCGGTAACAGTTTCATAGGCAGTTACAACATCAACGCTGGCTCCTAAAGCACGCAGGCTTTCCGGTAATACTTCACGGGCTACTTTAGCGCGTGCCAGCAGGATTTTATCACCAACTTGCACTTCTGCTGACAGGGTTTCGGCCAGTTCTTCAGCTTTGAAGGCTGGGGGAACTAAATCGGCGGAGATGCCATAGTTTTTTAAAGCTTTCGCCGTTTCACTGCCGATAGCGGCTATTTTGATGTCAGACAGGGAACGGGAATCTAATCCGGCATTATCAAGGCGATTGAAGAAAGAGGTAACGCCGTTAGCACTGGTCAGGATCAGCCATTTGTAGGTTTTGATGTTTTCGATTGCTTTATCCAGCGGGGTATAATCTTCCGGGGGGATGATTTTGATTGCCGGCGCCTCGATTACACGAGCACCAGCGGCTTCCAGCTGTCTGGTCAAAGTACTGGCCTGCGCGCGGTCGGGCAGTCGATGTGGCTGGGGCTGGTGTTCTGCTGCCCGTCGCTCATTTTGGCGCTGGTGCTCGCCTACGTTTATCCCCTGCTCGCGCAGTTTGACAACATTGCCGACGATAAAAATTGCCGGCGGTTTCAGATTTGCCGCGGCAACGTCGGCAGCAGCAGTACCGACAGTAGTGATCAGAGTGCGCTGTTCCGGTTTGGTGCCCCAGCGAATGACTGCTGCCGGAGTATCGGCGCTGCGCCCGTTGGCGATGAGATTTTTTGTAATATTAGTAAGATTTTCGACACCCATCAGGAAAACTAAAGTATCAACAGCGGTAGCAAGACCGCTCCAGTTAATAGTTGATTCGCCTTTGGTAGGGTCTTCGTGGCCGGTAATGACTGCAAAGGAAGTGGCTACGTGACGATGGGTGACAGGAATGCCTGCGTATTCAGCAACTGCGATGGCAGAAGTTACGCCGGGAACGAATTCAAATGGCAGTCCGGCTTCTAAAAGTTCAATAGCTTCTTCACCGCCGCGTCCGAAAACAAAAGGATCACCGCCTTTGAGGCGGGCAACAGTCTTACCTTCGGCTGCCAGCTTTACCAGCAGTTTATTGATATCTGGCTGACGCATTGTATGGTTGGCAGAAGCTTTGCCGACATAGACCATTTCTGCGTCGTCTTTAGCATAAGCTAAAATTCTCGGATCTGCCAAACGGTCGTAAACGACAGCGTCGGCTGTTTGCAAACATTCCATGGCTTTGATTGAAAGCAGACCGGGATCACCGGGGCCTGCACCGATCAAGTAAACTTTTCCCTGTTTTGTCATTAATTTCTCTCCTTACATGATCTCGGCGAGAATTGCACGGCCGCCCTGATCTAACATTTTATTGCCAAGTTCTTTTCCAAGTTCTGCAGCGTTTACAGCCTGGCCTCTGATCGTATCGCGTAAAACAGTGCTTCCGTCCAGAGATGCGATGATTGCTTCAATAGATACAGCATCTCCTTCAGTGACAGCATGTACACCAATAGGGACCTGGCAGCCGCCCTCAATGAGCCCTAAAAAAGCACGTTCGGCATCAGTAGCCTGTTTGGTAGGCTGGTCATTTAAAAAATTAAGCATAGCTCTTACTTCTGTATTATCGGTGCGGCATTCGATTGCCAAAGCGCCTTGTCCAACTGCGGGTAAGCAGAAATTATGGGGGATTATTTCTCTGATCCGATCGGTATATCCGAGACGAGTCAATCCTGCCGCAGCAAGGATTATAGCATCCATTTGGCCGTCGTCAAGCTTCCGCAGACGCGTATCGACGTTGCCTCGTAAATCTACGATTTTCAGATCCGGGCGTGCTGACAAAAGCTGGGCTTTGCGGCGCAGACTGGAAGTACCCAGAACTGCTCCCTGCGGCAGTGTTTCGATAGAAGAATAATTATTGCTGACAAAAGCGTCGCCAGCATTAGCCCGCTTGGTAACCGCTGTCAGGCACAGGCCTTCCGGCAGAACAGTAGGCATATCTTTCAGACTGTGGACGGCAAGATCGATCTCACCTTCTAGAAGAGCAGTTTCCAGTTCCTTGGTAAAAAGTCCCTTGCCGCCGATTTTGGCCAGCGGTACATCAAGGATACGGTCTCCCTTGGTAATGATTTTTTTTAAAGTTACAGTACATTCCGGATATTGCCTGCGCAGCAGGTCGGCAATATGATTGCTTTGCCACAGAGCCAGCAGGCTCTGTCTAGTCCCAATAATCAAATTTGTTTTCATCACCTATATAGTCCTCTCCCGAATCGTTGAGTAAAAATAACTCGCAGATCATATCTCTGTAACGTTCTTCATCTGCCGTTCCGGCAGCACTGTTCATAGCTGTCATTGGTTCGCGCAGGAATTTGTGTTCCAGGCGCTGAGTCATGATATCGATGATACGGCGTTCTTTATCAGTAAGATTTGGCAGTTTGGCAAATGCCCGTTTTAAAACCTTCTGCCGCAGAAAATTCATTTTTTCATGCAGCTGAACCATTACAGGCCGCATCGTCAGATAGCGCAGCCGTTCTTTCAGTGCCGTTATTTCTTCGTCAATAATTGCTTCAGCCACCTTGGCTTCAGAAGATCGGAAATTCTTATTCATATCGACAACGCCTTCCAGATCGTCGATATTATACAGGGTAACGCCTTCTATATCTCCAACCAGAGGATCAACGTCACGGGGAACGGCAATATCAACTAAAATAAGCGGTTTGCCGCTGCGTTTAGGAATAATATCGCGTACACCCTGTTCTGTTATCACATAGTGAGGCGCTCCTGTAGAAGTGATAATGATATCAGAGGTTATCGCCTGATGCATAAATTCGTTATACGGGATCGCAGTACCGTTAAATTTTTCTGCCAGTTCCTGAGCGTGAGACAGATTACGGTTACTGACAAAGATAGTTTTAGCGCCTTTATCAATCAAATGGCGGGCGGTCAGTTCACTCATTCTGCCGGCACCCAATACTAAAATATTGGCTTTAGTCAGATCGCCGACAACGTCGATAGCCAGATCTACCGCGGCGGAAGAAACAGAAACAGAACTGTAGGCGATCTTTGTTTCTGTACGTACACGCTTGCCGACGGCGATAGCACGATTAAATAAGGTGTTGAACAAAGTGTCTGTCATACCGCAGCTGCGGGACAGATGATATGCATTTTTAATCTGGCTCAGGATCTGGCCTTCCCCGATGATGAGTGAGTCAAGGCTGGAAGCGACTTTAAACAGATGACGGACGCAATTAATGCCGGTCAGATTATAGAAATAGTCGGGTTTATATTGTTCGCCTGCCAGATGGCGCAGCAAAGTACGGATAAAATGTAATCCGGCAGCAGGATCTTCCAGCACCATATAAAGTTCAGTACGGTTGCAGGTTGAAAGTAAAACTGCTTCGTTGAGGTTGTCGTTATTGCGCAGCCGGCGCAGCACACGAACCGTTCTATCCTGTGAAAAATTGAAACGTTCACGGATCTCAACGGGGGCTGTTTTGTGATTCAAGCCTAAAACGATTAGCTGCATCAGTAATGATCTCCTTTGCTTGGTCAAGCTTACCTGCATGAAGCAGGCCGATGACGGATTGGTTTAAAGTCTGGCGCCAGAAAGCAGTACGCTTTTCAGGTGTAGTAGCTATTGTTTTCAGTTCTCGTCGAAGCTGTTGTAAGAATTCGTTGAATTCGGCAAAATCAGAGCCATAATATGCCCTAAGGTCCTGTGACAGTACCCGCGTCAAAGCGGGCATACCTCCGGTAGACAGAGTAAATGTCAAAGCCCCGTTTTTTACGGTTGAAGGCACACTGAAGTTACCTAATGACGGTTCTGTAACAACATTACAGAGACAGGGTGCAGCAGCAGCGATTTTTCTGTTGATATGAAAATCGTCGGTTGCTGCAATCGTTACAAAAGCATCAATGAGATCGTTGTCTGCATAAGCGCGCAGTTCCAGCTGCAGCAGTCCGGTCTTTGCTAAAGTCAACAGCTGCGGGTCAGCCGCAGGTGCGATTACAGTCAGGTCCGCACCTGCTTCGATCAATGGCAGCGCTTTACGGACGGCTACTTTACCACCGCCGATAATGACACATTTTTTATTTTTTAAGTCCAGCATGGCCGGATAAGAAAAAGAATTCTGCTGCATGTTTACCTGCTTATAAAAATAGATTTTACGTAAGGATAAATGTTGAAAAATACAACAACTATAATATCATAAATTAGGATTTATTTCCAGTTAAAAGAGTGTTGCAGAGCAGGAAATCAGAGCTGTTGCTTGCTATATTAAAATTAGAAAAAGGATTTGCTGTTTGAGCGGCGAATACTTACAGATAAACATCAGCCTATGATAGGAGGAATGACTTATGAACTGTGCTTTTTGCCCTCATCACAAATGTTATACCAGCGGTCAGAACTGTACTCGTCTGACTCATGAAGAAATCAGCGAGTATTATACCGACGAAGATAAAAAAATGATGCGAGCGTCGTCTGCGACAGAGAGCCGCAATTATTTGAAAATGACACGGTTGGAAGAAAGCGTATTTTTCGCTAAAGAGATGGGTGTAAAAAAAGTCGGGATAGCCTTTTGCATCGGTTTAGCCAATGAAGCTCATTTTTGTGCCCAGTATTTTAAGAATGAAGGGCTGGATGTTCAATCAGTATGCTGCAAAGTCTGTTCCGTCGATAAAGATCTGCTGGAACTGGAAAAAATCAAACCCGGACAGCGTGAAGCTATGTGCAATCCTAAAGTGCAGGCCCGCCTGCTGAATGAAGGCGGTACAGAATTGAATTTTATCGTAGGGCTTTGCGTAGGTCACGATATGCTTTTTACCATGGAATCCAAAGTGCCGGTTTCCAGTATAATTACTAAGGACAGGGTTTTAGCAAATAATCCTGCAGGGGCGGTTTATTCACGTTACTGGCGCCGTAAGCTGGGAATTTTGGAAGAAGGCACTGTATAAGAAAATATTTTTTTATGAAAGTCTGTCGCTCATGCGGCAGACTTTTTTACTGTAAAGCAGCAAACGGAAGGGAAATTCCCTTCCGTTTGCTTGAGAAACTTATGTAGGAGGATGATAATGTTACCCAAGTAGCTGCAGAAGGTTATTGTTTTATGATTGTACCTTCTTTCATGATAATTTTCATATTGCTAACTGCAACAGCGCGTATGTTTTCTAAAGGATTGCCATCTAGGACAAGGATATCAGCAAACTTATCGACTTCTAAAGTACCGGTTATTTTATCGACCTTCAGCATTTCAGCACCTACTTTTGTTGCTGCAACGATAGTATCCATTTCTGAAATGCCGGCTTTTTCTACGAAAGAATACATTTCGCCGATAGCAGTGGTCCCGTAAGGTGTAAGGCTGGAACAGAAGCTATCAGAGCCAATGGTTAACCCTATGCCTTTGGATTTTGCTTTACGCAGATTGGCGTAAACACGGTTCAGTTCTTTTTCTGCAACAGTTGCTCCGGAATACTGATCGTGTACCTCTGGGATGTATGGCGGCGCGTATGTTTTGAACCATTCGTTAAGGAATTGGATTGTTGGGCAGAAGTAAATCCCTTTTTCAGCCATGATATCAAGACATTCATCATTTAAGGTCTGTCCATGGATAATCAGATGAACTCCGGCTTTTGCAGAATCAAGGGCGCCACCGTAACCTTCGGCGTGAGACCAGACTGGGATACCGACCATATTGCATTCGTCAACGACAGCCTTGATTTCTTCAAAGGTATAATGCTGGTCTAATTTTTGATCCCAGCGCCAAATGCCGCCGCCGGTAGACCATATTTTGATAGCGTCAGGATTTTCACGCAGTCTTTTGCGGACAGCTTTACGCAGTTCCCAGGGGCCGTCTACACGTTCAGCCCATGGATGAGATTGTTCATTATACCAAATAGGAAGTTTATGAGAATCTCCGTGGCCGCAGGTACGGCAGAAGCCTAATCCTGTACCGACGACACGTGGTCCCTGCATAACACCTTTTTCTACCATATTTCGGATTGCAAGGCCTGAATAAGAGATTTCTCCGACTGTAGTCAAACCATTTTCCAAACATTCGTGGGCCTGTTGTACAGCTACTACCGTTTTTTGAACGCGATCTTCTAAAACCCACTCGGTATCGTCATCGGTCAAGTTGCCGGAAAAGTGCAAGTGCGTATCAATAAGTCCTGGCATGATAGTTTTGCCATTAATATCGATCTGTTCATATTCAGGAGAGATTTGCTTGGCAGGTCCGGCATAGGTTATTTTTTTGCCTTCGACCAAGACTAATGAGTTTACAAGTGGTTCTCTACCGGTGCCATCAATGAGATAACCTCCAACTAAAGCGATTTTTTTCATGATAAATACCCCCTTGATTATTTTTTGTGAATATGGTTTTTAATTAAAGTTATTTATGAATCTGTGTGTCATCTATGGATATCGGAATTGTTGTAGATCCAGAGGTTTTATTTCGGTGCAAAGTTTTTATAATCAGGCCTATAGCCAGCCATCCCAAAACGATACTCCATTCTACGGCATTTAGTGTAGCGGGGCTTCCGGGAACTATCATCAGAAGTACGATCAGTGATCCTGCAAGACAGGCCAGTGAGATGCCAAATTTTCCGCCTGGTACTTTATAAGGTCTGGGAAGATCAGGTTCTGTAAGGCGCATTTTGTAACAGGAGAAACTGACCATAGTACAGGCGAAAATAAAAGCCAGAGCTGAGACATTAGTCAGTGGTACTAACATCTTTTTTCCTAGAAATGGGCCGATAACAGTTAAAACGGCTAAGAGAATATTAGCTGTTTTGGGAGTTCCTGAAACAGGGTCTACTTCAGCAAAAGATCTGGGCAGTTGGTCTTTACGTCCCATAGCAAGCATAATACGGCTTGTAGCACCATAAAAAGAATTCATGGGACCCATAGGCCCGATTGTGGCAATGCAGAGCATTGCGATATACAAAAAAATATTTATTGTTTTCAAACAAGCTAAAGCAGGAACAGAACTTTTTACAAAATCAGTCCAGGGTATGATACTGCCAAAGGAATAGATGCAGACCATATAAAAACCGCCGGAGGCTAGCAGTGCTAGACTGATAACACGCCCAAATTTGTTCCAGTCGAGACCTTCAGCGGCTTCTTCTGCCTGTTGAGGAATAGTGTCGAAACCTGCGTAAAAGAATGGTGTCATAACAAGAACCGAGATGATACCGGCAAACATAGTTGAAGCTGAAGTTGATGAAGCCGCACCTTCAACACTGGCAAAAATTGGTTGGATGTTCTCAGGGCCGCCTTTAACAAGTGAGATACCCATAGCAAGAATCATTCCACAGAGCAGGGCTTTAGTAAGAAATGCCTGTAGGCTTGCCGCTGCGGAAGCACCACGAAAATTTTGGATGATTACATAAACAGCAAAACTCAGAGCAATAACAGTGGGAAGCAGGTAGACATCAGCGCCCATAATTGAATAGAGCTTAATTGAACGGAGGATTGGAAATAAATCTCCGAACATATCTGAAACGAGCGTTGAAATAGCAATTGCTTCCCATGGACATAGGATTGCATTGCCTAAAGCCAAGAACCAGCCGGTAATATAGGACATGGTATTTCCATAAGTACGGTCTACATATTCAACGATGCCGCCGGAAATAGGGATTGCTGCAGTAAGTTCTCCGAATACAGCTCCGATAGGCAGTAGAAATACAGCTCCAATAATAAAGGCGATCATAGCTGCTACAGGACCTCCGCCAATGATCATCCAGTCGCCTACCATCAAAACCCAGCCGGTTCCGATAATAGCTCCGAAACCGATTGTAAAAAAATTCCAGAGTGACAGTGTTTTTTGCATACTGCCTTTTTGGTTTGATGCTGACATGTAAAAGCCCTCCTTTGAGTAAAGATAATGAGAAACATGAAACGATGTCTAAATATTCGAATAATTTAGAGAAGGGTAGTAACTTTGTACAGCTTTACTATAGCTTAAAGTAAATCGTGTTACGACAAAAATTTCATAATTGATATATTCGATGTAATATCAGGTACGGGTTAAATTTTATAGCAGCAAAATCGGCACTTCCAGTGTCATAATCGTAGCGATTAGTTCAAGATGCAGATGTTATAATAAAAATATAATTACCAGTTAGGAACGGAGGTGAGAAGATGTTTTATATTGCTTTGTGCGATGATGAATGGCAGGCTGTAGAAATATTGACCGGTTATTTATCAGAGATCAAAAGATCGGGATTACAGCTGGAAAGTGTGCCTTTTTTGAACGGACGGGAACTGGTACACCAGTATGAACGGGGGCGTAAATTTGATATCATCATATTGGACATGCTGATGAAGCCATTAAATGGTATTGAAACAGCAAGGCTGATCAGGAAATATGACAGCGAAGTGCCGATTTTAATCGTAACGGGAACTGTTGAATATGCGATGGACGGTTATCAGGTAAATGCCTATCGTTATATTTTGAAGCCAGTAGATAAAGCTTATTTTTTACAGGAAGTACGGACTATTTTGACATCAATAGCCAGGTTACAGAATAAATATTTCAGTTTTACCAATGAAAAAGGATTGTTTAAAATAAAAACTACTGATATTTATTATTTCGAATCTAATATGCGCACTTTATCGGTTCGCCATCTGGGGGGAAAAGCAACTTTTACGGGGAAAATCAGTGAAGTGGAGGAGTCACTGAGTGAACAGAGTTTTTTCAGGATTCATAAAAGTTATGTTGTTAATCTAAAACATATACGTAATATTTTTAAAGATACTGTTACTTTAGAAAATGGAGAGGAATTGCCGCTTAGCAGGCATCGCAGCAAAGAATTGCGGCAGCAGTTCCTATCCTATATGAAGGAAAATATTTGATATGGATATTATGCTGAAATGGATCGCTTATGTGATTTTATCTGCGGCTGAGACGTGGATCGGATATCGTCTTTTCAATACTTATTTGACTCGTAATTCAGTAAGACAGAGGTATTATTGGCTGGGGGTGATATTTTATTTTACTTTCCAGATGTTTTCTTATGTAAATGAAAGTCCCATGTTTTCGACGGCTGCTTATTATTTTTTCTTTGCTACAATTATTGCTGTTGTTTTCTTTTCTGATTCTTTACAGAATAAGATTACTATTGCCTTACTGTTTGTTATTATGAATTATGCATGTAAAACGGCTATGACAGGTATTGCCTTGGCCTGGGGTGAACAGACTTTGCCGCGGGAGCTGATTAATTATCGCATTGTTATGGATCCCTGGTCGCAGATGATGGCATGTATACTGTTTGTTTTGAGTTTATGGGGTACGATTTGTATTCGCGAGTTGAGGCTGAATAAGCAAAATTTACTTTATGCTGTAATTTCATATCTGTTTCCACTGACTGTGATGATTTCAGTAATCATTATTTCCCATAAAAATATTGGGTTTGGATCTGCCGCGGGGATACAGGTCTTTTATATTTATACTTCAGTACTTTTGTTTTCTGCATCAATCAGTCTTTTCTACCTTCTGGAAAAAAATATTCTTTTGGATATGTCCGGAGAAAAGTCATCGGTAATGGAAGAATTGCTGTCACTGCAGCGCCGTCATTATGAACGATTGGATATATCACAGCGTGAATTACAGAGTCTGCGGCATGATATCAAAAATCATATTAGCTGTCTATATGCGCTTTTGGACAGTGGTCATGCTAAAGAAGCTAAGGAATATATTAAGGAACTTTATACCTGTAATAAAGGCTTGCAGGGCATTATTTACAGTGGGAATATAGTTATTGATTCCATTCTCAGTAATGGTTTGGCTAATTTGGAAAACCGTGGTATAAATTTAAAATGCAGTATAATTATACCGCCTTCGTTAAATATCGCTGACGTGGATCTGTGTATTCTTTTTGGAAATTTGATTGATAATGCCGTGGAGGCATGTGAAAGAATCGTAGAACCGGGCAGGAAAAAATTTATTGTTCTTAACGTCAATATCAAAAAAGATTATCTGTTCATTGATATCGCTAATTCGTTTACTGGTGAAGTGAAAAAACAGAATAATATTTACAGAACAGTGAAAATTGATGAGCGTTATTGTGGTATAGGCCTGTTTAATATCAGAAAGATTGTTGAAAAATATAATGGTGAATTTTCAGTCAGCCATTCTGATAATGTTTTTAGTGTTTCGGTTATGTTGTCATTACTCTGGGGGAAAAAATAAGGACTGCCGTTTTAACGGCAGTCCTTATTTTTTTTATAAAGATGCAGGCTTTTAACTAGCAGCCCCAAAGCAGTCCATCCTGTCAGCACCAGGTATTCAGTTTTACTCAGCGAAGCAGAGGTGCCGGGCAGCAGCATGGCAGCAATAATGAGAAAACTGACGCAGC
>ENA-OPBD01001299-OPBD01001299.1-human-gut-metagenome-genome-assembly--contig:-NODE-1299-length-12107-cov-5.194076_pt1 | contig 12107 bp, 7 predicted proteins | sample MGYA00241062_ERZ501440 | MGnify/ENA primary metagenome ERZ501440 (study PRJEB25962, sample SAMEA2042628) | human gut metagenome | biome: human gut; feature: human-associated habitat; material: faeces...
ACCAACAAAAGGCCTGTAATTTATACGCTCCTCCGAGGCGTCGGGGACGCCGCCCCCTACGGCATAGCAAGGTAAATTGCGATTTTTTAATCGTGTACTATTTCTAGCTTTCGGCGGGGTGGGGTCCCCCGCCCTACTGGCCTGGCAAATATTTCGCCGAACCTATGCCCACAAATACAAAAATGCCGCAGCAGACTGTTACATCTGCTGCGGCATTTTTATTTAGAGGTTAATGGGCTGGTTACAGCTCATTGTTCGGCTGTGGGATTACTGCAGAACGCCGGTGTTCTTATCAAAGTGATAAGTGCGGCCATCGATGACTGCATCGCCCTTAGCCATGGTGCCATAAATCGGGTCGAAATAGTAACGCTTGTCAGCGCTCCAGCCCTTGATCATGTGGCCCTGTGCATCGTAACGGACCCACTTGCCGGTACCATCGGCGCGGTCAGCCCACTGGCCAGCTTCGGATTCCTGATAGACATCCTTGCTGGTGGCTTTCTTGCCCTGGTCAACGGCATCCAGCCAGTACCAAGCGTCGGAAGCCGGGTCGTAGATTTCCTTGCCGCGGCCATCCAGGCCCTGGCGAACGCCCTTTTCGTACCAGAAGTCAGCGCCGTTGATGGTCAGCCACTGGCCGTCCAGAGCGATACCGGTGTACTCGTCAAATGCGCAAGGTACACCGTCAATATCGCCTGCGCCCTTAGCCATAGCGCCGGTGATCAGGTCAAAGTAGTAGGTGCCCTTATCGGTCGTCTGCCAGCCCTTGACCATGTGGCCGTTCTCATCGTAACGGACCCACTTGCCGGTGCCATCGGGCTTATCAGCCCACTGGCCGGCGGCGGATTCCTGGTAAACGTCCTTGCTGACGGTCATTGCGCCGCCCTGGACAGCATCCAGCCAGTACCAAGCGTCGGAATCGGGATCATAGATCTCTTTGCCGCGGCCGGTGGTACCCTGCTTCACGCCCTTTTCGTACCAGTACTTCTTGCCGTTTTCTTCAACCCAGCCGTTCTTCTCGCCGTACTTGGCGGTGTAGTCCTTGCCGTTGAAGTTGACAGCAGCGGTGGTAACGCCGCTGGTCTGCTTTACCGTTGCATCCACGAACTGAGCGCTTGCGCAGTTCTTATCGGTGCAGGTAAAGACAGCCATTGCGGTAATGGTGGTCTTTTCAGCAGCGCCATGAGCGGTGCGCGTTTCGGGTTCAGTAGACGGTACCTCAGTCGGCTCCGGCACAGCAGTCGGTTCCGGCACAGCAGTCGGCTCCGGCACAGCAGTCGGCTCTGCCGGCTTTGCGGTCGGAGTTGCGGTCGGAGTTGCAGTCGGAGTTGCAGTCGGAGTTGCAGTCGGAGTTGCAGTCGGAGTTGCAGTCAGTGCTTCAAACACAGCGCTAACGGTAACATCAGCGGCAGGCATCTTGAAGGTAGCCTTGCCCTCGGTCACGGCCAGCTTTTGGGTCTTGGTTTCGTCGCCGCTCTTATAGCTGTAGGTCAGGCTGTCAGCCTTGAGCTGGTAGTTATCAGCTGCCTTAACGGTAACGGTAACGTCGGTGCCCTCAACAGCTGCGGTCGGGTCTACGGTAACAGTGCCGTTCTCAGCAGGAGCTGCGGTAACCTTGTATTCCTTAACAAACTCTGCGCTGACGTTGACAGGGTAAGCAGGCATTGCAAAGGTGTAGGTGTTGGCTTTTTCGGTATCAGCCTTCACTTCAACGGTCTTATCGGTGTTGTCAGCGTCTTTGTAGGTAACCTTCACGCTGCCAGCCTTCAGGGCATAGCCGGTTGCGGGCTTAGCAGTCAGGGTTACGGTTTCCTTCTCAGCTGCTTCTTTAGCGGAAGCAGTGATCTCACCATTGGTCAGGGCAGCAACATTAACCGCATAAGTCTTAGCGTTCTTTGCAACGCTGATGGTCACATCGCCGTCCGGCATGGTGAAGGTGTAAACCGTCTTAGCCTTTTCGGTGGTAGCCTGGGCTGCGGCTTCGTCCTGCGCTGCTTCCTGAACTTCAGTCAGGGCAACATCGGTATCGCCGTTCTTTGCGGTAACGGTAACGATATCGGTGCCTTCCTTTTCTACGGTCAGGGTAACGGTATCGTCCTTGATGTAGGTGTTGTTGGTGGTGCCCAGGGTCAGGGTAACGCCTTGAACTGCATCGGGCAGGGTAACAGTGTGGGGGGTGCTTTCGGTTGCGGTATGGCAATCAGAGCACAGGTACACATTGTTGCCAACGGACTTGGTTTCCAGCTCGTCCAGCTTCCAGGTATGGCCCTTGGGCAGTGCGCCGTCAGCGTACTTCTTTTCACCCTTGGTCAGGCCGTACTTGGTGGTGCGGTCCTGGGTGTAAGCGGGGGTATCGCACCATGCTTCAACGGAAACATTGGTGGTTGCGCCGCTGCTCAGGTCGCTGACCATGTCGGACATCGGCATGGTTTCAACCAGGTTAGCGCACCACATGAACTCTTCGTTCTTGTTCTTCTCGTCAGAGCTGCCCATGTTCTGGTTGTAACTCGGGTTGTAGTTCCAGGACTCGGTCTTGTAGCTCTTACGGTTTGCATAAGAAGTGCCGGAGGCATCGGTCTTGACTTCTGCCTTGCCGTCCACCAGTTCCTTATAGGTGTTGGACAGGTTGGTGCCGACAGAAACGACCAGCTGATCCTTGGTGGTGTTGATGCCGGTGATCACAGTCTGGCCCTGCTGGGTGGTGGTAGCAAAGCTGTAGCTGTCACGCAGGGTCAGGCCAGCCAGAGGATGGTTCTTGAAGGTGCCCAGATACTTCACACTGCTGGTATCCTGGGCGCTGTCCATGATAACCATGCTCATGCCGGGAAAGTGGGTATCGGGAACCATGTTGCCGTCCTTATCCTTGGTCAGCTTAATGCCGCCATAGACGGTGTTGTATTCCTTCACTTCTTCCACTGCGCCGGTGGTCGGGTCCATACGGTAGATGGCGTTGTTGACGTTGAAGTACAGCTTGCCATCATACAGTGCGGTAGAGTGTACCAGTGCGGGGTAGATCCGCTTTGCAGCAGCGTCTGCCAGGCACTCGGTGTTCAGGTTGTTTTCAACCTTGGTATGCTTATCTTTTGCACTGGTATCGATCTTATAGATGGTGCCAGCTTCGGCCAGAACCTTGGCATTGCTGTCGTCATCATTGAAGTTGCTGCTGGTTTCCTTCAGATCGTTGTAGTACATCAAGATGATATCAAACGGGTCATCCGTCTTGGTAAAGCTGCTCATGCTGAAGCCGCCGGGCCTGCTGCTGCTGGAATCCTCTTTGCGGATATAGTAGTTCGCATTACGCGGACGTGCTTCCAGAGTATCGGGGCCCTGGTTCTGCATCTTCTTCATGAACTGCTGCATCTGGGAGTTGTTACCAGAGCTGCCGGAACCAGAGTTGCCGTTGTTGCCGTTCTCGGACTGCTGGCGGCGCATGTTGTTATACAGGTTCTGGTTGGTCGTGGTATCAACGTAATAGAAGTAATTATTGTCGAAGTAGATGGGGCTGCAGATAGAGGTGAACCAAGTATCCTCGTAGCAGGTATCGGTGTAACGGGTCTCGTTCTTGTTCTCCGCCTTGGTGTAAGAGTAATGCGGCTTGCCGTTGTTCAACACAACATTGCCGTCATCATCCACATCGGGATTCTTGTTCTTGGTGTAGGTGTAGCCATCGTACAGCGAGTCAATGTAATCATAGTACTTGCTGTAACGGCCTTCCAGACCGGAGGGAGAAACCAGGAAGTTGACATGGCGCAGGTCGCCTGCGTTCTCAACGCGGGTCTGGGCCATGCACTCGGTGTTCACGTCATCATAGCAGACGTCAACATAGTACCAGTTCTTGTTGGGTTCGCCGGTGGTCATCGTAGCAGAGTTGCTGTCGCCCTTCAGCTTGTTGACCTTGACTGCGTTGAAGTAGTGGACGTTGTTGAACATGCCGCCGCCGAACGCATTACCGGCAACACTGGTATCAGAAGTATCGCAGTAATACAGGATCTGGGCAAAGTCAACAACAGCGTTATCGCCTACTTCATCGGGGGTCTTCCAAACTTCTTTGCCGTCAACGGTCTTTTTATAGATTTCCTTGTTGTCAGGCAAATTCTGGACCATGTAGTTAAATGCAGCTGCATAGCCCAGGCAGATGCAGCCATACTCAACGCCCTTAGCGCCGATCTCGCCGCCCAGCAGGGCACCGAAAGCAGTCGTCTGGATGGGGTCGTTGTTGCCGCCGCCGGTGATATCGCCCATGGAGCCCATATCGAATTCTGCAACCTGGGAGATCCAGTCGTGCAGGATCAGCAGCTTGGTGACATAGTCAGCGCTGTCACCCAGCTTGGCAACCTGTGCCAGGCCTGCATCACGGATAGCTTTCAGAGCTTCGCCATAGTTCATGACGTAAGACATGAACGCCTGCGGCAGCATGTTCAGCATGAATGCCATGGTGGTCGGCGGGACATCATCGTTCGGATCAATGCTGCACAATACCTTGATTGCGCCCATGGTGCCGGTGATGCTGCCATCCTCGCCCTGCTTCTGAACGCCCTTGGAGGTCCAGAACGGGGCAACCACGCCGAAGTACTCTGCTTCGTCCTGGTTGAACTGCGACAGCTGGAAGTAGTAGTAGTTCATCTGCGCAGTCGAGACATCGTAAGTATTGGTGACCTGGTTGCCCTGGTCGTCCACATACACGGCAGTCTTCTGGCTGTCGTACAGCAGCAGGCTGTTCTTGCCCTTGTTGTCGCCGCTCTGATAGGTGAAGTTCACCTTGCTTGCGTCAACCGGGTTGTTCTGCATATCGTACCAGTTGCCGTCCTTCATTGCGGACACCAGGGTAACGCCGGTGCCGCCGGAGGTGGTATCCAGGGTCGGGGTGCCGCCCACGTTGATGTAGACGGAATTGTCATTCTGGTCTACCACAACGCTGACCGGCATGGTCATTACCGGCTGGTTTTTGATTTCTTCGCCGCAGACAGCGCACTTGAAGGTGACGCTGGTGCATTCCCAGTCAATGGTAACGGGAGCGCCGGCAGAAATTTTGCCGGTTTCGCTGTCATAGAACAGCTGGGCGTTGCTGTAGTCAGCGGCCAGCTCGCCCTCGACCTTCTTCATTTCCCAGTTGAAGGTAGCAACAAAGTTGCCATCTGCATCCTTGGGCACGGCATGGTTCTGGCAGGGCAGGGCGGCAATGTCGTCGGTGCGGGTGGTGGGTTCCTTGTATTCCTTCTTAAGTGGGCTCTTGTCAGCGGGCACGCTGGCAGAGTAAACGGTCTTGCCGGCAGCGCCGGGCTTTGCCTCGGTGGTATCCTTGGTTACGGTGCCTTCTACCTTCTGGTAGGCATCGTCCTTTTCACAGGTATACACAGCGGTGTAAGCCCAGCCGTCATCGGTCTTGGTCCAGTAACCATCGGGGGTTTCCTTCCAGGTATGGGTGTGGCCATCCTCCGGGTTGGTGTCATTCCAGTACCATTTCGGCTCGCCATAGGTATGGCCGTCTGCAGCGGCGCTGGCAGCAAAGGTATCGGAGTTTTCAGCAACGTAAGCCTGTGCGTAGCTGTCAGCCTGCTGCGCAATCACTTCATCATCGCTGTTGGTCATGGACTCCATCGCAGAGGTCATGCCGGAGCTGCCGGTAAAGGTAACGGCGGTCACAACGCCTGCGGCGTTCGTCTCATAGCCCAGGTCGGTAACGGCGCTGGACAGATGATACGTTTTGATGGTGGCAGCCATCACCGATGCCATCTCGTCCTTGTTCAGGCCATAGGCTTCAGTGTTGATCTTGCCGGCTGCGGCGTTGGCGTACATGGCATCGGCCAGTGCATTTTCCAACGCTGCAAGGCTCATGCCCGCCTTGCTCTGTGCAGTCGCTTCCAGCTTGGCATCGTCCTGCTCCAGTTCATGCACTTCGCCCTGGGCAGCCAGCGTTTGGGCTGTCTGCTTGATCAGGTCTGCGGTGCTGGTGAACTTGGGCAGGGACTGCACAGCGCTGGCCGCGCTTGCTGCGCTAGCTGCAACAGACTGCGCTACCGAAGAATCAATCTTGGTAGTTTCGGCTGCTGCGGGAAGCGCCACGCTCTGGGCAACCATGGCTGCTGCCAGCACGGATGCACCAAAACGCTGAAGGTTTTTCTTCATAGTTTTATCCTCCCTTAAGTGTTACTACTTTCCCCTTTTGTGTGAAAAGTGGTACGGCAGATGTGCGGCACTTTGCAGGTGTTGATTGCAAAACGCCTGGTTGTGCTCCCCTCGGTCTGGCGATCCCTTGCCGGGCTGCGGCCTGCTTTTGGGGCTTTTGGCCCCGGCACAGCGGCTGACAAAACGTTGTACCGGCTGCATGCCTTGATCCCGCAAATGATAACCTTTCCGACACATCTAGGTATATACATTATATCACAGTTGCCAGAATTTGCATAGTTCATTAGAGCGGTTTCTATCTAAATTTTTGTCCTTGAATCAACTGAAACCTGTTTTTCGCACATTATTTGCGTTGCGGTGCGGTGACCCTTTGGCGGTATTTATTAACATTTTTGAATGGTTTATTCCTGATTTTATCAAATGATTAAACATTTACCCCGATAATGTTCTTTGCAATCTCTTAATCCAATCATCCGGTATTGTGATCGCGCATTTTTTGCCATTTCGGTTTGGCTTGTTGTTGAGAGATTTGGCAGAGATTGGAGGAAACTTGAAGGGAAAATTGGAGGTTGAGAATTACCCATTATAAATTGTACTGTAGAAAGCGTTCCTGACCGTTCCGAAAACTTAGGGATAGATCACCCCTTGCCCCTTAACCGCGACCTGAAATACACCTTCCCAAGGTAGGGCGGTGTGAGTGTCCCCTCCTGCTCTACTTTTTCAAAGTTCCGAATGGTGTCCTCTCCCCTATCTACAATTCCTGATGTTTTCATGATGCCTTCCTTGGTCTTCCACACCCGGCCTTTGCCCCCTCCCCGCCCCATAAGTCGTACACAACAAAAAGGCCCCTGCCTTAACAGCAGGAGCCTTGAAAGCTATATCACAAGCCGAAAATTACTTCTCGATCTTGGAAACAACGCCGGAACCAACAGTGTGGCCGCCTTCGCGGATAGCGAAACGCATGCCTTCTTCCATGGCAACCGGGGTGATCAGCTCAACGTGCATATCAACGTTGTCGCCGGGCATGCACATCTCAGTGCCTTCGGGCAGGGTGATGATGCCGGTAACGTCGGTGGTACGGAAGTAGAACTGAGGACGATAGTTGTTGAAGAACGGGGTATGACGGCCGCCTTCTTCCTTCTTCAGGACGTAAACATGGCCATCGAAAGTGGTGTGGGGATGAACAGAGCCGGGAACAGCCAGAACCTGGCCACGCTCGATCTGGTCACGGTCAATACCACGCAGCAGAGCGCCGATGTTGTCGCCAGCCTGAGCGAACTCGAGGCTCTTGCGGAACATTTCCAGACCAGTGATGGTGGTGGTCAGCTTCTCTTCCTTCAGACCAACGATTTCCATCTGATCGCCGACATGAGCAGTACCACGCTCAACACGACCGGTAGCAACGGTGCCACGGCCGGAGATGGTCATAACGTCCTCAACGGGCATCAGGAACGGCTTATCAGCAGCACGGTCCGGGGTCGGGATGTAGCTGTCAACAGCGTCCATCAGCTCCCAAATGCACTTGTATTCCGGAGCATCGGGATCCTTGGAAGTGCTCTCCAGAGCCTTCAGAGCGGAACCACGGATGATCGGGGTGTTGTCGCCGTCGAAATCCTGGCTGTCCAGCAGTTCGCGAACTTCCATTTCGACCAGGTCGAGCAGCTCTTCGTCGTCAACCATATCGCACTTGTTCAGGAACACAACGATCTTGGGCACGCCAACCTGACGAGCCAGCAGGATGTGCTCACGGGTCTGCGGCATCGGGCCATCGGTTGCAGCAACAACCAGGATAGCGCCGTCCATCTGAGCAGCACCGGTGATCATGTTCTTGATGTAGTCAGCATGGCCCGGGCAGTCAACGTGGGCATAGTGACGCTTCGCGGTGTGGTACTCAACGTGAGCGGTGTTGATCGTGATACCACGAGCCTTCTCTTCAGGAGCCTTATCGATGCTGGAGTAATCCATGAAATCGGCGTCGCCCTTCAGAGCCAGAACCTTGGTGATAGCGGCAGTCAGAGTGGTCTTGCCGTGGTCAACGTGACCGATGGTACCGATGTTGACATGCTCCAAAGAGCGGTCAAATTTTTCCTTTTCAGCCATTGGAAGTATCCTCCTTTAATTCAAACAGATAAAATAGCCTGTTGTAAGGCTATCATACTAGATTTTTCAAGAAAAATCAAGTATTTTGCGCGAATTTGTGCAGAATCAGCCCTTATTGCGCTCGGTCATGATCTTATCTGCAACACTCTTGGGAACCTGCTGGTAATCAGCCGGCTCCATAGAGTACTGGCCACGGCCCTGGGTCTTGGAACGCAGGTCAGTAGCGTAACCGAACATCTCGGACAGAGGAACCATAGCGGTGACACGGGCAGTGCCATCGGTGGATTCCTGGTTCTGGATCGCGCCGCGGCGGCTGTTCAAGTCGCCAATGACGTTGCCCATATACTCGTCAGGAACAACAACGTCAACCTTCATGATGGGCTCCATAATGACGGGGTCAGCCTTCTTCATAGCATCCTTGAATGCCATGGAGCCGGCGATGGAGAACGCCATTTCAGAGGAGTCAACTTCATGATAGGAGCCGTCCCACAGAGTGACCTTGACATCCACGACGGGATAGCCAGCCAGAATGCCGGACTTCATCGCGCCCTGGATACCGTTGTCAACAGCGGGGATGTATTCCTTCGGGATAGCGCCGCCAACAATACCGTTGACAAACTCATAACCCTTACCCGGGTTGGGCTCAATCTTGATCTTAACGTGACCATACTGGCCCTTACCACCGGACTGACGTGCGTACTTGGTTTCCTGGTTAGCATCCTTGCGGATGGTTTCACGGTAGGCAACCTGAGGTGCGCCAACGTTAGCTTCGACCTTAAACTCGCGGAGCAGACGGTCCACGATGATTTCCAGGTGGAGCTCGCCCATGCCGGCGATGATGGTCTGACCGGTTTCTTCATCGGTCCAGGTACGGAAAGTCGGGTCCTCTTCAGCCAGCTTAGACAGGGCAATACCCATCTTCTCGCTGCCGGCCTTGGTCTTGGGCTCGATGGCAACGCGGATAACCGGCTCGGGGAAGTTCATGGACTCGAGGATGATGGGATGCTTCTCATCGCACAGGGTATCACCAGTGGTGGTGTTCTTCAGACCAACAGCAGCGGCGATATCGCCAGCGTAGCAGATGTCGATATCCTTACGGTTGTTTGCATGCATCTGCAGGATACGGCCGATACGCTCGTCCTGATCCTTAACAGAGTTGTAAACAGTGGTGCCAGCCTCAACGGTACCAGAGTACACGCGGAAGAAGCACAGCTTACCGACATACGGGTCAGTCATAATCTTGAATGCCAGTGCAGAGAACGGCTGATCATCGGAAGAAGTGCGATCTTCTTCCTCGCCAGTCTCCGGGTTGGTGCCCTTGATGGCCGCAACGTCGGTCGGAGCAGGCATATAATCAACGATTGCATCCAACAGTTTCTGAACGCCACGGTTCTTGTAAGAAGAGCCGCAGACAACAGGAACGATCTCGTTGGAAATAGTAGCCTTACGCAGAGCAGCCTTGATTTCTCCCTTGGTCAGCTCTTCGCCTTCCAGGTACTTCATCATCAGCTCTTCGTCGGTCTCAGCAACAGCTTCGATCAGCTTGTCATGATATTCCTGAGCCTGTTCTTTCAGGTCTTCAGGAATTTCCTCAACGCGCACATCATTGCCCATATCATCATAGTAGATATCGGCTTTCATGTCGATCAGATCGATGATGCCGCGGAAAGTGTCTTCCTGGCCGACAGGCAGCTGGATAGGCACACCGTTGGCATGCAGACGATCATGCATCATCTGTACGCAGCGGAAGAAGTCAGCACCCATGGTATCCATCTTGTTGACGTAAACCATGCGGGGAACCTTGTACTCGTCAGCCTGGCGCCAAACGGTTTCAGACTGAGGCTCAACGCCACCCTTTGCGGCCAGAACGGTAACAGAACCGTCCAGAACACGCAGAGAACGCTGAACTTCAACAGTAAAGTCAACGTGGCCCGGGGTGTCGATGATGTTGATACGATGACGGTTCTTTTTGAACAGAGCCGGATCGTGCTGGGTCTCGGTGTGGCTCCAGTAGCAGGTGGTTGCAGCGGAAGTGATGGTAATACCACGTTCCTGTTCCTGCTCCATCCAGTCCATCGTAGCAGCGCCGTCATGAACTTCGCCGATCTTATGGTTAATACCGGTGTAGTACAGAATGCGCTCGGTGGTGGTGGTCTTGCCTGCGTCGATGTGGGCCATGATACCGATATTTCGGGTCATTTGCAGGGATACGTCTCTCGGCGTTGCCATGGCTTAAACCTCCTCAGTAAGCAGATCAATAACGGTAATGCGCGAAAGCCTTGTTGGCTTCTGCCATCTTGTGGGTATCTTCGCGCTTCTTGACAGCGCCGCCAACGTTGTTGGTAGCGTCGATGATCTCGGCGGCCAGGCGAGCGGACATAGTCTTTTCACCACGGCTGCGGCTGTACAGAGTCAGCCAGCGCAGGCCGAGGGTCTCGCGGCGGGCGGGGCTGACCTCCAGGGGAACCTGGTAGGGGGAGCCGCCGACACGGCGGGCCTTAACTTCGAGGCTGGGCATGATGTTTTCCATGGCCTTCTCGAACATTTCGAGAGGATCGTTGCCGGTCTTCTCTTTGACAGTCTCAAAAGCTTCGTAAACGATCTTCTGAGCGACGCCCTTCTTGCCATCCAGCATGATGCTGTTGACCAGACGGGTGACGAGCTTGGAATTGTAAATAGGATCAGCCAGAACTTCGCGCTTTGCGATTTTACCTCTTCTGGGCATCTTTCTTCCCTCCTTCACATTAATGATATCATCGGTACTCGAAAGTTAAAGAAAACTCCCGTTATGCCACAAAAGGGTCAGCTGACCATTTTATGGCGAAAAGATGTTTCCTTACTTCTTGGCACCGGCCTTGGGGCGCTTAGCACCGTATTTGCTGCGGGCCTGGTTACGGTTCGCAACACCCTGGGTATCCAGAGTACCACGGATGATGTGGTAACGCACACCGGGGAGGTCCTTGACACGGCCGCCGCGGATCATGACCACAGAGTGCTCCTGCAGAGAATGACCGACGCCGGGGATGTAAGCGGTGACCTCGTAGCCGTTGGTAAGACGCACACGGGCGATCTTACGAAGAGCGGAGTTCGGCTTCTTGGGGGTCGCGGTTCTCACAGCGGTGCAGACGCCGCGCTTCTGAGGAGAAGGAAGGTTGGTTTCCTTGTTCTTCAGCGTGTTGAGGCTATACTGCATGGCGGGAGAATTGGACTTGTAGGTGGCCTGCTCTCTGCCCTTGCGGACCAGCTGATTAAAAGTAGGCATTCAAAAGTTCTCCTTTCTGAAAAATTGCGAGCCGGAGGCTCAATTTATTTTTTACAGGATATCGGTAAAATATCCCGAAAAAACCATATTTATCCGTTCAGGAGCGTTACGACCGCGGCGCCGACGGCGATGCCGGCCGCGCTGCCGAGCTGCGCCATCGTGAAGTCCCGCTCTACGGGGACCGACGCACAGGCGTCCTCGACCCGTCCGGTCACGGTGGGGGCTGCGTCGCAGGCGAGAAAGACCTTTCGGGCTCTCCCCTCACGCAGCGCGCGGAGCGATTGCTTCACGCCGACGACCTTTTGGGCGGTGCTGAGCTCTTCTAACACGGCACGCCCTCCTCACGGCATAACAAAATCCGCGAAACAGTCTCGCGCAAGGTAGAATTATAGCATAGTTGTCCCCCACCGTCAAGCGATATTTGCTCTTCGCGGCCTAAAATTTTCTCTGAAATGTACGATTTTTTCATTTTCTTTTCGGTACTAATGTATAAAGGAAGAGCCGACCGGTGCGGTCGGCTCTTCTTCTGCGATATTTAGACCTCTTCGGAGCTCTCGCCCGCCTCGGTCGAGGCGGCCTCGGAGGCCGTTTCGGCGGCTTCGCCGTCATACGGCTCTGCCGC
>ENA-OPBD01001301-OPBD01001301.1-human-gut-metagenome-genome-assembly--contig:-NODE-1301-length-12076-cov-4.566758_pt1 | contig 12076 bp, 10 predicted proteins | sample MGYA00241062_ERZ501440 | MGnify/ENA primary metagenome ERZ501440 (study PRJEB25962, sample SAMEA2042628) | human gut metagenome | biome: human gut; feature: human-associated habitat; material: faeces...
GGAGATAAGCGGGATCGAACCGCTGACCTCATGACTGCCAGCTGCTATCGGTTTGTGGTATTTGGCGTTTTTACGTAAAATACGTCCGTTCCGTCAACAAAAAATACGGAATTTCACAAGATTTTGCCCGCCGCATCCACACGCTTCCGCGCACACCTGGGTCAGAATCTGGGTCAGGGGAGTTGGGCGGATTTGGAGAGGTTCTGCCGGGGTGGATGTGGATTGTAACTTGAATTTTGTCGATAGTCAAGTCATACTGTGAACCGAACAGATTATTGTCATGGACAAAGACCTGAACGGTAGATTGCTACCAAACAGAATTTATGAATGCAAACCTCAAAGCAGTTTGCTCCCTGCACACCTTCTATCCTACGGCCTGCGTCAGCACACATGCCGTTGTGCTCTGCGACATGAACGGCAGGCAAATGCCGCTCTCACCCGCGCCGACCAGCAGCTCTGTGCCGCTCGGGCTGATCAGGAGGGGATACGTCTCACACAGATACATCGGGCCGTCCGTGACGCCGTAGTTATTGCCGCCCACAAGCGACAAGCTGAGCGTCACATAACTCGGCCCATCCTGAATGGTCTGAATCGTCCAGAAACCGCTCCACATCTCCTCAAATTCGTCGCTGTCTTCGTATACCCAGTTCAGATCGACCGTACCACCCGTCTCATCCTCAGGATAGAAGCGCAGCGAGAAATAGGCATAGCGGCTGGTTTCCCCCACCATGGTTTCTGTGATCCAGCCCATGCCGTCACGCTGCGATCCGGCAAGACCGAGCGCGGTCATGCCGCTCCAGCCGTCGGCAAGCCACGCGGAAAACTCGGCCGGGGCGTTGTACCAGGCATATTCCGTAAAGTCAAACGAAAGATAGTCTCCAGCTTCCGATATACACGGCGCAAGATAGCTCATCGCATCAAGCGAGGGGTACCATTCGCAGGTATTCCCGTTGTTGTCGGTGATAAAGACCTGCGTGTCGGCCTCATATGCAACGCCGTCGAGATTTGCAAAGAGCAGCACCGGTTCGCCGCTCTCTGACCGGTAGAGCACCTCCGTGACCTCGTCGGTCTGTGTTTTTTCGTTCCACTGCACACGGTTGATCGCAACCGTCGCGTTCTCGTCGACCGGCACGATGCAGTACAGATGCCCCGCACCGCCGATAATATGCTCCTCGTCGATCTCGGCGATGAAGGGGTATTCGAGGAGCATGGCCTCATTGGTTTCCCACAGCCATGCGGGGAAGCCCGCCTCGAAGCCCTCGTCAAACAGCCCGCCGACATAACCGAGATACGCCGCGCCAAACATGGTCATTGGAAAGTCGATCCTATCCCGCAGCCATCCAAGCGAGGTCTCTGCCTCCTGTGAAAACCCGTATTGTACCGGCTGTGTGTCTGACGCCTCGTCGCGTGACGTGCGATCACGCATATCGTTTTGTAATGGAGCTTCCTCCGGCTGCTTTTCAGGCGTTTTTTTGTCGGGTTTTGTGGGCATTTTTACCTTATCTGTACTTGTTCTAGATTCGTTAGGCTCTGTTTGCGTCTTCTGTACACAGGCGCAAAGCGACAGCAGCAGAACCAGTGCCAGCAACAGCGCGAGTATTTGTTTGGGTGTTGTTTTCATAGCCGCTCCTTTCAGAATTTTCCGCTTCGGCCGGAACCGCCGCCGCCGGATTCGCTGTAACTGCTTCCGCTGCTGGAAGAGCTGCGCTCGATCTTCCGGCTGGAGGTCGTCTTATGGGTGAAATGATCTGTTTGCTCCGTAAGCCGGAGTCCCGCGGAGACGTAGTCGTTCGCGGTTGCTTTTTTTGATACGGTCTCCATTTTCCGCCACATCACAGCGACGACCGCGGCTGCTGCCAGCAGGGAAAGACCGATCACGATAAGGAGCGGATAGAACAAGCTCGCCCGGACGGGCTTTCCTGCGGAAGCCTTTTCCAGATAGACGCTGCATTCTTTGACGTAATCCTCAAAGCCGCCGTACCAGTCGTTCTCGCCGAAATTGTCGAGGAAGACCTTTTCCAGTTTTTGCTGACCATAGCTGTTGAACGCATACTCACAGCGTGAGCCGTAGCAGAACATTGCCCAGTCGCGATCATCCATGCTGAGCAGGAGCATGATCCCGTCGCGGTTCGGTCCTTCGCCCATGGTGTATTCATGGTAGATGGTGTAGGTCGCCTTATAGACGCCTTCAGAATGGAAGTCCTGATAGTCCTCCACGGTTACGATGTAAACGCCGACGCCATATTTTTGGGAGACGCTTTCCGCCATCTTTTCCAGCAGCATATTTTCGTTTTCGCTGAGAAGTCCGGCCGCGTCCGTCACATAAGAAAGCTGTGCGCCTGTCTGCTCAGCCGCAGCTGCGCCCACGCAGAGCACAAGGCAGAACAGAAACACCAGCAGGAGACAACGTATTCTTTTTTTCATGTCTCAGCCCTCCCTATCGCGCCAAAAGCAGCAGCGCGGTCACACTGATGGCGATAAGAGGTGCCGCGATTGCCGCAAACAGGCCAATTACCCGTTTCGTGCTGACCGGAAGGTTGCCGACAAGCTTGCCTGTCTGACCGTTCATGGCAAAGAGGAAGTCCTTGCCCTCCCATCTTGTGTTCAGGATCCAGACGGGAAGCAGTGCGTAATGCACCTTGCCGCGCTTCAAGTGGATATCCCGGCTCGTTTCATTGCAGCTGGTGTAGCCCGAAACCGTGCGTTCCAGTGCGCTCAGCAGCGAGCCCGCGCAGCGCGTGTCCGCCCGCTCCCGGCTGTCTTCGACGCTGACATCATATTTGTCCGCCAGAAATCCGGGCAGATACGCTGTGGAAAATGGCCTGAGCTCCGCGTAGTCATACGGTTCGATGGAGTCCATATAATCGTCCGGCATTTTGCTCGACGCGTCCACCGGGATCTTTTCAAAGGCAATGGAGCCTGCGCGTCGCACATCATAGTGGCTTGTCTCCGTGATCTCATAGTCTCCTGAGGTGTAGGTATGTACCTGCGTAGCATGGAATTGCGCACTTCCGCTGGCCTCGCCGTCGTACATCCAGAAAGGTACATACACACCCTTGATCTGCTCCAGATGGTTGGCTTTGGAGAAGGTCGATGGCAGCAGAGGCTTTTTGAGATAGTGCTTCTTCAATGTCTTGATGGCATCCTCCTTGCTCAGCTTGAAGGGAAGCACAAAGTCGGGCTTCAAAATGCCGGCGAACTGCCCCGGAAGTACCGACGGATTTCCGCAGTACGGGCAGGACGTGGCTGCGGTCGTCGCGTCGCAGAGCAGCTCCGCACCGCACGATGGGCAGCAGTAGGCCTTCATGCCGACCGCATCTGCGCCCCAGTCCTCGCTCAGACCGGAAGCATCCCAGTCAGAGCCGTCTGCGGCAGTCTGTTGTTCTTCCGCTTCAGCAGTTTTTTGAGCCGCTTCCGTTTCTTCCTGCTTCTGCGCCGCTTCCGCTGCTTTTGCTTCTTTTTCCGCGTAGAACGCTTCAATTTCTGCGATATCGAAGCTTGAGCCGCAGTAATCGCACTCCAGCCTGCCGGATTCTCCTACAAAATGGAGCGGTCCCGTACAGGCGGGACATTGATAATTTGTGATTTGTGTTGCCATCTAAGTTCCTCATTTCTCAGACCAGTGTTACAGCCCACAAGGGCAGATTGCAGTGCCGAACACAGTTATGATCGTGTTATTCCGGATATGTCCCGCAGGCTCACTGCTTGTGATAGATCGTGTTCGTGTCTCTTATGACGTTTTCTTCCGAATCGTACAAGACGCACATATCCGCCGCCGCATGATCGCTGTTTCCCAGCACGATCTCCTGCAGGTGCTCCGCCACGTCCTCACTGTATTCTCCGCCGAAATACGGCGTCTGAAACGCGGACTCGACGCACAGCTCCCAGCCATTCCATTTCTGCTCCGTTTCGTCGAACCACAGCTCCGCCGCACGCAATTCGCTCCCGTCTGCGTCCGTGGAAAACACATATTTCTGCACGCCATCCTCGGAGATCCACGTGCCCTCGAGCAGCGCAAAAACATCGCGTGTCTGCTCATGCTCGGCGCTCTCCCGCTCTGCCTGCGCCTGCCGCTCCGCATCGCTGTAATACCGCGCCTCGTCTCCCATCGTCATCATACCGTAATCCAGCCAGAACGTATCCGCCAGCCACGCAAACTGCGGAGAGTCCAGATAGCGCAGATGATAGACCGTATCGTGATCCTTATCCTCAATCGTGAGTCCGCTGATTTGTTCTGCAAAATCCGCCTGAACTGTCAGAACGCCGTTTTGAAAGGAATATTCAAACTGATCTCCCAGATCTTCAAAATTCGCGTCGTAGCAGCGGATGGGCGTGTCCTTGAACTGCCCGCCGCGGTAATAGAGCTTCATGATCCCCGGGCTGTAAACGGTTTTTTTAATGTGGAAGTCGTCAAAAAGAACCGATGTCTCAGGGTACTGATAAGTGCGCACGTCAGCGCCGCCGCAGGCGGTCAGACAGAACAGCCCCATCCATAGACCTGCCATGATGAGGAACGCCTTGAGCTTCACAGCATCCCCTCCGTTTCTCCGCAAATAGCCGGATTCTCCCGCTCCAAATTGGAGCGGGAGCCGGTTTTCGTGCAAATTTTCAGAAGGACGCTGCCCTTACTGGAATGTCATGTTGTTGAGAATGATGTCGGGCATCGTTCCCGGGACGCAGTCCAATTTCGTCAGTCCGATGGACAGTGCGCGGCCGTCGTCGATCTGCGCGACATACTGGATCCAATTGTAGCCGATGTACTTATAGGTGCGGCCGCGGAAGGTGATGCCGCCGATCACGCGGTCTTCGATATCCTGATAGTTTTCGAATTTGTCCTTGTAGTAGTCGAAGTCCTCCACATTGGTTCTTACCTCGAATCTGATGGCGCCTGCGCCGAAGGCTGTGGGATCGTCGTTTTCCACCAGGCAGCGCCCCCCATCATCGAACGACCAGCCGGATACCGGGATCTTCGTCATGATCTTGACCTTCACATCGTCTTTTGCAAACTGGGCGATTTCCACGGAGAAGTCCTTCATCTCGGCGTTTGCAGACGCCGCCCTATTCGCCTCGGCGGCCTCGGCCTTCACGATGTCCAGATACTTTTCTATGGCTTCTGTGCCGGAGAAGCCGCTGGTGTTGTACGCACTCACCGTATAAACGCCCGACTCGTTTTCCTTAAAATTGACGTAGATGAAATGGGAGTCGTCGTCCTCAGAGATCCATTTGTAGTAGCGGTAGTTTGCCTTCATGTGGTCGCTGTACTCTTCCTTGACGAACTGACCTTCCACGCCGAAGTAGGCAACGATATCATCGTAAGTAGCGTCAAAAATATTATTATTGACCTCGTTCATCCAGACGTAGCCCTTCTGCACCTGCTCCTCCGTCACGATGCCGTCTCCGCCGGAGGCCGCAGCGTCCGGCGAGGTGGGCTGGGAGCCTTCTGTCGGAACAGCTTCCTCCGGCGCATCTTCTCCGATGGCATCCGGCATGGACTTGCCTGCGTCAATCAGAGGCAGATACCAGTCGGTATAGCGGTAGGGATATGTATCTTCCTCCATGTCATCCCAATAGAGCCCCCACGGGCGCAGATAGATGTCGTAGTGGAACTCGTCATCGCCATCTTCATAGTCGCCGCTGATCCAGATCATGTCGTCATAGTCCAACAGCGCGGGATCAACGATCCAGTCCGCATGCTCCAGGGCCACGTTTGTGAACCAGCCGCCCTCGGACATCACTGTGCCGTGTTCGCCGGTTCCGGCTTCGCTCAGACTGACCTGCGCGGAAGCCATGGGTTCGGACCTCGTGTAGTCCTCGTCCCAAAGCGTGATCGTGCCAGTGTAGTCCGTGCCGATGTCAATGACGCCGCAGACATCCCACCATTTTCCCTCCATGCTCTCGTAGTAGCCATAACAGCCGCTCATCTTCCACCAGCCGTACCATTCGCCGTTCCACCAGTCGAGCAGCGCGTCGCCAGTCTCGGCTGGATCGGAGGTCAGCGTGCTGTCAACGGGCGGTTCATCGCCGGTCGTATCAGCTGCGGGAGTCTCACGATTAAGTGAGGATGGGTCGATGGTGATCTTGCCGCTTTTCTTGCCGAGGAACTGCTCGAAGGTTGCCTCGACTGGACTGGTCGTGTCCTGAAGCAGATATGCTGTCCGGACTTCCACCGTTGCGCCCGGAGCGACGTCTGTAAACTGGCCTTCTATCACGGTTTCAAAGGTGTCGTAGTCGGCAAAGACGGTTGCAGCTTCCAGTTCTACGCCGTTCTGCATGAGCGTTTCATCGACGCTCCAAAGATACGACGCATTCTCCTTGCCGTTGTTTGTGAAGTCCAGTGTCAGAACGATCGCGTCATTTCCGTCCGAATCTTCCATGATGCACGCGCCCTTGTAGAGCAGCTCATAGTCGCCGAGCTTGATCAGATTGGAGTTTTTCGCCTTATCTTTGCCGCAGGCGGTAAGGCTGCTGAGCAGCATCAGCGCCGCAAGAAGCAGGCATAGAAGCTTGATCTTCGTCTGTTTCATAATTCCCTCCCGATATTCTTAGGGATACACAAATTTGCTAATCAACAGGAAATAACGTAGCCTTCCGGAAAAAACAGCGGTGCATCCCTGAGACATTTTGCTGTCCTTATTTCTTTTCACGCTGGATAAGATTCCCATCCTTGTCGGTGAACTTGCCGCAGAGAATCTTGATAAAGTCAACAAGGTACCCGATGCCGAACAGACCTGCCGTCAGCGTATAAAGAATACCCGTGCCGATCTTGCCGACATAGTAGCGGTGGACGCCGAGGCCGCCAAGGAAGAGGCAGAGCAGGAACGTTGTCAGCCAGTCCTTCGTTTCGACCGGAACCTCCGGCGCGACATAGTCCTCTACTTCCTCACCGTTCAAAATCTTCTTCACGGTTTCAGTCACGGTGTCGATATAGGCGCCGCGCTCCGTTGCAAGGCCGACTGTCGCACCCTTGAGGCCCTTGCGCAATGCACTGTTCTTATCAACGCGCATACCGCCAACCGACATCTTGGCCTCCGTAATGACCGGCTGGATCCGGATGTGTGTGCCGTCCTTGAGGAAAAGCCAGAGACCAACGTCCACATTCGGTTCTTTCTCGAACGAGATGCGTTGACCGGGAATGCCGCCCTTGATCTGGAACGGCATCTGGAACGCTGCCCTGCGGGCATTGAGCTTCCCCATGATCTCTTCCAGTGTGGTGGAATAGGAAAGATCAAATTCACGGGGGCTGGTCGCGAATGCGACATCTTTCATGCTGCCAGTAAGGTTATCCATAGTTTTTCTCCTTTCAAAAGTCCGGTGGGTGGCTGATACGTATTGTGCTTCTATGCGGTTTATTTTTTCGTAAAAGTGCCGCTGATGCCGTAGCCGGAGTTCTCATTCATGGTAAGGCTGCTGCCGTCCACGGAGAACGTGTAAGTAGACGGCTCACTCCATGCCTCCAGCGTTACCGTGAGCTGGTCGCCGTCAATGGTATAGGTGCCGTTCTGCTTCATGTACGCATTCTCCATGGTGCATTTACCTTTTCCGTTGAACGTCCATGTGATCACACCGTCTTCTCCGAGATCAGCAGACCATGTTCCGGCCAGCGCATCCTTACTGCCGCAGGCGGCAAGCGTCAGGAGTGCAGCTGCAATCAGGAGTAATGCTACATACTTTCTCATTTTTAAGTCCTTCTTTCTAAATCGTCGTTTGATGGATGGTTCAGCCGTTCACCGCGCCGCCGCAGTATTCACAGCAGCCGCTTGCATCCGGCGTGGTGGTTGCGCCGCAGTAGGGGCAGGTGACTGCCATCTTGGGCGCGGCGGCCTGCTCGATCTTCTCACGCACATCTTTTCGTACCTGCGTCAGCGCCTGACGGATCTCCTCGCCGAGCTTTTTGCAGTTGCGGTACTCGACGTTGGTTTCGGGGTTGCATCTTGCCGGCATACCCGGGCGTGCCGAGGGCGGCGGCGTAATGTCTATAGAGCTGGAGTTGACCTGAAAGCGCATTTCGTTGAAGTAGGGGTTGTTGACGAATATGGTGATGTAGAAATCATAGGAGTATTCATAGCGCGGCGGATTGTAGCTGACCTCCTTGCCGTCCTTATCCTCGCGCTTGAGCTCCGAACGGCTCTCGTCAATATCAAGATTGCAGCCGGTCACGTCTGCAAAGTCCAGAACATCCGGGTTTGCCTCTTGCAGATCTCTTGCTCTTGTTACCATAAACTTTCCCGCGTCCTCGTCCAGAAGCACCTTGGTGTTCGTGCCGAGCGTTCTGGTCGTATGGAATGCTGCGACCTTTTCCTGATTCTCCTCCCGGTAGGTAAGCTGTGCCCTGATTTCTTCGACGGTGCTGTTGCGCCGGTCGGAGAACCACGGGGAGAGTTTTTTGGCACAGTTTTTGCAGAGATTCCCGTTTTCCAGCTTGCGGTTGCCAAGTAAGCCGATCTTTTCCCCGCAAATATCGCAATATTTCTTATCGAACAGTCCCATATATGTATCAATCTCCTTTATGTCTGCTTCTTGCACTATGTTTCCTTGTTGTTTGCTTTTTTATTCCGCAGGGCGTCTGGCTCCGCACTCTGCGCAGAATACGCTACTGCCATTCGGCATCCCGCACGCCGGACATTTCCATCCGCCGTCCGGTACAGGCCTTGAGAAAATCCCGGCCTCTGTTTCCCCGGCAAACGCTACCAGGAGGGTAAAGATGCTCTGTGCGCTCTCGCCGCAGTAGTTGTTTGTGAAAACCTCGCTGCCGTCTTGCCATGTCGCGCAGATGCAGCTATTCTCCGCGACATCCGGACCTGCGCTGGGATGGTAGACCGGAAGATCCAGCGCACGAAGCTCTTGTCTGATGCTGCTGAAGCACGCCTGCGCCTTCTCCGGCTCGACGGCGATGTCCTGCCTGAAAATAGGCTTACCGTCGCCATCCTGATACCGGTAGGAGAAAAGCATCTGCTTCTCCGCTCGGGATGGCAGCGTCCGCTCATCGAGAAGGAAGCTGAAGCAGTCACGCGCAGACGAGGCGGTTTGCTCCCAGTAAATTCCGACCAACTCTGCTGTTTCGCGCACCTCACGCTGCTCTGTTTCAAGCTTGGATGCAGCATACGCTTCCTCGGCAATACCCAGAACCAAGGCCTCCAGTGCCTCCGCATGGCTGCCGCTGAGCGTTTGGGCCTCATCCCCGTCATCGGTGCGCCAAACGATCCGGATCTCGCTGTCAACTTCATCATAGCTGTCAGAAGACGGTTTTCTGTACGCCGGAAGCTCCGACTCTGCCAGCACATTCTGAAGCGCAAACCACTGTACCCACGTGAGCTGCCAGGGAATCGGGTTGGAAAATGCATCCGTCTGGCTTTCTCTTATCTCGTCGCCGCCGGATTGGCTTGGGAACCAGCCGGTCAGCAGCGGCATATCGTTCTCCTGATAAAATTTCAGTGAAAAGCTGCTGTAGTAATTCCTATGGTTCTGCCGCCACTCAAATTCCACCAGATCCTTGCCCGCGCTGTATGCATCCGGGTTTTCCATCCTGCCTCCGTCTTTGATCTGTGACGTTACAACAAGCCGATACAGTGAGCATCCTGTCAGCGCAAGCAGGGCAATTACCGAAACGGTAATCAGTGCAGCTTTCACTGCCGATTTCACGTCAGATCCCCGTCGTCAAACGGGTCTCCGCATTCGGGGCAGAACTTCGGCGGATGCGCGGGATCAGCCGGCTCCCAGCCGCACTTGTCGCATTTGTACTGCGGAACGCCGGCCGGCTTGGGTTTGCCGCATTCGGCGCAGAACTTGCCCTTATTCACCGCACCGCAGCTACACGTCCAGCCGTCTACCTGTACTTCTGGCTTTTTTGTGCCGCATTCGGGGCAGAACTTTCCGGTTGCCGTCGCGCCGCACTGCGGGCATTTCCAGCTTCCTGCCGCCGGCTTCGGCTCCGGCTTTTTGCTGCCGCAGTTCGGGCAGAAATTGCCAGTAATACCGCTTTGTCCGCAGCTGCACGTCCAACCGTTCGCGGGCGCTGCCGGTGCTGCGGGAGCGGGCTGCTGTGCTTGCTGCTGCGCACCCATCTGATAGAGGTTCTGTGCGTTCATACCGCCCATCTGGCCCGCCATATTCATGCCCATGAACGCCATCGCGGGGCCTGCGCCCTGATTGGACGCGGCCGACTGCATCGCTGCCGCCTGCGCGCCGACCAGATGTGCAGCCGCTCTCGTCGGATCCATGAACGCCGCGTTGCGCTGCAGCTCCTTGATCATCTTCTCATCTTCCTCGCTCGCCTTGACCGACGAAACGCCGAAGGAAACAATCTCAAGCCCACGCAGGTTGCGCCATTTTCCGGAGAGGACTTCGTTCAACGCCTCAGCCAGCTCCATTGTATGGCCGGGTAGCGCAGAATAGCGGATGCCCATGTCGGAGATTTTTGCAAACGCGGGCTGAAGCGCGGTAAGTAACTCGGTCTTGAGCTGTCCGTCCAGCCGGTCGCGGGTATAATCCTCACCCACATTGCCGCAGACGTTTGTGTAGAACAAAATCGGGTCGCAGATGCGGTAGCTGTACTCGCCGAAGCAGCGAATGGCAATGTCGATGTCAATGCCTGCCCGCTGGTCAACAACACGGAAGGGAACCGGCGACGGCGTGCCGTACTTGTTGCCGATGAGCTCCTTGGTGTTAAAATAGTACACGCGCTGATCCTTGGGCGGCTCGCCGCCGAAGGTGAAGCGCTTTCCGATGTTCTTGAACGTGTCGAGGATACTGGTTCCCAACTCACCGGAGAAGATCGACGGCTCGGTCGAAGCATTATAGACAAACTCGCCCGGTTCGGCGCACAGCTCCGTGACTTTGCCCTGATCGACGATGATCATGCACTGACCGTCAGCCACCGCGACGACAGAGCCGTTGGAGATGATGTTCTCGCTGCCCTTGTAGTTGCTGCTGCGCCCGGAAACGCGGTGCAGACCCTTGACCGCCATCACGTTCTCCGGAATGGATTCACAATAAAAATACTCTTTCCACTGGTCGGCCATCACGCCGCCTGCCGCGCCCGCGATCGCTTTGATGAGTCCCATACGATAAAGCTCCCTTCTGTTTCGTTCAGTCGGTCCTGCTTGCAGTTGCTTGTAATGTATTCAGTTTATCAGAAAATAGACAAAAACGCAATGACCTTTTGCGCTTTCCTGCACGCTTTCATCATCCGGTAGCAGAAAAGAAGGCTGTATTTTTGAATATTGTTCAAAACGCCATATTGCAATTTCTTTACGGCGTGCTATAATTTGAGAACTGTTCAGGAAAGGAGCACTCCCTATGGCACGAAAGCAGATGATCGAGGGCGGCACGAAGAACCGCATCCGCGAGGTCGGAGGACGACAGATCTTTGAGCACGGCTATGACGGCACGAGCGTGCGCGGCATTATGCTGGAGGTCGGCGGCGAGGTCGGCTTGTTCTACTATTACTACAAGACGAAGGACGAGCTGTTCACCGATGTGCTTGACCACTTCTTCGAGCCCTACCGGAAGGACTTTGAGGCGCTTGCCGCCGAGGCGAAGGAGAAGCCCTATCGGGCGCTGCTGCGCTTTTTCAGCTACATCAAGCGCGAGGTGCGCGCCTTCCGCGCGAAGTACGAGGGCAATATGCACCGCACGGTCCGCTGGGCCATTCGCGAGCAGACGCTCACGGTCATCGAGCCGTATATCGAGGACATCATCCGCACGCTCATGACCTGCGGCGCGAAGCCGACGATGGACCCGCACACCATGGCCATTTTCCTCGCGCACGGCCTGGGGAGCTGCATCCTGCACGAGGATGCCGACTGGGTGGACGAGGCGACGGACGATATGCGTCGCACGGTCAACCTCATCATGGGGCTCAGCGAGGAGGAGTCCCGCAAAATGTTTGAAGACGCGGACGGGAAAGCAAGTGCTCCCGCCGCGATGGAAGGAGAAAAGGAAAATGAAATGTAAGAAGCTCGTATCCCTGTTCCTCAGCCTGCTGCTGGCCAAGACCATGATAGCCCCCATACAAGACTTGACCCGCGCGGCGGAAAAGGTCGCAGGCGGCGACTTCACCGGCAAGGTGGACAACGAG
>ENA-OPBD01001302-OPBD01001302.1-human-gut-metagenome-genome-assembly--contig:-NODE-1302-length-12075-cov-3.293594_pt1 | contig 12075 bp, 12 predicted proteins | sample MGYA00241062_ERZ501440 | MGnify/ENA primary metagenome ERZ501440 (study PRJEB25962, sample SAMEA2042628) | human gut metagenome | biome: human gut; feature: human-associated habitat; material: faeces...
CCCGCCGTCCCCGCCGGGCCGCCGCTGACGTTCACCGGCATCACCGTGCCGGCGGGCGGCAATGCCGTTATCGCCTATGAGGCCGTGCCCACGGCCTTCGCGCCGCCGACGGCGGAGGGCACCGTCACCAACAGCGCGTCCGTCACCGGCGCGGGGCTGGCAAACCCCGTTACCGCCACGGAGACGGTGGCACCGGAGGCGGCGCCGGCACTGACCATCAACAAGTCCCTCTCCCCCACCACGGTGACGGAGAACAGCCGCCTGACGTACACCTTCACCATCCAGAACACCGGCAACACGGCGGCGGACGCCGCGGCGGCCATCGTTATCACCGACACCTTCGACCCGCGGCTGACGGACCTGACGGTGACGCTGAACGGCACGGCGCTGACCGCCCCCACCCAGTACACCTATGACGCGGCTACCGGCGTATTCGCCACGGTGGCCGGCGTGGTCACGGTGCCCGCGGCCACCTTCACGCAGGACGCCGCCACCGGCGCGTACAGCACCACCCCCGGCACGGCGGTGCTGACCGTCACCGGCACGGTGTAAGCAAGAAAATATCCCCCGGCCTTACACGGGTGCTCATAAGAAAGTAATTCCAGAAATTACGATTATGGCATCTGTCAGACGGGGTTGGTAAACGAGATAACGGGTATTCGGTGCAAAATCCGAGTACCCGTTATTTTTTTGCCCTTAACTGAAAGCAATAGATTTATTCACAGTTTTCGAGTATAATGAAGCTATAATCATCCTATCCCAACCAATCCGAGATTATTTCAAAAAATCTCAAAAAATTTTGGAAACATTGGAACAATTCAGCCCTTTTCATGCCATATATAGTAGAGGGCTATTTCAAAACGATTGGAGGTGACGCTTTTGGACAAGCAGAAAGGCCCGACAGGTTTTATTGTAGTGCTGCCCGGTGAGGTCATCGAGATACCGCAGGACAGCGACAAGTCATGGCTGACCCTATTTTATAGCCTACCGAGGGAACTTGCGGAAAAGTGGAAGCCAGCCTACGATCTGCCCCGCTGCCCCTATGAAGTTCTGAGGACGGACAAGTATGGCCACATCGTATGTGATGATATGTTTAAGCTGCTTGTATGGGACTGCTACGCATGGAGCGCATGGCAGTTTTTCCAAGTGAAAGACCGCAAGGGCAATTATCGTGACATTCCCGGCAACTGGACGCAGTATGCAGGATATTTCCCTCTGTGGAGGTTGTCGTACAGTATTATTCCTTACATCCGAATGAAGTTTGAACAGAACGGACTTGGCTTCCAAAACCTTTACAACATCCCGCAGGGCGTGGAAGTGCCGTGGCTGACCTATCAGCAGTTCAGTAATCTAATCGGCAATGTCACCGATATGGTGATTGCAGAACAGAACTGGCAGCCCATGATCGATACTATCTGGGAAAACCGCACCGTGGAGGACTACGAAACCGCAAGCAGCACCGTCAAGACCGATTTCATGCGAAAGTGGCATCACAACCGTTCCGGCAAGCCGATCTCTCTGGATGAAATGATGGAGAGTGAGGACGGGGACATTTTTGATGTGGCAGACCCACGGGGTGAGTTTGAGAACTCCGTCATTTCCGAAATGCAGATTGCTTCCTTTTCGGAAAGCACCATCACAGAGAAAGACCGGGAGATATTGAAGCTGCGAATGGAGGGCTACACTGAGCAGGAGATCGCAGAAAAAGGTGGCTACAAAACAGCAAGCGCAGTCCATAAGCGAATCGCCAAAATTGCAGCCGCTTATGAAGATTTTGTGGCAGCGGAATATCAGAAGTATTTGGGATAAAGGGGGGATGGATCACAAATGATAGAATCAAAAAACGATATATTGCCTTTGTTAAACAAATATATTGGCACTCAACATGAGTGGATATATCAATTTTGGATGGGAGATGCAGAAGAATGGAGTGGCACGAGACAAGCTATATATTCCAATGGTGTTGTCCTCGGAAAATTCCGAGAAAGCGATATTCTTACTATTCAAACCCTTAAACTAGGAGTTTCTGACACAGCCTTGCATAACGAAATACACCAGTACTATGAACGCAGAATCAAAGCACAAAAGGAATTAGAGCATCCTGATATCATGCAACAAGGAATGCTAGAAATTTATGAAAAGCAATTTCGAGATTTCCTGATACTCCCGATTGATGAATGGATAGAGAATAATTGTACATGGATACAAAACGATGTTGCCGATTTGGCTTATCCAGAGGTAAAAGTTTTATTATACCTATACTATGCTTTTGACAACTATGATTACATTCGGAAAAACCGATATAACTCCGATACAAGCAGTTTGACAGCGACATACGAGAATATCTTTAATAAACAAAGCCAATTTGGTAAATACGGCATTGTTCCCATAGATCAGCACAGGACTTTGCTCCCTATTGATCCCCCTCGGATTTATGATCGCTCGGTAGATAAAACATTCTTCACAAAAAATATTCCCTTGCATTTGTTGAAAAAGCTCTCCGAAATGATGTCTAAGGGAATGGTAAGCGATTTGGCTGTTCGACTTTTAAATGAGCCTGGGTATAAAGGAAAGATGTCCTGCGAATATCTTGCAGAAGCATTAGAGAGAGGTGAGCAGTTTGATTTTGTTAATTTAGGTAGTTATTCCGTAAGTAAACTGTATTCAACTAAATACGAAGATTGCTTATGGGTAGTAATTGATCCGGAGAATATAATTTTTGAAGAGCTTTGCGAAGATTTTGAAACTTTTGAGGATATGGTCGTTACGCAAGTAGTGCATTTGCAGTATAAGAACCTCGCAGGTGAGATTTGCATTACCCACTTAGATCATGAATATATTTTTTATACGCTTGATGAATATGGCAAACGAATGCGTGATGTAACACAAAAAGGCACAGCAAAACAACGGATGAAGTCTTTCAAAATCGACAATTCAAAAATCCCATTTGACTTTAGATGCGAGATTTCCAGAAAAGACGAAGACGGCAATGACTTGCCAGTTGAGAAAGAACAATTTTTGTGTTATGTGTTGGAGTGTTATTTCAAACATAAGGATTTATTAAGTGAGTACTTCCAAAAAGTTAATTCATAACTCATTTTGGGCTTTGAGTTGCCAACAAAAATAGGCTAAGGGCAGTCACGAGAAATCGTGGCTGCTTTTTCGTGCAGGAAAGGAGATTTTTATGAGCAGAGAGCTATTTGAAACCATGCCTGATGTGATGGACGCAAAGCAACTTGCGGAAGCGTTACAGATTTCCAAGGCGGGTGCATACAACCTTTTGAATAGCCCAGATTTTCCAACCTTACGGATCGGCGGGCGTAAATTGGTGATGAAAAATGAACTTTTGGAATGGCTGAAAAGCCGCACAAACCGAAAAGTGTGAAAACATGGTCAAGAGCCGGAAAAGTGGCAAATCAGCCGATAGCAAGAGCCGAAACATACTCCGCATCGTTCGGAGCATCTCTATTGAAAAATCACCTCACTTTTCCAATTCAAGAGCCGAGAAAAATTCGTGAAAAACAGGAGGTTTTATGAGAACAGGGATTACTAAGAGAGAAAAGATCACAGCCATCTATTTTGACGAGTACGGTAGTATGATCGAAGTGCAGACCCATAACACCGATCTGAAAAAGCGGCTGACAGCATTTGCGGCGAAATACCCACAATGCTGCCACCAGATCGACGATGACGAGCAAGGCGGGCTTACTTTTGAGATTGAAAAAGGCAGATTGAGTTTCCGACTGACCGCACCGTACAGCGAGGAACGAAAACAGGCAGCGAGTGAGTGGGCAAAAAAGAATGGGCGCATTTGCAAGGACACAGTGTGAAAGTACTCACGTTCCAACTATGTCAATAAGGTGATTAAAAAATCTTGCAAAATAGTCAAAATGACAAGGAAGCGGTTTACTTTGCGCAGATTTTGTGATATAATAAAATAAATCTGCAAATAGGAGGAAAAGCCATGTCGGTACATTGCAATTTATCAACGCTTATGGGCAAGAACCGTTTTTCAATTCAAGATGTGCATAAGCAGACAGGATTGTCTCGAAATACTATTTCCAACTTATATAACGATAAAGCCACACGCATTGATTATGATACGGTAGAAAAGCTATGCCAGCTTTTCAATTGTTCGCTCAATGAGTTGTTTGAAATATGTATTACTGCTGAAAAAAACGCTGATTGACCGAGCATAGGAGAAACTGTTATGAAAATTATTTCACTATTTAGTGGAGCTGGCGGACTGGACTTGGGTTTGATTCAGGCTGGCAACACTGTTATCTGGGCTAATGATATTGATAAGGATGCTGTAGCAACCTACAAAGAAAATATCGGAGATCATATTGTTTGTGACGATATTAAGAACATTGATATTTCCACATTACCTGATGCTGATGTTGTTGTAGGTGGATTTCCTTGTCAAGGATTCTCCCAGGCTAACAGGCTGAGAACTCTCGAAGATGACAGAAACCAGCTTTACCGCTTTTTCTACAACACCATCAAAATCAAGCAACCTAAATTTTTCATTGCTGAGAATGTAAAAGGTATTCTTAGCCTTGGCAAAGGAGAAGCAATCAAGCAAATTGTATCGGACTTTGAAGTTGCTGGCTATATCACATCTGTTAATCTCGTGAATATGGCAGACTACGGCGTACCGCAGACAAGACAAAGAGTAATTATTATCGGCCAGCGGGTAGATTTGGGAGAAAAACTGCGTTTTAAGTTCCCACAGCCCACTCATTCAAAAAATAGTGAATTACCACACTGGGTATCAATCAGAGAAGCGATTGATCACTTTCCCGATCCAGATAAGGATAACGATGTTCTGAATCATATTTACTCAGCTTATAAGGTTGAGTATCGCAATTTTACAGGCCATAGAGAAACTGATCCAGATAAGCCCTCTCCGACTGTCCTTGCACGAGGAAATGGAAAAGGTGGCGTTTGTGCTATTCCGCATTACAATGGGAAACGCCGACTGACAATCCGTGAAAGTGCAAGCGTTCAGACTTTCCCAGAAGATTTTCATTTTGTGGGAACTATGAACTCATGTTATCGACAGATTGGAAATGCTGTCCCGGTTTTGTTTGCCCGAAAACTTGGAGACGAACTGATGAGACTCGAAAAGGAAGAAAACGTATGAAGGTAGTATCACTTTTTAGTGGAGCAGGAGGGCTCGATTTAGGTTTCAAGATGGCTGGACATGAAATCATTTGGGCAAATGATTTATATGAGGATGCCGTTGAAACATACAAGCACAATTTAGGAGATCATATTATTTGCGAAGATATATCCAAAATTGATGCAGAAGAAATTCCAGAATGTGATATTATCATCGGCGGTTTTCCTTGCCAAGGCTTTTCTGTCGCTAATATGAAACGCCACGAAGCAGATGAACGCAACGCATTATACAAACAGTTGATCAGAGTGATCGAAGCTAAAAAGCCTAAGTTTTTCTTGGCAGAAAATGTCAAGGGCCTTACAAATTTAGCTAAAGGTGCTGTATTCAAAATGATTCTTAGCGATTTTGCTGCGTTGGGATACAAAGTAAGTTATCGCGTGCTTAATGCTGCCGATTACGGTGTTCCGCAAACCCGGCAAAGAGTCATTATAATTGGAGTCCGTAACGATATTGACTTTGAGTACATCTTCCCCTCACCGACCAATAGCAAAGATGGCGGAGATGGGTTGCCACGGTGGATAAGCGTCGGTGAAGCATTGTCGAATATACCCGACCCCGATCTCCCCAATGACTTGCCCAATCATGATTATTCAAAATACAAACTGCAATTTAACGGTTATCTTGGGCATAGGGTTTTAGACCCTGAAAAGCCTGCTCCAACTGTTACCGCCCGTGGCGATAACAAAGGCGGTGTTGTCATTTTACCTCATCCGAATGCCCAACGAAGAATGTCTTGCCGTGAATTAGCAGCGGTACAGAGCTTTCCGTTGGATTATAAGTTTTCCGGCAATCGCTCATCGGTGTATCGTCAGATCGGAAACGCAGTCCCACCATTGCTTGGTTATGCCGTTGCAAATGTTTTCAATCAATACGAAGGGAGTGACAAGTAGATGTTCTCAAAAGATTTTGTCCCGACAAAACCTTTCCCGGATTTCAAGTGGAAATGGGCTTGCTTACAATGCACCGAGGGTATCAACGACCCCGTTATCCTATTGGGCGTTCTTTTCCGCATGAAAAAGCTGGAAGGTCGTGGATTGAAATATAGTTCGCAGGAATTTGCAGATGAGCTTGTTGAGCTGTCGAATGATATAAGTGACTCCATTGGTGTTGATCTCGCAAGGCGAACAGGTGAACGAAACATCATTCGCAATTCCGGTCAATATTGGAAAGCTGTCGGACTAATCCCTGATGACAGTCGAGGACTGATTCGTCTTACTGATTTTGGACGCCGAGTTGCTGAGCATGATATTTCTCAGACAGAGTTTTCAGCAATAACCGTTCAGACATTCAAGTTGCCAAACAGTCATATCCAGACTCCAGCTGAATGCCTAAATTGGGAAAGCCACAGCCTTATCATTTACCCCCTCAGAATTATTCTGTCAGTAATTATGGAACTCAAAAAGAGGGGACAAGGCTACTTGACCACCACAGAACTGACGAAAATTATCATACCTCTTTCCGGCTGCCATGCACAGATTGGGGACTATGTGAATTTTATTCTTTGGTATCGCTCCGGCGAGATCACCATTGCTGACTGGCCTAATTGCTGCGAGGGCGCTAATGATTTCCGCATTGCCAGAGAATATCTTCTGTTCCTCGAAAATTATGGCTACTTGGAAAAGGCGGATGGAGTAGCACGGGATGCTGAACAATATCACATCAATGCTCTGATCGAATCTGAGATTGCCGAAATTCTCGCAACCCCGATTACCGACGCTTCTCTGCAAATGATCTTGGATCAGATTCGCACAAGCGAAGTTGCATCGGAAGTGGAACGCAAACGAGTTCAGAATTTCAGGATCAGTCGCCCCAACCAAGCCAAATTCCGTCACGATGTTCTTGCAGCTTGCCAGCGGTGCATAATTACGAATGTCACCATGCCAGAAGTGCTTGAAGCTGCACATATCAAACCATTCAAATACAACGGCGAAGATACTATTGCAAATGGATTTGCAATGCGGACTGATATTCACACATTGTTTGATACTGGACATCTTCGCATTTCCGAGACGGGTATTGTTGAACTGTCCACAAGAGCGCGAATGGACTACGGTGCTACCATCCCACCGAGAATTGTTCTTCCCGACTTCACCAATCGGGACTTCATCAGATGGCGTTGGGAAAATTACAACGGTATATAATTAAGGATATAGGAGGTACAAAGATAATGTCGCTTGTATTCAAAAAAATCGAAAGCGGAGATATCTTCACACGGGATTTCAGTCCTCTTGTCCGCAACAATGAAATAACTTTCCCGACATCAGAGGAAATAGCAGTAGTTTATGGACCGAATGGGACTGGTAAAACAAGCCTAATTAAGGTTTTGGGAGATGCCAAAGGTACAAAGGTCGAATTCTCGCTTGACGGTACAGAGTACCAAGCTGGGTCTGATGTTTTTCATATAATTAACGATCAAAACAATCGCAATATCATTTCCGGTGAAACTCGTGACTTTTTTCTGGGAGATAATATCCGGCACGAGTTTGAGTTACAAGACCAGGTGGCAGAGGATCGCAGTGCTGTTATTTCTGCTATTTTATCCCTTATAAAAAACACATTCGGCATATCGGCAGGCAACAGCCCTTTAATCGAATTATTGCCTAAAGCTGAACTGGCTGCTTTCATAAAAGATTGTGCTAATAGCAAATCAAAGGGCAATCGTTATACAACTGATGCGCTTGTGGCATTATTGACATCTCTGGAACGCCATACTGTTCCAGAGTACGACTCGGATAAACTTGCATTTATTCAGAGTGACTGGTCAAACAAGCAATCAATAATTAGGCAGCTTGAATCTCTGGTTGGCGCTGAAATAACTCCAAACGCTCATGTCCACGAGATTGAGGAAAACACTGAGGCAATTGGTATTCTTTCTCGCTTCCACAAAGACAAATGTATAGTATGCGATAATGAAGATATTGACTGGGAAGCGCTATTAGAAGCGAAAACTGCCCATAGACAAGCTACACTTGATGCACTTGAAGGAAAAATTAGAGAAGCGATAGAGAAAACAATTCCGCTCGTGCCCGCTTCTGATCCATTTGGAATAAAGGCTTGCCTGTTAGATGCGATTGCAAGCGGTGACGCGGAAGCAATTACGGCTTTGTCCAGAGAGCTAACAGCATACAAGGATCTATATGGTAAACTGGTGGAGAACGGAATTGTTGACATCGTAAACGGAAGCGAACTCGTTGCGCATCATGCTGAGTATCAGCGCATAATTGCAGAAAGACCTGATATTGCAGACGAAGACTACCTCTATATTCAAGAGATAATAAGCAATAGTATGAGTAAGCCGCTCACCATCGAGCGAGATGAAAATAGACGGCTACGGATTTATCTTTCAAATCAAGAGTTTCTCGGGAAAACCCGGGACGAATTGCCGCTGAGTACAGGAGAGCAGAATTTTCTCTCTCTGACATTTGAATTTCTGAAAGCAAAGAATTCTGAATGTCCGATAGTAGTGATTGATGATCCGGTGTCCAGTTTCGATTCCATTTACAAGAATAAAGTAGTGTATGCGATTGTGAAAATGTTGCACCATAAGAAACGGATCGTATTAACACACAATACGGACTTAATTCGCTTACTTGATGGCCAGTATAAGCGTTGTTTCAAGCTGTATCTGCTAAATAATACGGACGGAGAGCTTAATGGTTTTATTCCGTTAAAAAATAATGAACAGGAAATGCTTATCAGTCTTGAAAAACTTCTGACTGCTTTTAGAGAAAGTGTTCCTTGTCATGTCGTCAGTCCAGAACTGTTTCTAATTTCTATGATCCCCTTTATGCGCGGATATGCAAATATTATTTGCAACAGAACGTTGTTTGAGTCTCTGACCCAAGTAATGCATGGTTATAAAACAGAAAAGGTGGACATTGCAAGAGCATATTCGGAATTGTTTGGAGCACACCCGGAACATCTCCCGATTTCCTATGAAGTTTCGGTGGAAGATATTCTCAGCAAAACAGTCGACGGTGTACACTTGCTTGATACTGGGAAATTTCCTTTGCTGGATAGAACACTGCGCCATTCGTTTGTGTATCTGTTTCTTCGCCTTATGGTTGAGAAAAATCTCGTTGAAAAATTCGGGATTGACACTACTCGCTATGAACAACTTGGGCAGATAATATCGGCTGCATATCCTGATGAAAACGATGTTGAACAAATCCGCAACCGTATCCGGCTGACATCAAAAAAGACGCTCATCAACGAGTTCAACCACTTTGAAGGAAATTTGAGTATTTTCCAACCCGCTATTGATATTACCGATCAAGCACTTGGAAAAGAACGAACTGATCTTATAACTTTTATCAGCACCTTATAAATCCCTTTGGAAAAAGGGCGCACTTCTATACAGGGTAGACCCTGTATCGTGCGTCCTGCGGAGCGAACAGTCCGGACGATTGAAGTCCGGGCTGTTTTGCGTCACTGCGTTCCGAACAAGGGGCTGCACCCCTTACGCTGCTTACGTAGCTATCCCAGCGCACTTTGCAGCGGGAACAATCTGCTGACGCAGACAGTCCCCGCCGCAAAGTCTGAAAATCCCATACCGTCAGTCAGACCGTCTACCGAAAATGTAGGCGGTCTTTTTTCATCCCATCTATCCTATCCAAAGGAGGTCATGCACTATGACAAAACAGAAAACTATTGCCGAACTGAAGGCCGAAATCGCGGCCAATGAACGCCAGCTTGCCCAACTCCGGCACAAACAGCAGCAGCATGAAAACCGTGCCGCCTACTACGAAAAAGGCGACCGCCGGAAACGGGCACACAGACTTATTACCCGTGGGGCAGCCATTGAGAGCGTCACCCCACTGGCAAAGGTTTTGAGCGAAGCTGAGTTCTATTCCTTTGCGGAAAAAGCCCTCGCCTTGCCGGAGGTCAAGGGTCTGCTCATGGAGGCCGTCAACGAACACAACAAGAATGAGTTTGGGGGTGATTGACCATCGCACTGTATCATTTTCATGTAACCCAGATCAAGCGCAGCGCCGGACAGTCTGCCGTGGCCGCTGCCGCCTATCGCTCCGGCGAAAAGCTGCACAGCGAGTATTACGGCGAGGACAGCGACTACACCCGCAAGGGCGGCGTGATCTGTTCGGAAATCCTTTTGCCGTCCCATGCTCCACCGGAGTACGCAGACCGGGAAACGCTCTGGAACGCCGTTGAAAAAGTGGAACGTGGAAAGAAAGCCCAACTTGCATACAGCTTCGATATTGCCTTGCAGAACGAGTTTTCCATGGAGGAGAACATCGACATTGCAAGGCAATTTTTATTGGAGAACTTTGTGAGCCGGGGCATGGTGGTGGACTTTGCCATTCATCAACCGGACAAGGAGGACGGTGGCATCCAAAATCCGCATTTTCATGTCATGTGTCCTATCCGTCCTATCGCGCTAAACGGGAAATGGGACAACAAGCAGCGGCGGGAATATGTGATAGACGAGCATGGCAACCGCATCCGGGACGGGGCTGGCAACTATGTGTTCAACGCTGTCCCCACCACCGACTGGGGCAGCCCGGAAACACTGGAAGCATGGCGGCAAACATGGGCTGACCTGTGCAACGCAAAGTTTGCTGAGAAGAGTTTGGATTGCCGCATCGACCACCGCAGCTATGAGCGTCAGGATGTAGAGCAGATACCCACCCAGCATGAGGGGCCGACTGTCCGGGCGATGGAAACCAAGGGTATCCGTACCGACAAGGGCGATCTCAACCGCTGGATCAGGAAAACCAACGCCATGCTCCGGGAGACAAAACAGAAAATCGCTGCTTTGATTGACTGGCTGAAAGCTGTCAAAACGGAGCTGTCCAAGCCCCAGCCACCTACACTGGTGGAGCTGCTGTCCACTTACTATGACAACCGCAACAAGAGTGCATACAGCAGCAAGGCCAGGATCACCAATCTGAAAAAGCTGTCTGAGGCGGTCAGCTATCTGGAAGCCAAACACCTCTACACCGCTGATGATCTGGACGCAGCTCTGCATACCATGCAGGGAAAAATCGACACGCTGAAAAAGTCCGCATCCGGGAAACAAGCCCGCATCAAAGATCTGGACGAGTTGCTTCGCATGGCGGACTACTACAAGGCCGGAAAGCCCGTTGCCGACAAGCTGAAAACCATCCGCTTTGAGAAATCCCGTCAGAAGTACAAGGCTGAGCATGACGATACGCTTCGCCTATTCTACATGGCTGAGCGCAAACTGAAAGGACAGGTAGTGGACGGCAAGCTGCCCGTTGCCGCATGGCGTGCGGAAAAGACCCGCCTGGAAACGGAGTACAGGGATTTGCAGCAGGAGCTTGCCCCCCTGTATGCCGACACAAAAAAGCTCTGGGCCATCCATTACAACATCTATGAGGTACAACATGGACGGGAGCGCCAGAACGCCACTGTGCGGCAGAAAAAGCAAGAAATCGAACACTAATCTTTACACAAAATCAGGAGGTACTTATGAAACAGAAATCGCAATTTGAACACCTACTCGACCCGGAACTTTTGGCGGAAATCGAGGAATGGGAACAGCAGAAACACACCGAGCCGGAGGAATATTACTTCTCTAACCCCGATCTCTATTTCAAGCCCGCACCGTTGCCGCCCGACCATCCCAAACACAATTTCTGGTTTGATGAGGACGGACGCATCCATGTGAAAAATCTCTCCGCTTTCTGGCTGCCGGAGTTCACCTTGCAGAAAGAAATCGGCGGCACGATCTACACCGTTACAGGGAGCTATGACGGGACAGAAACACTGGACAGGAAAATGGAGCGCATCATGGCCGAAAAGTTTACAGAAAAGATGGAGGATTCCGAATGACAAATTCGCAGTCTCTTGGTACAATAGAAGCAACCAATCCTGTACTGGCAGTTGTCCCTTTGAAGGAGGAAACAGAA
>ENA-OPBD01001303-OPBD01001303.1-human-gut-metagenome-genome-assembly--contig:-NODE-1303-length-12049-cov-2.772636_pt1 | contig 12049 bp, 9 predicted proteins | sample MGYA00241062_ERZ501440 | MGnify/ENA primary metagenome ERZ501440 (study PRJEB25962, sample SAMEA2042628) | human gut metagenome | biome: human gut; feature: human-associated habitat; material: faeces...
GTCCTGCCGTACCGTTGCATACCACCACCGCATATTTTGCATGGGTCAGTTCACACAGATGCTCCTCCAGTTCCTTCACTTTCGGTCCGCAGGTGATCAGATCGCTGGTCATTACTGCTGCCACCGCATCCACATCTGCCTGATCAATATACTGTCTTCCGTAGAAGATCTTATTCTCTCTTACAGGTTTTCCACCAAAAATAGCTAATTCTTCCATAGCTGCCTCCTGTCTGCTGTCCTATACTCTGTATTATTTATGGATTCTAATGCTTATCAGCTGTTTCCTTTTCATTGTATACTGATTTATCTTAACATATTGCGGTAAGAAAAACAACAATGCTATAATAGAGTTGTTTCTATTACGAATTGCTTTGCATTTACTTTGCACTTACTTTCGGAAAGGATCCGCATACTCTTATGAAGGAAACACATAGATCACCCTTAAAACTTATCCTTGGTATTGTTACCGTTTTTCTGCTGTTATTGCTGTTAGGCGCAGGAATTCTCTACCTGAAAATACAGGAACCCGCAAAACGCTCCGCTGATTTTGCCCGTCTGCAGCAGGAAGCTTACCAGGGGGTCTTCTTCTCCATGTGTGCACCGGAAGCATTTCCCGAGGATATCTATCCAACCTATATGGGCTATGATGCCGTAGGCTGTTCCCATCGCATTGCCTCCTTTTCCGATCTGTCCGACTACCTGGAGACAGCTTTTTCCTCCGATAACGAAGTCACCCATGTCTTCCTGATGCTGGATCCTCTGCTCCTGTGGGACAGCAGTCTACATCGGGATGCGCAGTTTGCCACCTCCCTGGAAGAAAAACTTTTGGCATACATAGATACCTATGCTGGTGCGGAATTCACTGTTATTTTCTCTGCACCTTCCCTCGCCTACTGGCAGTCCCATGCTGACGGCGATCTCGACACTTACTGCAATGTGATCCGTGTGTTGGCTGCCCCTCTGTCCGCCAGAGAAAATGTCACTCTGTATTTTCCGGGCCAGGAAGAGTGGCTCATTTCCAATCCCGCTGCTTACGACACTCCCAGGGAGTTAAATGCTGTCGCCGCCCGCTCCACCATGCTTTTAATACTGAGCGGTGCCATGCAGTACCGGGATACGGAAGACTACAATAGTCTGGATCATTTTTCCGCACTGGTGCAGCAGGCGGTCTCTTCCCCTGCCACCTATCCCAACCTGTCCGATTACGATCTCGTATTTTTCGGTGACAGCGTCATGGGCAATTACAAGGATTTTGCCTCCATCCCCGGAGTCATCGGTGCCCTGACCGGTGCCAAAGTACATAACCTCGCTGTCGGCGGCTCCTCCGCTACCCGGAGCAATGGGGAAAACGCATCCTTTAATGAGGTCATCGAAAACCTTTTGAGCACATCGAGCCTCTCACTGCCCGACAATGATAAACTGTGCTTTGTCATCAACTATGGTCTGAATGATTATTTTGAGGGATATCCTCTGGAAAAATATTGTGACGGGCTTGAAAACGGCATCCGCACCCTGCGGGATGCCTACCCGAATGCCCATATTCTCGTGATCTCTTCTAACTATATTCTGTCTTTTGAAAAGGGTACCGCCCCGAAGGGAGACGAAGGTAACGTATTGGCAGACTATGTTACTGCCGCAGAAGAAACCGCTGCCGCGGAGTGCGTTGACTTCCTGAATATTAATGAGATACTGCAGTGGAATGCTGATAATGCCGCAGAGTATCTGGCGGATTCCATCCATCCCAATGAAGAGGGACGGTGGCTGTTCGGCGTGGCGGTGGCATATGAAATGTTTTAGTCTTTGGGATACTCCCGTTCTTTCTTTTTTACTGCCCACGATAATAATCCAATACATTCACAAACGGAATGGATATTTTCCCATTGTTAAATATATTGGCTGTAATAGCTTCCAACTTTCCTCGTGCCAGTCCAATAATTGCAGCCGCACCATTAATAGCAACCAGTTGTTTGAACTCATCCTCTATAGGCTCTGCTTCCGACAAAAATGCACCTTCCAAAGAAATTTCTATTTTACATCTCTGTTCCTCTGCCTGTATGATCTCTACCTCAAAATCTATTGTCATCTGTGCCGCAACTCTGTTATCAACACTCTGGAATTCCGGCTCATTTATGCTTAATCCAAAAATTCTTCCTGCGTCATTTCCATGTCCAATCTGCATCTTTCGATTTGTGCAGATATCTTCGCCAGCTGTACAATGCTTTTTACTTCTGCTTCCGGGATTCCCTGTGTAATCCAATTGCTTTTTTAGCACTAGCCATCTTCTCCCTGATTCCCATTGTATTCTCCTCCATCCTTTTCTATTTAACTATATTTCCTACGTAGAAATAGATGGCTACACCTATTTCCACGATGAAAATCCACATCCGGTCAAACCGCTGCGTGATGCCTGCCAGGCTCTCTTCCCTGCGCTATCCAGGTATCTATATGCCAACGATTGCATTCCCGATATGCGGGATAAGACGCTATTTTTTTCTCCAACGTTTTAATGCTTTTATGATTTAAGTAAGCGCGGACAATGTAGATCCGTTCCAGCCCTGAAATATCGCCTAACATACAGACCCTTTCAGAATCTGAAGCGTTCTGGAAAGCAGCTGTGGATCTGTTTCATTGGTGATGCGTATCGTTGCAGATCCAAGAATGATCTCTAATGTATGAGGATTGTCAAGGTACGGAGTATGCTGTACCGGGAATCGTTCCTGTATTATGTCAATGGGAACCACGTCCTGTTTGGGGCGGGGATTCTCAGAATGACCATAGGCAGGTGCCGGTATCTGAGCAGCTTCTTTTCGAAGCTGCTTTACCCAGTAGTAAAAAGTGCTGACAGCAATGCCGTGTTCGCGGCACCAGTCAATATCTGTCATACCACTGGTTCGGCACTCATTGATAAGTTTCAACTGTTCTTCTTTTGGAACTCAGGATTTTCTGGTGTTTGCCTGATTCTTTTGTTAGTTTCAGTCTGCTCCCCCTATTCCCCTTTTGTCAAACGCAAAAGATTATCGCCTCTATCTGACATATACTTTTCCAGTTGATTTTCCAGGTCTTTCACTCGCACTGCATACTTATCAATGAGCCTACTGTAATCACAGCTGTATTGAACGTGTTGTTTTTCTCTTTTGGTTGTTTGTAGCAAATGCCGATATGGTGAAATCAGATAATAGCTATCTTCTCCATACATTGATATCAAACTTACAATAATGTTTTTATAGATATTTTCTGCCTCATCCATACTTGCTTTTTCTAACTTTGCCTGAGCAGCCATAATATCCCCAAACAATAATTGGGTTCGCATATTCTGTCTGAAATCGACAAGTGCCCCTGGCTTCTTAGAGGCTCTGACAGATTTGTGAATATATTTAATAGCAGTGGAATACTCTCCTTGAAGATAGTAATGATAAGCGCAAATATACCATGTATGCGCATGAGTTTCAGAAAATCCCTCCGGAAGATCTACTCTGGCTTCTACACTTCTAACCAACCATTCCAGATTCTGCTTACTATGTACAAACATCTCCAATTCAGCACACACATTAACCGAACTGCAATAATCTCTATTACAATAGTCAACTGTTTCAAAACGATACCTATTAGCGTAGCATATTATCCTATACGCAAGATTATACATTTCAAGATCCTTGGCTAAAAGTCCAATATTGAACACCGTTGTTGCCCACGATGCCAAAAGTTCTTTATTCTGTCCTCCTGCCGCTAATTTTTCCTTTATATCTGCCACTTCAAAATATATACTGCAAGCCTTGAATGGGTCAATTTCTTTCAATGCGGTAGCGTAAAAGTTTAATGACCTACTATATAATTGTGAATTTTCACCATACTTTTGCTTAAGATATATGTCCTTCTCCGCTGCATCCAAAACGGAAACTAAATCAGTATTACTCAATGACCTGGCTATTGCAAGATTCGCATAACATTTTGCTTTAAAAAGCATCAATTCTTTCGTCGTATTCCCATTTTTTTCAATTTCATGAATACTTCTCTCCAGATATCTCTGCGCGGCTTCCCCATCATGAAAATAAGTGCCAAAAGCGCCTATCGAATTGAGCAATCTGATTCTGATATCAAAGTCAATTCTTTCTGAAACAAGAGAAGTGAACTGTTTTGCCAGATTATAAACAGGGAAAAGTTCTGCAAAGCTCATTCCATTTTTGTATTGTAGTTTTTGTAATAAGTCATTCGCATATTTATTAATCTCGCTGTCGGACAGCTTAGTAATCCATGCCAATTCATTTACCTCTTTGCTTGACAAATGATTATTAATTGCCCACTTTTTCAGTAAAAGCATTTCTATTTCTGATTCTTTTAATACTCTATCCTCAAATTGTTCAGAAAAATAAGTAACTACTTCATTTTCACAACGTATATATCCGCTTCTGACATATGCTTTGAATGCATCTATACAAATATCAAGAAGTGTATCTGATTGTCTTCTGAAAACGCCAATAAACTCCAAAATATCCTTGGAGAAGTCATTTTTCATATTATCCATGTCAAGTAACTGTGGATATTTTAAAGCCGTACAATAGAAACTTTCTTTTAACAGCGAAACAATGATTTGCAACTGAATTCCACTTATCTCATCATCACTAAAATTATTAAGCAAAATAGACTTGAATGATGAAATAAAATTATTTTCCTCCGCTATATAACCTAATAGATGCTTCACAGCCTGGAAATCTCCTTCAGGATAATAAATTGGTTCGATGCCAAGCCTTGACAGTTCTCTTTTTCTTCTAATCTGTTTATCAGCATTTGAGGGATATGGCACAATGGCATAATGCGATACAGCGCTATTATTCTCAATACATTCCTGCAGAATTTCAAGAACATTATCGCTTTCCAAACTGCACCCTACAAAAAGAACCTTTTTCCCAGAAAAAATTTTCATTAAATATGCCGGAACCAATTTGTCATCTCTACATCCCTTTTCACCATAAAACCTTCTATATTGCTCTGAAGTGAAAATGAATGACGATATTTCTTCCACCGATCCGTGAACTTTTAATAGACATCTGTCATTAATCTGGATTGCTTCATTCATCTGACCAACCAGACACGGCAATATTGGTTTTAATATTCCTAATGATGAGTGTATGGAAGCTTCTTCCAACAAAGTATCATAATTGGTAGTTACCACCATAGGAGAAAATGATGACACAAGCCAATATGGCATCTCAGTAAGGGAAATCTCTGCATTATAAAATATCTCTCGTATTCTTTTCATAATCATATCTGAGTTGCCGACTGCTCCAACGATTTTATCTGCGTATTTAAGACAATCTCCTTCGCTCTCTAATGAATTCATTTCATCAACTGACATATAATCAACAGCTAACGCATGAAGAAGTTCCTTCCATGTGTACAATCCGCAGCTTTTTGAAATACCAGCTCCAACAAATGGTACTATATTTCTTCTATTTCTTCTTATCTCTTCCAGTCTGCTTCTATTAGATTGAAAATCAAGTAATTCACTCAGCGTCATTTCCCTATTCCTCCTGATAATTACCGTATCTGTAGCAAATTTTCTTCTCCTGCATGGTCATGATGTTTCCCATTACATATTACTACTTTTTGAAAAGGCTTTGATATTTTTGTCTGGACCATGCTCTAATTGGTCTATGCAGATCAGTCCTAGCTGCTGAATCGCCATGTTAACCATTCTCTTTCCCATATCGAACAATTTTTATATACTTCCTAAAGTGCTATAATGATATATTCCACCTTCTTTTTTTAAGATGCCCATGTCAAATAATTGTTCCATAATATCTTTTACATTCATAGCCGTACATGTACATCTATTATCCTTGCGAAAGTTACACTCCAAATAATTATTACAACATTCTCCCTTAAAATCCATTAATATATCTTCTTTACCCTCTTTGTTTGGTGCTCTTAAAATTTCAAGAAGAATACATTTTGTTCCATCTGTCTCTGTAATTTTCTCTAATAATCTATGCATTCCTGTCAAGTATCCTGAAGCCACAGGTAACCCTATCTTATTATCAACAAATAGGGATAATAGAAATGCTGTTCCAACTCTTATGTTTAGATAATAGTTGTAATCCATGATCATAAATCCTAGCATTTTGCTGTCAGATCCTTTTGGATATATCTGCTCCATCCTATATAACTCATCTTCACACAGTATATTTTTCTCCTTGGTCAAAAAATCTATCAGCTTCTCTGATACTTGATCACTAAAACCCACCTCCCGCAATTTCTCAATAACTACAGTTTTTTTACCACACACACTGATCCATTCATCTCTCATTTTTAGCTCCTCGTACCTTTTTTTCTATTTGTTCACAAGCTTCTTCATAACTCAATCCATTCTGTTGAGCTTCCCACAAAATTTCCCTTTCTACCTCCAATTGTTCAAGTGTTGATTCATCCATCTTCTCAAATTCATTAATTGGATACACCGCATTTAAATTAGTAATTTTGACGATATCAGCAGCAGCATTATACAATTCTATATATTCCTTATCAAAATCTTCTAGCCCCAGTTCTGTTACAATATCATAAGAAAATAGTCTTGGAAATTGTTGGACTATTTCCATAAATGTATCAATGACTACATCTATTTTTTCCATTTGACTCTCTGGAGCAGGAACATTTAGTCCCTTAATAATTGTATCATCAACGGTTGATATTATGGAGTGTAACCGGATTCCCAACTTAGGATGCGTTCCTCCGTTCCCATTATAATCATCAAAAATTGAAAATACTAATAATACCGCTAAATAATAGTTCAATAAATCATACTTGATTTTTTCAATGTCCTCCCTATCTATTGACAATATCTGCCATGCAGCATCTATTGCAGAGAACTCGTCTGCGAACATTTCCATAGCTTGCAAATCAATTATTGGTATATTATCAGACATCTTCTCTTTTTCAATACTATCATTTTCCCACATAAATGCCATATCTGCACATATCGTATCACAATGTCCCAATATGACGTGCATATATTCATGTGCTAATATCATCTTAAAAGCATAGGTCCATAACAGTGCCTGCACTTCAACTACCTCTTTATTTTTATAATAACCCCAATATGAATTTAGTACCAAATAATCCGCCAAGATTTGTGTACGTCTTATCAGTTCGATATATGTAGCAGAATGAATTCCTATATAATAACGATTATTTGTAACGAAACAAAATGCATTTACTAATTCGTTTTCTACACAAAACACATGTATATCTGGCAAAATTCCCCTTCCCTCAGACATTTTATTTACTAAGTCTTTTACCATATCAGAAATACTGCGAATTAACTCATTTTCAAAAAAGGTATATTCTGATTTCGATTCATCAAAAATCTTATAATTTCCATTAGTATTTTTATTTAGATATTCTAAAAATTCATTTTCAAAAAAATTTTCTTCCATTTTGCTTTATCAGTTTTTCCCTTCTTTCATTTGCTCTACAGTTTCTGACAATGTTCTACCCTATATTTATATCATACACCTATTCCGGCAATATAGCAGCTCGGTTTTCCTTACAGCAGATTTCGATTTATAGAAATGCCTTTTGTACCACCACCGTATGTCACATAGACTAGCGAAATTGAATTAGATGGATTGTTGGTATTCAATAACTTCCAAATCCATGCATAAGTATCTTCGATACTATTTGACTAAAAACAAAGTTTATATTGATTCTATTGATCATGCCGAAGTAAACGGAACTGTTTACGCAGAAGATTGTTCCCATCTCTCTAAGTCCGTATTTAAAAAGCCCTTGAGTAAACTCATAAATCGTCTGTTAGCTCATATGTATAAAATGGATTTGATTTCTGATGCAAATGAAAATTCTTTCTATAATTTTCTATACGAATACTATAGGGACTTGCGGTATTTTAATCTTTAAACAGCAAAAAGGGACTCAGATCATTTGAGTTCCTCTTTGCTATTTAAAGTCCTATTCATGGTAAAGTATCAGATGCTGAAGGGCGTATTCTGGTCATTGTATTATCCACAAAATAGTTAAATGCCCTCTGCAATGAAGTTTTAGCTGCAATATGTTTCCTGCCGAATTTATCTACTATGATTTTAAATAATATATTCCGGTAAACGCCCCAGTCTTTGTCTCCAAATACTTCTTCCGCCAGTTGCAATACGTCCAACACTTCCTGTTCCGTCGTTAGCTCATATTCCTCCAAAGCATGCTCTGTGAATATCTCATTTGCACGATCCATGTCCTTATACCGTTTTCCAAATGCCAATGCATGCACCAGTTTAAGCTCATCACTCTCAAGTTTTTGGATGGCACCAGTTGTTATCTTCCACTCCACTTCACTATATGAATATCCAAGCCACTCATCATACACTTTCCCTGCATTTTCAGGTCTCCGCATATTCAGAATCCAGTAGCCTGACAACGCGGCATCCACCCAGGCTACCTCCTGCGTCTCATTATTGCCTCGAATCAGATAAAGTAAAAAATCGGTGTCATTGAATGTCGTCAGCAAAAACGGAAGGTATGCACCGTTCTCATAATATTGCAATTTCTGTAACAAGTTCCTATAATAACACAAATGCACGATTATAATACTGTTCAATAGGGAATTCAAAAAAGAAAATGAAAGCTGCTCTTCCGTAAATAATGCTGCTGTATTGATAAATGCCTCCAGCAAACCACAATACAATCTCATGTTCCGGAATTCTGAATTAGCAACAACTCCTTCCAGTGGCTTCCTTGCATAATTTTTAAGATAATCTGCAATCTTTTTTTGCTGTTCTTCATTTTCCAGATGTATGGACTGCAGTACCGTATCCATGACTGTTTTGGTTACTTCTACTGTTACAATCTTCTTGAATTCTATACAATTTAGTTTGCTGCGCAATACTTCATAAATAAACTTCTCTCCCAGCATATCCGAATTACATATAATGATTGCCTTCATGCCGCACACCTCTACTAATTCATTAATCATCCCCACTGCGGCAATATATTTGTCATAATCCTGCTTATCTAATTGTCTGTCGGAAAAATTTCTGATTTGAGCAAAAGCTCTCTCTGTTTCTTTAAATCCATCGGAAATTGCAGAAAAAGCCTGTTTTTCACTATCTACAGTACTGATCTGGCGATACATACGTGGGGAATAATGTGTCTCCCTGATATTGTTTTCCTCCATGCACATACGCGCAGTGATCCGTTCAAAATCATCAAATATAAACACCGATCCTGTAGGCACCGAAGTATATCTGTAAGATTTTTTCAGCACTTTATACAAAGCATCTCCTACCACCGGAATATATTTCAATGCCTGAATACTAAATGTATAAAAAGAATCGTCTTCTCGTTCGATCGTATTATTAATCTCTTCTATCAGTTCTTTTCTGGAACTGATACCGAAGCAGGAAATTCTGTATATTTTCCGATTGGAATATTTATAATACTTCTCAAAAAAATGGTCTATTTCATATGTTTTCCCGGACCCCCATTCTCCTGTGACCAGATAACACCTGGGGGCTGTCCCTTCCCGCAGATATCGGAACAAACTCTCTTCCATGCGACTTTTCTGTCCCATATTCTTGGCTTCCTGCTTCGTTAGATAGTCATTCAGCCACCGAATTGCCCACATCATTATTACCGATGCTATCGTCAAAATAATCTCGAATAGGCAAATCTTTTCCCCTATAAAATATAAACTTATTATGTTTTCCACCGATATCGGTAATAATTTAGTTTCAATCAGATATAAGACAACCGCCTTGCAGAATTTTTTCACAGCCTCTACATGGTATAGTAATATATAGAAAAAAGCTAACGGTGCCAGTTTGCTTAAATATTTTTTGATATTCTGTTGTTTTCCTGCAAATGTATTTAAATGCTCTCTTGTTTTCATTCATTTTTCTTCCCACGGAGGTAATTTTATCTGTTTATCTAAGATGTCCTCTTCTTTTATAACATAACATTCTGTTCTTTTTTCCATGCGTGCACTATCTCCGCAAATATAAATCCCTTTATCGGTAATTGTATATACATATAAATTTTTTTGGTACTTTTCACTATAAAAAGACATTTTTGCATGCAGTGTTTTTTTATTAAAAGCGACACATATTATAATCACTTCCATTATAATGAAAGACCATACTGTACTCCATTTAAATACCAGTAAAATCTTTCCGTCGTATACCGGAACTCCGCTTGTTGTAATCCCCCATACTAAGAACGCTGACAAAAAAGCCTGTTCCCAAATACTCGGAAACTTACTTGTATTCTTTTCCACGCTTTTATTAAATAGCGTTTTTATTTTTCCCCATCCCCGATGAACAATACATATTAGCAAGGTTATTACCATTATACCAAATGCAGCTACCCAAATTATTTCTATTACTTTCTGAAACTCTCCATTGTATTTCAAATAACCTATGGCTGTACTCGCAATCCAAATTGCTATAAATAACATAATCCAGTTGGCGACTTGATATTCTCGCCGTTTCCTATCTGGTAAAAATGTTATTTCCAAATTATTTGATCCATACATTTGCATTACATATACCAAAATTTTGTAACCAACTGCTAATAGTCCTACCATTGCCACTATTGCTGCCACTATATGGTCCATTTTTTCTGCATACTCTATAATTCCTGTCATCAGAATATCTCCTTATCTTTTTGTATTGTCTATTTCTTAACATTTAAAATCTGCTTCTAACAGTTCACGCAGCTCAATTCCACGTCCATCCAACTTATATTTCAACAACTTACTGATACGCTCATCACATGTAATAAAAAATAACTGCTTCATTGTTGCTTTTGACGATATCTGGTACTTAAGCAAATCTATGAATGCAAGCATATTTACGTCGTCCATGCAGGAAGTCAAATCATCAATAAAATAGATTTTCATTTTCTCACGATCATTTCTCGAATTTATACCTGCGAAGAAATGTGCCAACATAAAAACACTAATCTGTCCATTACTCAATACGTTAACAATATTTTTGCCTTTATCATCAACCAGCGAAAGCCCTTTGTCCTCCTGTACAATGTTGATCCCTTCACCGATATTAAATCTTGCCAATTTATTGTAAAATTTACTAATAGCCGGACCAACCTTTTCGTACTCTTCTTTTGACAATTTCTCTACTATATTCCTAATATCTTTCGCTCTTTGATCTGCAATATCTTCTAATCTTCGGAGTTTTTCTATCTCTATATCAAGATCCCGATTTTTCTTATTACACTCATCCAGTTCCTGCTTTAGAATTTCCGCTTTTTTATTTGCAAGAACACCATCAAGCACATTGATTTTTGACATAAGTACCTCATAGGAAAAATCTGATACTTCAAAAGATCTACTAATGAGATTTTTTACTTTTTCGTATGTCTGTTGTATCATTTCATCTTTAAAATCATATCCTAAAGCATTCAAAATCTGCTGATAAGAATCTCTCAGTTTCTGTTCTTCAGACTCCTGCAAGAGTTTCTGCTGTATACCAGCTAATAACTCACTTGACTTTTCCAATGTTAATTCCTGTACTTTGATGTTTTTTCCGGTTTCCTGTAATTTTCTGACTGCATCAAAATATGGTTGTATTTCCTCATTTAGTACTTTTAAAGAACTAATTTCCGTCTCTAATGTTTCCCTTTCTTTCTCTACCGCAGTTTTTATATAATTTATCATTTTCCGAAACAAAACATCAATTTCTGTCTGTAATGAGGTCCTCTCTATTTCTTTAGCTCTGACTGTTTCCCCATTTTTCTTTATATATTTATCTGCTTCCTTTAGGATTAAAGCTGTCTCCATGCTCGAAAATGTCTCTGACCCACATATTGGGCAACGAACTGTTCCATTTTCTTTGGAAACAGTATCTCTATACTCAATCATCGCCTGCTTGTTTGCGGAAAGAAAAGAAAGCAACTTTAACATCCTATTATTCTCAGTAAGCAGATTAATTTCCTCTGAAAGAATCTTTATCAACTTTTCTTTTTTCTTAATCTCCTCCCATAATAATCTTTGTTTTTCTCTTGTTAACTCGCTTTTTCTCACATTTTC
>ENA-OPBD01001306-OPBD01001306.1-human-gut-metagenome-genome-assembly--contig:-NODE-1306-length-12028-cov-3.142988_pt1 | contig 12028 bp, 10 predicted proteins | sample MGYA00241062_ERZ501440 | MGnify/ENA primary metagenome ERZ501440 (study PRJEB25962, sample SAMEA2042628) | human gut metagenome | biome: human gut; feature: human-associated habitat; material: faeces...
TAAGGCACAGCACTTTGACTGCTGCATTCGCTGGTTCGAATCCAGCTAGCCCAGTTGGATGCAAAAGTATACGGAGCATTAGCTCAGTCGGTAGAGCACTTGACTTTTAATCAAGTTGTCCGGGGTTCGAATCCCCGATGCTTCACTATGTGGAACCCTTTCGAGGGTTCTTTTTTTTGTTCTGCATATCCCAAATTGGTCCGGTGGACCAATTTTGATTATGTTTATCTTAAGGTTACGGCGAAAATCTTGCAAAAGAGCAGGAAATGTACTATGCTTTGAAAGAATAAAAAAGAACGGAGGAATCTGTTTATGGCACAAAAAAAGAAAAACAAAAGACGAAGACGCCAGTTTCAGCAGAAAGTGATTTTAAGTGTTCTGCTTGTTATCATTATCGGATTGATTGGCGTGCTTGGATATCAGATGCAGAAGAACGAGAAAAAACAGACGGATGGAAACGCAAGTGCATCCTCTTCGGTTTCGTCATCCTCTCTTGCTGGGGACAGTTCAGAGCCGATATCGGATTCCAGCCCGGAGGAGGAGATTACACCGATGCCTGAGCCGGTACAGCAGATTTCGTCAGATGGTCTGAACAGTCAGCATGCCCTGCTGGTGCGGGAAAGCGATCTGGCTGAGATGATGAATCTGGGCGGAGATGAGAGAATTTATCCGGCGTCGATGACAAAGATTATGACAGCGCTGCTTACCATTGAAAATCTTCCGGATCTGAACGAGACGATTACGGTTCCGGAGGACATCTTCGAGGAACTGACGGCACAGGATGCGTCGGTAGCGGGATTTAATCCGTACGAACAGCCGACGGTTCGTGATCTTCTCTATGGTGTGCTGCTGCCATCCGGCGCAGATGCATGTGAGACATTGGCGAGAGCAGTCGGCGGATCGGAAGAAGGTTTTGTGGCCATGATGAACCAGAAAGCAGAAGAACTGGGACTTACCAATACGCATTTTGAGAACTGCACGGGACTACATAACGACAACCATTATTCTACCTGCCGTGATATTGCGGTGCTGATGAGTGAGTGTCTGAAGAGTGATACGTTTCGCGAGATCGTGACGAGGGAGGTTTACACAACGGAGGCTACCGCATCACACCCGGAGGGAATTACGCTGTATGATACGATGCTCCACCGGTTTACCAGCTATGAGATGAGTACGACACTGGAGAACGGGGCAGTCATTGAAGGCGGAAAGACCGGATTTACCGATGAGGCGGGTCAGTGCCTGGTCAGCTTTGCAGAATATGGAGGCGAAGAGTACATACTTGTTACGGCAGAGGCCATGACGGATTCGGGATCTGCGGTGGACAGCATCGCGGATGCGAGTACGGTGTATGGAAGATTACAGTAAATACAGGTGAAAGCGAGAGCTGGAAACGGGAGAAAATTCCCGGTTCCGGCTCTTTTTTTTACGTGAAGCAAGTCGAGAAAATAAGGTGTGGATAACATTGGGGATGTTTTGCACGGAATGCGCAGAAAAGAATTATGTTTTCCACAAAAGAAAGAAGCGCAGGGGAAAAATTGTGGATAACGGAAAGGAAAAATCCAGTTTTTGTGTATAGATCGCGCCGGATGGGAAATACTGCTTACTGTAGAAAAGCAGGAGGAGAGCGAGAAATCGAAAAACGCCTCTGAAATGCTTAAAAAGATATCAGCAGAGGTGGTAAGAATATGAAAAGAGACAAGTTGAGAATCGGCGTGATCACAGCGGCACTGGCAATGATGATTGCAGGCGGAGTGCTGACCTGGCAGCAGGATGCGAGAAACGGTAAGGCAGATCAGGCGAAACAGGGAGAGACGGCACAGCTTACAGAGGACGAAAGCACCGGAACTACAGAACAGCAGACGGAGGAGACGGCGGGAGATGCAGACGGAACGCGTGCCGTACAGGATCAGGCAGATGATGTGGAAAACAGTCTGGAACAGGTGCCGGAAATGGAAGCGGCGTGTGAAGAAGAGGCGGCGGGAAATCCAGAAGCAGATGCAGAGACGGCTCAGAATACACCGGAAGAATCAGATGGGAATACAGAAAGACAGGACGCGCAGGCGGTAAACGGAACAGCGGCGGATCAGAACGGAGAAACAGGATCAGGAGAAACAGCGGCGAATGAAGAAACGAGTGCAGCATCCGGAACTGTGGATTCTGCAGAAAATCAGGAAACGGCAGTTGAGACAGCAGGGGCTGCACAGGATCTGATGTTCAGCGAAGCGACAATCATGGAACTGCCGGTTACTGGAACAGTTCTGATTCCGTATAACATGGAAAATACCGTTTATTTCCCGACACTGGATCTTTACCAGTGCAATCCAGGCGTTGTTTTCTCGGCGGCAGAAGGAACTCCGGTTCTGGCGGCAGCGGACGGAGAAGTTGTGAGTGTGGAAAATGATGCAAGAACCGGCCTCACCGTCACCATGAATCTTGGAAATGGATACGAAGCCATCTACGGACAGCTCACAGACGTTTCCCTCGAGGCAGGCCAGAAAGTTCAGAAAGCAGCACGGATCGGAGCAGTTGCAGCACCGACGAAATATTATGTAAAAGAGGGAAGCAATCTTTTCTTTGAGATGAAAAAAGATGGAAAAGCCATTGATCCTATGGTATATCTCCCGGCAATTTCGGAATAAAAAAGAGGACCTGCACGAAATGGGATGCGGGAAAGTATTATAAAGTGTAGGATTCGCAATCGAATCTTTTTTACAGGTTTTGAATACAAAAAAGGCGGCGCAGACCGCGGATGGTAAAATACCGTTTTTCGATTGCTTTTTATAAAAAAGGCTGGCTGAAAACAGTCAGCTTTACATATAACAAACAGGATTGTTTTGATATAGAAAAAGGGCGGAATAAAAGGAAAGTAACCGGTTACAGAAAATGTGAAAGTTTGTCATTTTAGGGGTTTCGTTTTTGAATGTTATCGGTTAAAATAGATGTAGTGGACAGATCCTGAAAACAAGGAGGATTAGAAAAATATGGAGCTTTTATTTATGGACCCGGTGTTCAAAGAAGCAATCTGGGGTGGAACAAAGTTAAGAGACGTATTTGATTACGAAATTCCGAGCGATACAACCGGCGAGTGCTGGGCGATCAGCGGACATGCCAACGGAATGAGCCATGTGGCAGGCGGAAGATTTGATGGAAAAACATTAGGTGAGCTCTGGAAAGAGGAGCCGGAAATTTTCGGAAATTACCCGGGAAGCCAGGTTCCGCTGCTGATCAAGATCATTGATGCAAAAAATGATCTGAGCATCCAGGTTCATCCAGATGATGCTTATGCAGGAGAGCATGAGAATGGATCTCTTGGAAAGACCGAGTGCTGGTACGTGCTGGACTGCGAACCGGGTACAGAAATTGTTATCGGACACAATGCAAAAGACAAGGCAGAAGTGGAGAAAATGATCCGCAATCATGAGTGGAGCGATTTCATCCGCAAAGTGCCGGTACATAAGGGAGATTTCTTCCAGATCAATCCGGGATGCGTACATGCCATCAAAGGCGGCACACTGATTCTGGAGACACAGCAGAGCAGCGATATCACCTATCGTGTATACGATTATGACAGACTGCAGAACGGCAAACCGAGACAGCTTCATGTAGAGCAGAGTATCGATGTTATCGAGGCTCCGTTTAAACCGGCAGATATCGATACCTTTACAGAGGAAATCCCGGGCGCGGTACATACCCATTTTGTAACATGCAAGTTCTACTCTGTAGATAAATACGACATCGACGGTGTATTCACCTTAGATGCGAAAAAATATTATACTAATGTAAGTGTAATCGCCGGAGAGGGTACTGTAAACGGTATTCCGGTTAAGAAAGGTACTCACTTTATTATACCGGCTAATTTTAATGGATGCAGATTTGAAGGAAAACTTTCTGTAATCTGCTCAAATCCAGAAGCATAAGAGAGGAGAAAAACACAATGAGACTTGGAGCATTAGAAGCAGGCGGAACAAAGATGGTCTGCGCAATTGGAAACGCAAATGGAGAAATTTATGAGAGAATTTCTATCCCGACCGAGACACCGGAAATTACCGTTCCGAAAATGATTGAGTATTTCAAAGAGAAGGACATTCAGGCACTGGGAATCGGTTGCTTTGGACCGATCGACCTGAACAGAAAATCCGAAACATATGGTTACATTACCACAACTCCCAAATTAGCATGGAAGAACTACAACATCGTAGGCGCTTTCGCAGATGCACTGGACATCCCGGTTGGATTTGATACCGATGTAAACGGTTCTGCACTGGGTGAGGCTACCTGGGGAATCACAAAAGGTCTGGACAACAGCATTTACATCACCATCGGAACGGGCGTTGGAATGGGAATTATTTCCAATGGCAAGCTGTTGCACGGCATGCTTCATCCGGAAGGCGGACACGTTCTGCTGACCAGACATCCGAAAGATACTTACGGCGGAAAATGCCCGTATCACAGCAACTGCCTGGAAGGCCTTGCTGCAGGTCCTGCCATTGAAGCACGCTGGGGCAAAAAAGGTATTGAGCTGGCAGACAAAAAAGAGGTATGGGAGCTTGAGGCTTACTATATCGGACAGGCACTTGTAGACTGCATCATGCTGCTCTCCCCGCAGAGAATCGTTTTGGGCGGAGGCGTTATGCATCAGGAGCATATGATGCCGCTCGTAAGAGAAGAAGTAAAGAAACAGCTGAACGGATATCTTGTAACAAAAGAACTCGAGGATCTCGACAGCTACATTGTACTTCCAAGTCTGAACGACAATCAGGGTATCATGGGTGCGCTGAAACTGGCTGTAGATGAGCTGGCAATGCAGTAAGGTGCAGGAACATCCGAAAAATTTCACTTACATCGTGGAATGCAGCGATGGAACACTTTACACCGGCTGGACCAACAATCTTGAGCACCGCGTCGAGGCACACAATGTGGGAAAAGGTGCCAAATACACCAAAAGCCGGAGACCGGTAAAACTGGTGTATTTTGAAACGTATTCCTCCAAAGAAGAGGCGATGCGGCGGGAGTGGGAGATTAAACAGCTTTCGCGGACAGAGAAATGGAAGCTGATCAAGGCGAAATAAGAATCAAAAACAGACTTTTCGAACAGACACAACAATGTGTGGATGCGGAAAGTCTGTTTTTTTGTGAAAATGTGTCGAACGATTCCGGAAGAAACCAGATATTTTGACTTGCAAAATAATTTCATCCTGTTATAATAAAAGAAACGGCAACAAGTAGTAATAAAAACCATGTGATACAGTAATTGAAATAAAACAACGTTTCTGACAGGAAAGGAGTGGGCAGAATGAAGTATATCAGAAAAAATGGAATCAAGGATCCTGGCAGTGCGATTACACATGGGACTGCGCTGATCCTAGCGGTGGTGGGAACGCTGCCGTTGCTTTTGAAGGCGGCGCGGGAGCCGGATCATCTGCATGTGGTCGCAATGGCAGTGTTTATGCTGAGTATGATTTTGCTGTATCTGGCGAGCACCGTGTATCACACGTTTGATGTAAACGGGAAGGTGAACCGTCGACTGAAAAAGTTTGATCATATGATGATTTCAGTGCTGATTGCGGGAAGCTACACACCGATCTGCCTGATTGCACTGCATGGACGGACGGGAATTGCACTCTGTGCACTGGTGTGGGCGGCAGCGATTGGCGGGATTCTCGTCAAGGCATTCTGGATCAACTGTCCGAAGTGGTTTTCTTCGGTGCTGTATATCGCAATGGGCTGGCTGTGCGTTCTGGCGTTTCATCCGCTGTTTCTGGCCCTCTCGCGGCCGGCGTTTGGATGGCTGCTGGCCGGCGGAATTATTTATACAGTCGGCGGGGTGATTTACTCCTTAAAAATGCCGGTGTTTAATGCAAAACATAAAAAGTTCGGAACACATGAAATTTTTCATCTGTTTGTGATGGGTGGAAGCTTCTGTCATTTTATTGTGATGTACTATTTTGTGGCGGCGATGCCGGTATAAAATAACAGTGGCGGCTGTACCGGGAAAGAAAAATCCGGTACAGCCGCTGCTTTATGTTTACGTGTCATGGGGGTAAAATCTGTGATGCTGCAAAACCCCTGGAAAATGCTGTTATAACAACGTGAACAGTCACTTTAGTTCAGTTTAATATTTTTAAACAGCGATCCCAGTGTCGTTGTCACTTCCTCTGTCTCCGGGAGTTCGATGGTTTCTTCCTGAATTTCTTCGGCGGCAACATCGTCGAGTGCCTTCATGGAGAGACTGAGTTTGCCGTCTTTGATGGCAATGACTTTTACTTTGACTTTATCGCCGACTGCCAGAACTGCGGACGGATGTTTGATGCGTTTGGCGCAGATCTGGGAGATGTGGACGAGGCCGGAGAGGCCGTTTCCGAGGCTGATGAAGGCGCCGTATGGCTGCAGGCTCTCAACGGTTCCTTCGGTGACGAGGCCGACTTCTACGTTGGAGATTTTCTCTTTGCGCTCTTCGTCTGCTTTCTCGCGGAGAATTTCGCGGGCGGAGAGGATCAGGCGGTCTTTTTCTTTGTCGAGGTCAAAAACCTGTACCTGAATGTCTTTGTTTAAGTATTCATTCAGATCTTCCACGTAGTTCAGGGAGAGTTTGGAAGCCGGGATGAAGCCGCGGATTCCTTCGACGTAAGCGATAACACCGGCGTTTACGATTCCTTTGACTTTTACATCCAGTACGGTTTTCTCTTCTTTGTACTGTGCGAGTTTTTCCCATGCGAGGATATCGTTTGCCTCTGCGCGGGAGAGAAGAATGTTGCCGTGGCCGTCGTCTTTGCGGATCACGGTTGCGGTGATTTCGTCACCGACCTGAACAGCATCTTTTAAGGAGAAGCCAGGCTCGTTGCTGAAGTCCTCGGCGCGGATGACGCCCTCTGCGTAGTATTTCAGATCGAGAATCACCTCTTTTTCATCTACGGAGATGACGGTTCCGGTGAGCATGTCGCCTTCCTCAATTTTTTTGAAGGAAGCTTCCAGCTCTGCGGAGAAGTCATCCATGGTTAATTTTTCTTCTGACATAATGAAACACCCCTTTTTCGTAAGAATAACAGGAAAACGAGAGGAAAATTGTGGATTTATGAAAAAATCGGGTTCAATTTTGCACGTTTTTCTATCTGCGTTTATCTTAACATAAAAGATTTTCTTTGACCAGATGAAAAAAGGATGGTAATATGTGTGTAGTCGTTACCAAAATTACTGAGACGCGCACTTGCTGCGCGGCTGCAGGAGAAAGTGATTCAGGTGGCCGCCCGGAACTTCGCGGAGCGAATTTGCATGTGCAGGGCGGCGGTTACTGGTCACGAAGTGAGCAGTAACTGTAGTCGTTACAAAAAAAGAAGTAAAACTACCGGGACGAACTTACTGTATACCACAAACATACAGAAGGGAGGAGTACTATTATGAAATCAAATTCAAGAGTTTATGTAATTGGACATAAAAATCCGGATACGGATTCGATCTGTTCGGCGATTGCCTATGCGGATATCAAGAACAGGACAGATAAAACCAAAACCTACATGGCGCGGCGTGCCGGTCAGATCAATGAGGAGACCGAGTATGTACTGAAGCGCTTTGGCGTGCGCGCACCGGGGTATCTGCCGAATGCGGGAACGCAGGTAAAGGAAATTGAAATCCATGAGGTGCCGAGCGTACCGGGCACGATTTCCGTGAAGAAAGCGTATTCCATGATGAAAAACAACAACGTGGTCACACTGCCGATTACTTCGCCGGACAATGATCTGCAGGGCGTGATTACGGTCAGTGATATCGCAGAATCCTATATGGATTCTTATGACAGCCATGTCATGTCACTGGCAAGGACGCAATACCGCAGTATCGCGGATACGTTGGATGGTTCGGTTATTGTCGGAAATGAACATGGTTATTTTATCCGCGGAAAAGTCGTTGTCGGCGCATTCCATCCGGATACGATGGAGAACTACATCGAAAAAGATGACCTTGTCATTCTCGGAAACCGTGCGGAGGACCAGCTCTGTGCAATCGAGATGGATGCAAGCTGCATTATCGTCGGACTTGGCGCAAAGGTGACGAAAACGATTCAGAAATTTGCAGAGGAAAAATGCTGTGTGATCATCAGCAGTCCGCATGACACGTATACGATTGCGCGTCTGATTAACCAGAGTATTCCGGTCAAATATCTGATGCGCAGAAGCAATCTGATCACGTTCAACACCGAAGATTTCCTCGATGATATCAAAGAAGTTATGAAAAATCAGAGACACCGCGATTTCCCGATTCTGAACAAGAAAGGAAAATATGTGGGAACGATTTCCCGTCGGAACCTGATCGGAAATGCAGGAAAGAAACTGATTCTCGTCGATCACAATGAGGAATCACAGGCGGTCGATAACGTCAAAGAGGCGGAGATTCTCGAGATCATCGACCATCATCGTCTGGGATCACTTGAGACGATGGCGCCGGTTATGTTCCGCAATGAGCCGGTGGGCTGCACGGGAACGATTATGTATGAAATTTATAAGGAAAAAGAGCTGGAGATCGCGCCGAACATCGCAGGACTGCTCTGCGCAGCCATCATTTCCGATACGCTGATGTTCCGGTCGCCGACGTGTACGTTTCTTGACAAAGCGGCAGCAGAGGCACTGGCGGACATTGCAGGCATCAGCATTCCGGAGTTTGCATCCGAAATGTTCCGTGCAGGAAGCAACCTGAAAGATAAATCACCGGAAGAAATTTTCTACCAGGATTTCAAAAAATTCATCATGGGCGATGTTACGTTTGGTGTCGGCCAGATTACATCCCTCGATGCGGGCGAGCTGGAATCCATCAAGGAACAGCTTCTGCCGCAGATGGAAAGCGAGTGCGGAAAACACGGCATCGAGATGGTATTCTTTATGCTGACCAATATTATAGAAGAATCTACAGAGCTTCTGTATTATGGAAGCGGGGCAAAGGAAGTCATCGAAAAAGCTTTTGAAGATCTTCCGGTCAACGAGGTCAGCTGCGAGCTGAAGGGTGTTGTATCGAGAAAGAAACAGCTGATTCCGGCATTTATGATGGCGCTGCAGAATCAGTAAAAACAGAAAAAATAAAAAAGCGTGGTTCCGGGCCTGAAAACAGATCCGGGGCACGCTTTTTTCGGTCATAAAAGAGTGAAAAAGAGGAAAGGAAAGAAATAAGAATGGGAAAACAGACATGGAAAGCGGGAAATATGCTGTATCCGCTGCCGGCGGTCATGGTGTCGGTGCGCGGAAAGAACGGGGAGGACAACATCATCACCGTTGCCTGGGCCGGCACGGTGTGTACGAATCCTCCGATGGTATCGATCTCGGTGCGGCCGGAACGCTACAGCTATCAGATGATCAAAGAGAGCGGTGCGTTCGTCATCAACCTGACGACGGAGGACCTCTGCTATGCGACCGACTACTGCGGCGTGCGCTCGGGAAGAGATGTGGATAAGTTCAAAGAGATGAAACTGACGAAAGTCGAGGCGGAGGAGATTTCCGCACCGATGATCGGGGAGTCGCCGGTTAATATCGAGTGTAAAGTGGAGCAGGTGCTCGAACTGGGCTCGCATCACATGTTTCTTGCAAAAGTTGTGGCTGTCCATGCGGATGAGGCATACATGGATGAGCGCGGCCGCTTCGATCTGAACCGCGCGAAACCGATTGTGTATTCCCACGGAGAGTACTTTGGAATCGGGAAAAAGCAGGGAACCTTTGGCTGGAGCGTGAAGAAAAAATCGAAAACACCTAATATAAAAACAAAAAACCGCAGCTAATCTTTATTTTCTAAAGAATCAGCACGCGAAATTTTATAGTACTTTCGGTAAAAATATACAAAATCGACAAAAATACTGGGTAAATATTAGAAAACGCTACAAAATCATGATTTATTAGGAATTTTTTGCGTGAAATATTGCAAAAACCGGATATTTTATGCTATAATATCAACCAATCGTTGACCTTATAAAATTAAGTGTTCCGGAGGACGGGAGAATCCACCGGAGACGCGAGAGAGTGCGGAAATGATTTTCTCCACGCTTTAAGGCTGATGAGAACCGCAGATGGATCTTTTAAAGAAATCTTTCTGCACTACATTAAGGGAGAAATTTCAAGGAGGAAACTAACATGTCATACGTAGATGAGGTTATTGAGTCCGTAGTTGCAAAAAACCCAGCTGAGCCGGAATTCCATCAGGCAGTCAAAGAGGTTCTGGAATCTCTTCGCCCTGTTATTGAAGCAAACGAGGAAAAATACAGAAAAGTCGCTCTTCTGGAGAGAATGGTAGAGCCAGAGCGTCAGATCAAATTCCGTGTGCCGTGGGTAGACGATAAAGGACAGGCTCATGTAAACACCGGATATCGTGTACAGTTTAACAGTGCAATCGGACCTTACAAAGGAGGAATCCGTCTGCATCCTTCTGTAAATATTGGTATTATCAAATTCCTGGGATTCGAGCAGGTATTCAAAAACTCACTGACCAGCCTTCCGATCGGCGGAGGTAAAGGTGGTTCTGACTTCGATCCGAAAGGAAAATCTGACAGAGAGATCATGGCATTCTGCCAGAGCTTTATGACAGAGCTTTGCAAATATATCGGCGCAGACACCGACGTACCGGCTGGTGACATCGGAACAGGCGCAAGAGAGATCGGCTTCATGTTCGGACAGTACAAGAGAATCCGCGGACTCTATGAGGGTGTGCTCACAGGTAAAGGCCTCTCCTTTGGCGGTTCCCTGATCCGTACAGAGGCTACCGGTTATGGTGTTGTATACATGCTCAACGAGATCGCTAAGGCTCACAATGATTCCGTAGAGGGAAAAACAATCGTTGTAACAGGTTCCGGTAACGTAGCTATCTACGCTGTTGAAAAAGCTACACAGCTTGGTGCCAAAGTTGTTGCAATGAATGACTCCAACGGATATATCTATGATCCGAACGGAATCAACCTTGACGTAGTAAAAGACATTAAAGAAGTTAAACGTGGACGTATCAAAGAATACGCTGACCGTGTTGAAGGTGCTACTTACACAGAAGGTGTTGGCATCTGGAACATCAAATGTGATGTATATCTTCCATGCGCAACTCAGAACGAACTTGACCTTGATGGTGTAAAAACTCTGATTGCAAACGGATGCAAATATATCGTAGAAGGTGCAAACATGCCTACTACAAGAGAAGCTACAGACTACGCTATGGCAAACGGTGTTCTCTTCCTTCCTGGAAAAGCATCCAATGCAGGTGGTGTTGCTACTTCCGCACTGGAAATGAGCCAGAACTCTCAGAGACTTTCCTGGACATCCGAAGAAGTTGATGCCAAACTTCATCAGATCATGGTTGACATCTATGCTAAGATCAGCGATGCTGCAAAACGTTATGATATGCCGGACAACTTCGTTGTTGGTGCTAACATTGCAGGTTTCGAAAAAGTTGTAGATGCTATGACAGCTCAGGGAATTGTTTAATCAATTAAATGAATAACGATTTAGGAGTCAGCCTCAAAAAAGGCTGGCTTCTTTTTATGTCGTAATGCGCCAAAAATAGCGTCAAACAATCCTTGCAAATCCATCTTTTTTCTGATACAATTTTTGTTACACGGTGATGGGTTATAATAATGGGAAGGGAGTCATTATGACAAAACAAGATTTTATGGAACAATTGATTGAAGAACTGTATCGTTATTTTTCACCGGAGCAGTATCAGTTAGAGGGCAGTGTTTTGCTGAAAAACAATGATACAAAACGGTATGCCATTCTTTTGAAAAAAATCGAAGGGACGGTATCACCTACAATTTATCTGGACAATTTTTACTCTGAATTTGAACATGGAAGAACAACAATCTCCGAAACAGCAAGTCATATTTATGAGCAGATGCACGATTTTGAGGATAAGATAGAAGCATATCAGGAATTTTCTGCCGAATTATCCGATTGCAGCAACAAAATAACATACCGGCTTGTTTCAAAAGAGAGGGATAAACAATTTTTGGAATCGGTACCACATCTTCCTTTCCTGAATATGGCGGTAGTTTTTTATATCATTCATCATGTAT
>ENA-OPBD01001324-OPBD01001324.1-human-gut-metagenome-genome-assembly--contig:-NODE-1324-length-11883-cov-3.973960_pt1 | contig 11883 bp, 8 predicted proteins | sample MGYA00241062_ERZ501440 | MGnify/ENA primary metagenome ERZ501440 (study PRJEB25962, sample SAMEA2042628) | human gut metagenome | biome: human gut; feature: human-associated habitat; material: faeces...
TATAAATGTATTTTTGATTTTATTTCGGCAAGAGCAAGCCCTTGCCCTACGTCATCACTTTATGATAATTTTAGCACGGCGTGGTTTAGCCACTTTATCGACAGTCTGAAATCCCGTATCAATTCAGATACGGGATTTTTTAAAATTTACTTATTTTTTTGTTCTCTTTTTTTCTTGGCTTTTTCAGTTTTAAGCTGTTGCTTCATTTCTTTTTGCTTAGCCTCAAGCTCCTTAGCCTTTTGCTCCTCAAGGCGTCTGTTTTCCTCATCACGTGCCTTTGCATCGTCATACATAGCCTTAATATCCTCATAATGCTTGTAATTCTCAGCCTGAACAATGAGCTTGCCTGCGTCAATATACGGCTTTGCAAGACGGTTGTAATACGAATTTTCATCCGTCGCCTTTTTAATTAAAGCCTCAATTTCCTTTCTTTCAGCCTTAAGCTTTGCCTTTTTTGCTTTAAGTCTTGATTCTGTATTCTTATCCTTAGCCTTTTTTGCTTTAGAAATTTCAGTTTCAAGTTCTGCCAAAGCGGCAAGATTGGCGTCCTCTTTTGCAAAAAGCTGTTCAAATACCGCATTATCAAAAGGAACAATTTTTCCTCCTGCTTTTGCAATAGCTTTCTTGCTGTACTTTCTGTTTCTTGCGGTTTCGATTGCAGCGCTTCTTTCCTCTCTGTGCTTCTTGGTATCCTTCGGCATAGCCTTAGCATTTGCCATTGCACGTTCAAGTTCTTCGTCGCTTACATCTGACAAACCGTCAATTCCGTTTGCATAAATTCTTTTTGCCTCTTCAAGCCTAAGCTTCCATTCCTCACGGTCAAACTTTTCAACTTCTTCGTTTACCATTTTTGAAATTTCAATATTTTCGTTATATGCTATTGCATCTTTAAGTGACTTTTTAGCTTGCTTTTTGGCAGCCTTGCCGTTGGCACTTTTAACTGCTTTTTTGAACGAATCAATATCTTTCGGCTCGGCATTTTTCATACTTTGCGCCTCTTCAATAACATCTATTGCATCAACAATATCTTTATCGTTAAGCACGCCGTTGCCATAATCTTCAAACATTGCACGAAGTTTAAGCACCTTAACAATTGCACGCTGGCGAAGCTCCGTCATATCATAGAAGAAATACGGAATAAAGTTGAGCGTTGCGCCAATAACCGATAATACAACAATAACGACAAATGCTTTTTTGAAAATATCGTTAATGTAAAGGACATTATAAGGCGAGTTCATTACTTCGCTGATTGATTTGCCTGTTATTGCCGATATTTCGCTTGCACGAGATGAAAGTGTGTTTTCATTAATACCGACTTTTTCGTATACAGCCGGCACAAGACCGCTTGTCAAAAGAGTAATAACCGTTCCTATAAGACCTACGGTTGAAAACATACCGTCAATTCTTTCTCCGGTCAAATATTGCTGATAATCACGAATATCGGCATTTACTGCGGGAGTCAAAATAACGCCGAATGAGCTCATAAGATAGTTGCCGAAAAGAATAATTGCAATATATATAATCATTTTAGGCGGTTCTGCCTGAACAACGGGATAAAGCAAAAATAGAATTACGGCATTGAGCGCATTGGTGAAAATAAGCACCGCTTTTTTGCCCCACTTTTTAATACAAAACGGAGCGGCAAGCATTCCCCAAAGGTTAGCGTTTGCAACAACCATTGTGATTATTGTATAAAGTCCGGCGCCGACACCGTCTTCTTTTGTGTTATGGTACTGATAGCACCACTGGAGCATATTGCCGTATGTAGATTCAAGAAATCCTATCCAACCTGCAAGAGATATAACCCAGAAAAGCTTATTCTTTGCAACTGCACGAACGGCATCAAGAAATTTGATTTGCACAACGTGGCTTCTTGCCTGAACAATCTTTTCCTGAGTATTTGCAAAAATATATACAGAACAGATTACGCCGAGAATTGCGAAAGGCGGATAAAGAATTCTGTATAATTTCATATCATAAAGGTCATTGTTAGTTGCAACCTTTGCAACAAGCGGCAAAACAGCAGTTGCAATAGACGGAGCCATAGAATAAACAACAGACTTAATTGTTAAAACATTTGCTCTTTCCTGAGTATCCGGTGAAAGCACCATAATAAGGTTTTCATACGATTCATAAAAGAACATATAGAAAAATTGAAAACCGATATTAAACAAAAGAACGATAAGAGCCTTAACGTTTTGGCTTTCAATTTTTTCATACGGCACCATTACCATACCCACAACAAGCAAGCATGCCGGAAGCGCCATTGACAGCAAATAAGGTCGATACTTTCCCTGCTTACTTCGGGCATTATCAATAATATTAGCCCTTATTGCAGTGGCAGGAAAAGAAACAGCAATACTGATTGCATAAATAATATAAACCTTAGTTGGAGAAATACCGATAGCATTACCTATAATTACATTTGTAGTGCTCAACGTTAACTGCTGAACACAATAAATCAGGAAATAAATTCCTATTCCGCCGAAGGAATAAGCGAATATCTCCTTAAACGGCATATATCTGCCGGGCATAGGTCTTTTCCAATATACCTTTGCGTCAGAAAGAGTTTGTTTAATCTTTCCTATTTCCATAAAAATTAACCCCTTTTTCTTTTTGAGCTTTAGAAGTACATACTTTTTTCATTATAAGTATCTTAAATACTTCAAAGCCGTTCCAACTAAATATTATATAACATATTCACTTGTAATTAAATATAAAATACAGTATAATAGATACATATTTCAGAAATGGTGGAATAGAAATGTATCATAATAAATCTTTTTATTTAGGATATCAAAGCGAAAACAATTTATTTTTACCGAATGTAATAAGCGCTTTTAAAATTCTTGTAGATGAAAATTATTTTTATTTTATGGATGACGAGGAACGCAATTTGTATCCCAAAGGCACAGTAGCTTTTATTCGCTGTACGGCAGGCAACGGCAAAATCTATACAAAACACGGTGAATTTGAATTAAGCGAAAACGACTATATCTTTTTGAATTTCCACGATATTATCAAATACAAGGCTATGGGGCAATTTTGGGGATACCGTTGGACTAACTTTACATATCACGGCTGCAAAGATTTTGTCCTTGGCAAGATAGGCAAAAGTGAGGTCAGCGACGACGAAGAAAAATATTTTGAAAAGCTTATAGGAATAGGTCAAAACGCTGAAATTTCAAACTATGTCAGTTTCATTTTTCTTGCATATTACTTTAACGTTTGCAGAAAAGAAGAAATAAGCGAAATTCTTAATCTTGACACCCCACACCGCAGGCTGATTGACGATATTTGCTCATTTATATCGCAAAAATCATTTACGAAAATAACGGTTGATGCCGTGTCGGCATTTTTCAATATTACCCCTCGCAGACTTCACCAAATCTTTATCAAGGAGCTTAATATTTCACCGAAAAAATACATAACCAAAAAGAAAATGGAGGAGGGTTACAGGCTGCTTGTTCAAACCTCTATGCCGATTAACAAAATAAGCGAATTACTGTGTTTCAGCTCACCGTATCATTTTACAAATGAGTTTAAAAAAATTTTCAACCAAACGCCTACCCAAGTAAGAAATATCGAAAAATAAAGGAATGACTATATAGCATACTATATATTGTATATAATATACAATAAACGACTATTTTAAAAATTTGCTTTACAATTCGTGTGTAATATGCTATAATCTTTTCGCTGTAAACGAATTACACGGTTTCGGGGTTTAACTGCCTTGCAGTATTCACCTGCCCGTTACTGAGTTTTGCGTGATACGGCAAATAATATTAAATGAGGTGAAAATTATGACACAGGCTGAAAAGCAAGCAATTATCAAGGAGTATGCTACTCACGAGGGTGACACAGGTTCACCGGAAGTTCAGGTTGCAGTTCTTACAACAAGAATTAACGAGCTTACAGAGCATCTTAAGGTTCATAAGAAGGACCATCACTCAAGACGTGGTCTTTTAAAGATGGTTGGTCACAGAAGAAACCTTCTCGTATACCTTTACAATAAGGATATCGAAAGATACCGTGCTCTTATCAAAAAGCTTGGCATCCGTGATACACTCGACAGATAATTTGTCACTTAGGCAAGCATGGCTGACGGTCAATGCTTGCCTTGTTTACTTTTTTGTAATTTAAGGAGGCGCAGACAATAGTAGTAAACCGAGTATGTAAATTATAATTTGTATATTGGGTTTATTACTATTGCACCTCCTTGATTAAATAAATAAAATTTAAAGAAATGAGGTACTAAAATGTTTTTCAAGAATTTTAAAGTTTGGGAAACCGAACTTGCAGGCAGAAAGCTTACACTTGAAACAGGCAAAATGGCAGGCCTTGCAAATGCTTCAATTATGGCTCGCTACGGCGAAACAGAAGTTCTTTGCACAGTAACAGCGTCTGCAAAGCCACGTGAGGGCGTTGACTTCTTCCCTCTTTCGGTTGACTATGAGGAAAAAATGTATGCGGTAGGCAAAATTCCGGGTTCATTCCTTCGCAGAGAAGGCAGAGCAGGAGAAAAGGCAATTCTTACATCCCGTTGTATCGACCGTCCTATTCGTCCGCTTTTCCCAAAAGATTTAAGAAACGATTGCTCAGTTGTTGCAACAGTTATGTCAGTTGACCCTGACTGCTCGCCTGAGATTACTGCCGCTATCGGTGTATCTGCCGCTATCGCTATTTCGGATATCCCTTGGGCAGGTCCTATATCTTCGGTAAACGTCGGCATTGTTGACGGCGAAATCGTTATCAACCCAACTCTTGAGCAAAGAGCAAAGACTGACCTTACACTTACAGTTGCATCAACAGCTGACCTTGTTGCTATGATTGAAGCAGGCGGCAACGAAATTGATGATGAAACAATGTTTAATGCTATTATGGCAGGTCACGAAGAAAACAAGAAGATTGTTAAGTTTATTCAAGGCATCGTTGACGAAGTCGGCAAGCCTAAGTTTGAATATGAATCATCCGACCCTGATCCTGAAATTATGAAGGAAATTGAGGACTTCTGTATTGAGGATGTAAAGAAAGCTCTTGACACAGATGACAAGCTTGTTCGTGACGAGGCTCTTCTTCCTATTTATAATGCAGTTCACGAGAAGTTTGACGAAAGATTTGAGGGCAACGAGGGCAAGATTGAAGAAATTATGTATCTTGTTCAAAAGCACGTTGTTCGTGCTTGGCTTAAGGACGAGCACAAGAGAGTTGACGGCAGAGGCATTGACGAAATCCGTCCTCTTAACGCAGAGATTGACCTTCTTTCAAGAGGTCTTTTCACAAGAGGTCAAACACAGGTACTTTCAGTTACTACTCTCGGTCCGATGTCAGACGCTCAGCTTCTTGACGGTCTTGATGAGCAGACTGAAAAGAGATATATCCATCACTACAACTTCCCGTCATACTCCGTAGGCGAAACAAAGCCTTCAAGAGGACCGGGCAGACGTGAAATCGGTCACGGTGCACTTGCCGAAAAAGCACTTGTTCCTGTTCTTCCGTCAGTTGATGAATTCCCTTATGCAATCAGAGTTGTATCTGAAGTTCTTTCATCAAACGGCTCAACTTCGCAAGGCTCAATCTGCGGCTCTACTCTTTCACTTATGGCTGCAGGCGTTCCTATCAAGGCTCCCGTTGCAGGTATCAGCTGCGGTCTTATCACAGGCGACGACGGCGTATACGGCGACTTTATGACAATGGTTGACATTCAGGGTCTTGAAGATTTCTACGGCGATATGGACTTCAAGGTTGCAGGTACTAAGAAGGGTATCACTGCAATTCAGATGGACCTTAAGGTTCACGGTCTTACTCCTGAAATCATCAAGGAAGCTTTTGCCAAGACTCATAAGGCAAGAAATTACATTCTTGATGAAATTATGCTTCCATGCATCAGCGAACCGAGAAAAGAGCTTTCAAAGTATGCTCCTAAGATGTATACACTTTCCATCAACCCTGACAAGATTGGCGATGTTATCGGCAAGGGCGGCAAGGTAATTCAGGAAATTCAGGCTGACTACGATGTTAAGATTAACATTGAAGAGGACGGCAGAGTATATATCAGCGGCATTGACGCAGACAAGTGCAAGGGTGCTGTTGAAATTGTTAAGCTTATTGCTACCGACCCTGAGGTTGGTTCATTCTACAACGGTGTTGTAACAAGAATTATGAACTTCGGCGCATTCGTTGAAATTGCACCGGGCAAGGAAGGTCTTGTTCATATCTCTCGCCTTGACGTTAAGAGAACGGAAAAGGTTGAGGACGTTGTAAACGTCGGCGATTCCGTTATCGTTAAATGTATTGAAATTGACGACCAGGGCAGAATCAATCTTTCAAGAAGAGATGCTTTAATCGAACTTGAGGGAATGAAACCTGAAAACGAAATTGACGAAACACCAAGAAAGCCACGCAGAGATAATCACAGACGTGACAATAACAGAAAGTAATTAATCTTTCAATAAACCTGCCGAATTGAGTAATTATACTCGGCAGGTTTTTCTTTTCTTTTTTTGATACAGATTTTGTTATTTTATTGACAAAATTTGTAATAGTGCTATAATTGTATTTGTACGTTTTTAGGAAATTAAATCAAAAAATTACGCTTTGCGTAACGGAGGAAAAATTATGAATATTTTTATGATTGGCGGCACAGGCCTTCTTGGCTGTGAAGCTGCAACCCAGCTTATCAAAATGGGTCACAAAGTAACAAGCGTTGCTTTGCCACCTCTTCCTCAGGGTGCTCCTATTCCTGAAGAAATGAAAATCGTTTTCGGCGATATTAACAAAAAGAGCGACGAAGAAATTGAAGAAATGCTCAAGGGCAACGATGTATTCATCTATGCCGCAGGTGTTGATGAGAGAGTTGAATTCCCTCATCCTGTTATGGATTATTATGACAAGTTCAACAACGCTCCTCTTAGAAGAATCTTCCCTCTTTGCAAAAAGGTCGGCGTTAAGAGAGCAGTAGTTCTCGGCTCATACTTTGCTTATCTTACAAAGAGCAGACCTGATATGGGACTTCAGCAGAGAAACCCGTATTTCAAGGCAAGAATGATGCAAGAGGATATCTGCAAGAATGCTGTTGACGACAACTTCTCAACTTGCGTACTTGAACTTCCTTACATTTTCGGCACACAGCCGGGCAGAAAGCCTGTATGGACTATCCTTATTGAGCAGCTTAAGATGATGGACAAACTTCCGTTCACCCTTTATCCAAAGGGAGGTACTGCAATGCTTACTTGCCGTCAGGTAGGTCAGGCTATCGCAGGTGCTGCTGTTAGAGAAAAGGCAGGCTTTGAAGCAATCCCTGTTGCTATGTATAATATGAAATGGGATAAGTTCCTTAAAATCGTTTACGAAGCAAGAGGTATGGGTCCTGACAGAAAGATTGTCGGCGTTCAGCCTTGGATGATGAAGCTTGGTATGATTGGCATTGCCAAGGATTACAAAAAGAGAGGCATTGAGTCAGGTATGGACCCATTCAACCTTCCTGATATTATGAACCTCGACCTCTTTATTAACAACCAGTATACTAAAGAACTCGGCGTTCAGGAAGACGATATTGAAGCAGCAATCACTGATTCAATCCGTGTTTCTCAGGCATCATACGACGGCAAGGTTAAGCTTCTTGAAATGAAGGGCGAATAATAAAAAATTATTATTACATAACAAAGAGCAAGGATTTTACGTCCTTGCTCTTTTTGCATATTTTTAAATTTTCTTTACAAAAAAATCATATAATGATACAATGAGAGCATATCACGGCGCATTAACATACAAAAGGAGAAATTCAAATGAAAAAAGGTTTATCTTCAATGCTGTCATTAGTAATGATAATTACATCAATTTTTGTGATTCCGACAATGGCGCAAGCGGATGAAAATCCTGTTTTGCCTATATCCGGTACAATTAACAATGTGTGTCCTGCCAACAGTGAAGATTACTACGCAAAAGATGAATTAAGAACACGTTATACATATGTTATTCAAAGCCCCGGCACATTAAGAATAAACGTGAATGCAAGCCTCACCGGATATGACAGCGACGGTCAATTTTCCGTGCAATTCAGAACCGAATTTTCAAAAAAATATTTTATTTCAGATATGAGCAGTGGATATAAAGGCTATGTTAATGACCACGTTGAATATGAAATATTACCCGGCACATATACTTTTGAGTTATGTACTTGGGGAAATGATTCACCTGTAAATTGTGAAATTTCGACCTCATTCACACCAAAAGCTCAAAGCTTTTATGCAGATAACAATACCGTTACAAATGTAATCGCTCACGGAAATGAAATATCACTTGATAAGATGTATTATGGGGTATTTCCTGCCTGCATTCAAGAATCAAGTACGTATAGTGAGCTTACACATGTTCCCACCTCATTTTCATACAAATTTAAATTCACCGGCGGCAATTTGTATGCAGGATTTGACGGAGAAAGAAAAAATAAATTTGCTCCTTTTTGGGCTGCTTACAATTCGTTTCATTTGTATGACGGTGACGGAAAAAGCGTCCAATATTCTACATACAACAACGAAACCTTGCTTTACAAAAATTTAAAAGCAGGCGAATATTTTATTTCGATTGATAATTGGGCAGGCGCATACAGTTTTTATCTTACACAAAACTTCAATAAATTCAACGGCATTTCGGCTACCACCACTAAAAAGACCTCAAAACCTAAAAAGGCAAAAATCAAAAAGGTTAAAGGCTATAAAAAGGCGTTAGAGGTAAGATATGCAAAGGTAAGCGGTGCAAGCAGATATCAAATTCAGGTTGCGACCGACAAGAAATTCAAGAAAAACAAGAAAACCGTTACCGCAAAGAAAAGCAAAACAAAGGTTAAAATCAGCAAATTAAAGAAAAAGAAAAAATATTACGTTCGAGTTCGTGCTTACAAAAGCGTATCAGGCAAAAAGGTTTACGGCGCATGGAGCAAAGTAAAAACCGTTAAAACCAAATAAGCAATAAAGGCAAAAAGGAAGAACAAAATTGTTCTTCCTTTTTTTAGATTTTATACGATATTTATTGATTGTTCGTCGCTTTCTTGCCCGTATTTACGACAAATTGAGCGTGGCAATGAGGGCAGGTCACGTTGATTTTGCCCTTATGGCGAGGGAGGCGAAGCGTTTTTTTACAACCCTTGCACTTAACGAACTTATGAGTTTTGCGTTGCTTGAATTTATCGTTTTGAAATTTGAAAAAGCCCTTAACGCTGTTTTCAAACTTAAGCCACTTTGCATTTTCCGCTCTGCGAGCCTCGATATTTTTTGAAAAAACTCTGAAAATTGCGAAAACAACAAGCACAAAAGCCATAATCTCAATCGCACAATATGTTATTTTTGACACCTTGTAAAAAGCGTTTGCCAAAAGAATTATGACAAAGAAAAAGATTAAAAGCACGCTCCAAAGCTTATCAATGCCGTATCTGCCTATCATAAATTGCTGAAACTTATATGCCTGTTTTCTAAAAAATTCTTTCATGATTTTCACCTTTATTGATTATATGCACCGCCGTTGGGACTGCCGAAATAGTCCGACGCATTTGAACTGTCATTTGAACCGTCGTTTGAACTGTCATTTGAACCGTCGCTCGAATTGCCGAAATCCTGCGACTGAGAGTATGAGTTTCCGTTATTAAAATGCGGTGTATAGTAGTAAGTTCTTGACGCAAACAAGCCGCCGATAAGACTAACAACAATCCTTATTATAATTATAATAAGGATAATTTTTAAAATTCTTGAAACACAACCGCCACGCCTTGCGGTATATGTGCGTGTGTTTTGATTAGGACTGGTATAAGTGTAGGTATGCGCACCGCCCATATCGCCGAAATCGAAAAAGCTTGAAAACGGGTCCTTTTTAAGCGGATTAATGCCGTTTGTAATATCGCTGTATGCCTGATGATACGTCATATTATCAGGCTCCTTTGCATAAGCGGTACGGATATGGTCCTGCGCAACATTCCACTTGCCGACTGCCACATTAGCAAGCGCTGAAAGATAATACCAGCGGGCATTTCTGTCCTCAATAGTATTGAGCAAATTAATTGCCTGGGTGTATTGCCCCGTATTTATAAACTGCGCAACAGATTTTAAATAATCGGGTGCACTGTTTGCGTTCGCTTTAGCCCTCGTGCCGCTAAACGGAGAATAATATTCACTTTGATTAGCCGTGCCGTTTTTAATTTGGTCATAAGCCGCATTGATTTGCGACATTTTCTCCTCGGCTTCTTTATCGTTTGGATTAAGGTCGGGATGATACTTTTTAGCAAGCTTTTTATATGCCTTTGTGCATTCTTCAACGCTTGCCCCGTCCGGCACTCCCAAAACCTTATAAGGATTAGTTATCATATATATTCCTCAATAATTGATTTTATCAAATGTTACCACGCAATTTTTAAGACGTTATTAACAAATAACGTATAAGACATAAACTTTGGACAGACTTTGATAAAGCGGCTAAACCGCGCCAAATAATAGAAAATAAACCGTTTTGCCTCCCTTGCAAAGGGTGCTGGTCTCCGGTGGAGACCTCCCACTTTAGTGCAGAAGCAACAACCGAGCCGGGAGGCGAGACGGTGGGTGCAACTTGTTGCGCTCGGAGGGATTGTAAAAATTGCAAGGACATCGAGTCCTTGCAATTTTTGGCGCTTTCCGTCTTTTGCTCAGGGGCAGTACCAACGTACAGCACCCATTCGCAAAAAACGAAATTTATCTCGCTTTCTCGAAGTCTGCAACGTGTAGAAATTTATAAATCGGTTTTTTCTACACGTTGAATAATAGTTTAAACATTTTTATTGAAATTTTTAACTTATTTTGGTAGTATAATATAGTAATAAATAACAACGGAGGTTTTAAGCAATATGTATCCTATCTTGCTTACTCTGGGTGAAAATATCGACAAGGTTTTTTCATCCTTTGATTTGTGGGTTTTCCACTTTTTTGGCTCAATGCAATGCACATTTCTAACATACGTTGCAAAATTTTTCACAACCTTTGGCGACGAGGGATTTATAATTCCGCTTGTTGTTTTGGGCGCAGTTCTTTGCTTATTTAAAAGAACGAGAAAATTCGGCTTATCTCTTATTTTCGCAGTAGTCATCGGCACACTTGTTACAAACATTGTGGTTAAACCTATGGTGCTTAGAGTAAGGCCTTACAATACGCTTCAGGGCAATGCAGATTATTGGAAATGGTATATCGGCGCCGGCGCACTCAGCGAGAGCGACTATTCATTCCCGTCGGGTCACACAACAGGCGCTTTTGAAATCGCAACGGCACTTTTCCTCTGCTTCAAGAACGAGAAAAAGAAAATTGCTTATCTTTTCCCTGTAATTGCAGTTTGCACAATGGGCAGCCGTGTTTACCTTATGGTGCATTATGCAACAGATGTACTTGCAGGCCTTGTGGTAGGTATTGTTGCAGGCGTGCTCGGCTATCTCATTGCTAAGTTTGTCGTTAAATTTATTTTTGAAAAGACAAAGCTTGATAATATTGATTTAGGCAAAGTTCTTAAAAAGATAACTGACAAAACAAATGGCAAAGCCGCACCGGTTGCAATCGTTCTTGCAGTAGTTTGCATCTTCCTTTATGCATTTATTCCAAGCCTTACGGAGGGCGGCGACAAGGCAATCAGATGCGCATACAACGGCGAATACGATTGCTACAACGAGGCAAGAGTTGACGATAAGGATTATCCGCCTATTGACGGCAAAAATTATTGCAAAATCCATTGGAAGCAGCTCAACGGCGTTGATTGATAATTGCAAAAAATTAACCACCTGTATCAAGCGAGTACAGGTGGTCAGCGTGTAGAAAAAATCCAATTACAAATTTCTACACGCTGTCAGACTTCGAGAAAGTGAGATAAATTTCG
>ENA-OPBD01001326-OPBD01001326.1-human-gut-metagenome-genome-assembly--contig:-NODE-1326-length-11876-cov-2.646477_pt1 | contig 11876 bp, 8 predicted proteins | sample MGYA00241062_ERZ501440 | MGnify/ENA primary metagenome ERZ501440 (study PRJEB25962, sample SAMEA2042628) | human gut metagenome | biome: human gut; feature: human-associated habitat; material: faeces...
CCGTAAGCCGCAGAAAGGCGTGCGCCATCTACCCCCTTAAAGTATGCAGAGAGCGTATACGTTTTGCCCGGTGTGAGCGTCACCGTCTGCGAGGCCGCCGCACTTGCGCCAGTGAGCTTCACGCTCCTGCTGCCCATGAATTTTTCTGCCGTGCTGTAAGAAGCGCCGGTTCCCATCGTCCAGGAAGCGCTGCTTTCCATGTTGTGATTCAGGAGCAGGTTGATGGACGTTTTTTGCAGCTTGGATACGGTTTTGAGCTGCGTCACGGTGCGGTCGCCGCTGTGGAAGGAGCAGTATTGCGCGCTGCCGTCCACATCGCGGATGGTGACCGTCTGCCCGTGGTTGTTGAACTGATAGATGCTCTTGCGGCCCTCGTTGTCGGTGAACGACGTGCTGTTCCAGCCATATGAAATCCTCAAGCTGCTACCTGCCGTGGATCCCGCGTATTCAGAAATGCTGACTACGCGGAAAGGCGCTGCATCGGTGTAGCCATACTGCACCTTGTAGCCGTCGTAGTTCTCCACCGCCGTCAGGTTCCCATCCGCGTCATAAGTATAGGAGCTGGCCTTGCTGTCGGCATATGTAATGCCGGTGAGCCGCCCGGCGGAGTCGTAGCCGAAGCGAACATCCAGCCCGTCCGGTGCATCAATGGAAGCCAGTCTTCCTCCCGAATAGCTGAGGGTAGTCGTGCGGTTCGCACCATCCACAATGCTTGTAACCTGACCATCGCTGTTATAATTGACGCTCAGTGTGTTGCCGTTGCTGTCCTTGAGCTGGCATAGCTGCCCGGCGCTGTTGAAGATGAGCTGGTTGCCGAGTTTGTCCTGGATCGTTTTCGTGCTTCCGCTGACGGTGAGCGTGGTTTCCTTATCCAGCTCATTCTCGTATAGCGCGGCGCTGCTTGCGGACTGCTTATAGTAATGCGCCGTCCCATCCCCGTCGATGTGTTTATAGTAATTCGTGCCGCTGATCGTAACGGGAACAGCCGTCTGTGCGTAATTCAAACGCCAGCCGTACCCATATCCAAGGTCCGTATCCTTATCGTGCGTGTTGAACACATGGTTGAGCGCGATGGGCATGACGCCGCTTGCGATGCTCACGTCGCCATGTGTCAGCACAAGGTTCCCGTTGTAGTCGTTCACGGATACCGTACCTGCCCGGCCTACACTCTGGCTGTGATACGTCCAGGTGTTTTCAAGGCCAGTCGAATTCACATACACGATAGAGGCAAATGGGTGTGAGCTGTAATAATACTGCGCATCCACGGAGTGATACTCCATGTAGCCCCACGTTTCGTCATATGCCTTAATCATGCAGCCGTAATTGGGCGTTCCATCATACCACTGCTTCACAAGTCCCGTAATATCCCATGTATTGAACGAACCGGGAAGCACGGAATATGAGATGCTTTCAACTTTCGTTGCATCATATGCCGCGCGGTTGTTCCACACGAGCGTAGAGCTTGTCCAATCTTCTGTAACCCTGTGTACGTCAAGTCGGAGATCGTTGGAAGAGTTTGAATTCCTGCGTGCAATATTGAGCGACGCCTTGATGACCATGTCGCCCGCGCCAAGAGCCGGCAGGTTTGGGAACTTGATGTAGATGCGGTTGATCCCGCTGGAAGAACCGTATCCGACTTTCAGTTTGGAGAAGAGATAAGTATTCTCATCTGGGTCAAGTGAGCTGATGAACGTATCGTGCACCTGCGAAGAATCCAATGAGGTCTGTACATCCGGGTCAATCGTAATGGGGAACACGCGTTCCGGCGCTTCCAGCCAGGAGCGGGAAGGAAGCATGGTATAGGTAAACGTGACTGCGCCGTCTACCGCTTCCATACCGCTGATCCGGTCGATTGCGTCTCCTGCTTCAAGCTGCGCCTGCAGCTCCTGCAATTCCTGCAACCGGGCTTCGGAAAGGGCGGGAGTTGCCGTTTCCTGCCCTTCCTCCGTCCCTATCCCGTCTGTTTCGCCCGGCGCAACGGTTTCCTCCGCTCCATCGGTGCCTGCTAAGTCCGTGGAGTCATTTCCCGTTTCGCTGGGCTGTTCAGCGGAAGCTTCTGTTTCATTTTCATTGTTTTCTTCCGGTGCAGTTTCATCCGTTCCTTCCGTATTAATCCCGGAAAGCTGAACCGCCGCAGATACTGTCTCTCCGCTGCTCAACCCTTCGTCGGGAACCGTTTCCTCGCTCTCCGGTATTGGTTCTGCGGAAGGCGCCTCTTCTTCGGCGGAAGGAACCGCTTCCGCGTCTGAGGTATTCAGACCCTCTTCATTTTCCGGCTCAGACGTTTCATCTGTAACAGACCCAGAGTTCTCATCTTCATCCATGAGCCCGTCCGAAGGCTGAAGCTGAACCTGAAAGCTGCCCTGCACTTCCTCAAGCATTTGAAGCTCGGCAACAGGTATCAGCTGAAGCGCTACTTCAGAGGTTGTCTCCCCTGCAGCATCCATTACGAACGGCGCTGCAATTTTAAACACCTCATCTTCGGAATCACTCAAAAAGCGGATCTCATTGCCAGTCACTTCCGGTGTAAGCCCTTCACAGGTCACTTCCATGGTGTAGTCGTCTGCAAGCCGCATTGCGCTTTCGATCGTGATCAGCTCGCGCACACCCGTTGGCCCGACAACATATGAAATATCTGTCCCGCTCAGCGCATCCGCATAGGTGATAACGGAAGAAAGATTTGGAAGTTGACGCATATCGTTTGCGGTCTGTGCTGACGCTGTTTCTCCCAGGGAAGCAAATTCAGCTTCCTGCGTCACGACCTGTGCTGTAGATGATGCACTTCGGTTGGATAGCCGCCATGAAATGGTATAGCCATCCTTTTCCACTCTAACGAGTTCATTGCTGTTGGAATTCGTTGCAAAACTGATGCGGTATGCGCCTTCCCGGTTGGTATATACCTTCGTCCCATCCGGCTGTGTTTCAAGAACCAGCCGGTTATCTATATCTTTCCATTCTCCGTTTTTCTGGTAATGCACAGGATATGGATAGACCACTGCTTCAACGGCGCGGTCCTCCCGCACGAAGCGTTTGATGTTTTCCTCCCGGCCGGATTGGTCCTCATATAGCAACGGGCTGTCCGGCAAAGTTTCCACCGGCATTTGCGCGATATTATCTGCAACATGCCGGATATAGTCTCTGTATTGAAGTTCGCTGGACAATGCATATGCCGTGTCCCACAGCGTATAGCTGAACAGACACACAATAGCCAGCAGGATACTGACAACATATTTTACTGCACGTTTCATTTGCTTTTTCGAGGCGCGACCAAGCCTCTCTCCTTCCATTTTTTTTGCGTCAGAATATCAGAGTCGTGCGGTGACCAGCAAATGGCCTGTTTTTGAGAAAATGCCCGATTCGGTGTTTCTTTCTACCCGTTCACTGGGATTCGTGGGATTTCGTCATGATTAGTGTATCCCCATCCGCGCTGCTCTTTGCAGTGTCATTTCCGTGTCATATTCATGCCAATTTATAGACGGATAGTAATCAGGAGCCTTATAGAGGTGCACATAAAATTTTTTTGAGAAAAATGCATTTTCGTGTCCCTTTAGGGTATGGGTTATGCGTATATATAGTATCCGCATTTGTCGAATTTTTTTAGGAGGAGAGTTATTTATGAAGAAAACCGTATCCACTATTTTAGTCGCGTGTATGATGATGCTGTTCATGGCTCCGTCGCTGGCAGAAAATGACGCATTTCAACCCTATGGAGCATTAGTTCTCGAGGGCGGAATGAAGTATGTTATATCCGAAGGAAAACATTGTATATACGCTCAGTGCACCGGAAAAGTTGAATGGAAAAGAATTACCGTTACACTCTATAAGCAAAATGGATCTGACTGGGAGTATATTGATTCGGCAACTAATACTGGGACGACAAATACCGTTTCCATTTCAAAATACGTCAATATAGGAAGTGGTTATTATAAAGTTGTTGTTACCGGTACAACGAGTACCCACAACGGAAGCACTCCATACTACTATTCAATTTAACTAATATAAAAGCTTCATGGGGTCATTCATCCTGCTGTGAATGGCCCCATGATTTTTAACCTATAATCAATGAAAACGCGATTTGTTCTATGCTTTCATATGCATCAACATCATATATCAATATGTGTGCCAGAATATCATCGTCTACGATTGAACCAACAAATGTTTCATCCGTAAGAGAATATACACCCTCAATAGTGCAGCCATTTGTTAAGTCAATAGTGATGAACGCATCTGCATCATCGGCAGTAATCCTGCTTTCATTCTTATTTATCCATTTTTGTTTAATAACTATATTGATGTCATCGGAGTTAATGTAAGTACATTCCAATTGATCCCCGAATAGCAGCGAAGAGGTAAACTGTGCACTGATGAGTTCAAAACTGTCATCAGGCAAAGAGAATACTGGCCGCTCTACATAGCTCAACATAGCATCCAGGGAATCAAACTGAATAACGTAATCATCGGTATCAGTTATTGCCTGTTCCACAAGGGCTGTATCATCAGCCCCTTCCGAACGCACATACAATATCCCGTCAATCACCTCAACGATAGCGTTGTAGGCTCTGACTGCCAACGAGCGTCCAAAAGGAGTGCAGGCCATGAAAGTCGCGAGGATGATAATAATAGCCAAGACGACTACCACCCTGCGGGGCAAGGCAAGCAGACCGCCAAAGCGCACCGGCGTGACACGCTTGCATTTGCGCTCCATAGTCTTAGTGGACATGCCGGTATATGCTTCCCATTCTGACATGCTCATGCCAACGCGAAGTCTTGCCGCGGTTAAAACCTGTTCGGCGGATGGCATACCTTCCCTGGCAAGCAGCTCTTTAGCATCCTTCATACTTCTGCATCGGTATGGGTCCAGTAAATATGGCTTGCGTTGGAATATCCTTTCCGCCGTTCCCCAATTCATAGAATACCTCCTTCAGTCTGTTCAGGACAGTAGCATAAGAATAAACAGGAATGCCCGCATATCTTTTTGAGGTATGGATTCCGCGATACGCGATTTCATGCGTCCTATCTGCTTTTTTAGTGTATCGGATTTGATCCCATAGTAGGCGGCTAGTACAGGTATGGTTTCCTGATCGATTATATGCGCAATAAATGCTTCACGTATGTTTTGCGGGTATTCCGACAATATTTCGTGCAATAGTAACTGAACCTCTACTTCACCATATGGTAGGTTGAAATCATTGGATTTGATAAGCTGCTCCTCGATATCTGTATCCTCCTGCGGCTCAATTTTGTATTTCTTGCGCAGCATGCTTTTTGCTTTATTGCGGACGATCTGACGCAGATAGCAGACACAGGATGCTTCACTTTCAAAGACAGGCGATTTCTCAAGAATAGCCACAATAGTATCTTCCACCAAATCCTCAGCCAAATATAGTGTGTCAACATATGTCATTGCCAAATGAAATAGCGACTTTTGATACTTTAGATATATATCGACGATTTCTTCTTTAGTGGAGATTTTTGCCATAGATCCTCTATCATTGGTGCTGTTTTGGCCATTCGTCAAGAATGTCCTGTATGAGTTTAAGCGTTAGCCGGAGTTGGTCGCCGCTGCATCTGTTCAACAGACGGTTTATATGATCCCTCGTTGCTTCATCCGCATCATAAACGCCGCATTCAAACAATTCACGGGGGTCGGCAGGAAGGTTACGGACGATATGGCTCAAGATACTATAGCTTGGCTGTGATTTTCCGTACTCGTAATTCTGGTAGTTGCGCAGGCTGCATTCAGCCGCGCTTGCCATATCGGATTGAGTTAATTTATGTGCTTCGCGCAAGTCTCGCAGTCGTTTGCTCGATTCTACACATTCATCGCGCATTATCATTCACCTCCTAAGTTATAGTTTGGCAGAACAAAGCAATTTATCAAACGATGTACAATACGTAATTAATACGCAATATTTACACATATGATTTTTTGCAAAGCGAAGGAAGCAATGCGAAGGATTTATAATGGCAGGTTAGAATATACCGCGCTCTATCGTGAAACAGTACCGATATTGCTTCAAAACAAAATATGCCTTTTTCAATCAGCAATGTCAATGGAACCGAACTGTCACTGTTCTTACCCATTGCTCGTTGCTATGATTGAAAAAAGGAGGAAATGATATGATATCGGCCGCAGATGTGATCAACGACCTGCGTAATCATCGCCAGGTATGCGCGGAGATCACCATGATTGAAAACGTTCTGCACAAAATGCAAAACGATTCGGCTCATATGAAATATAACCGCGCCGTGCTGGAACGTCATTCTGACGAGTTGCTTTTGAAGAAGGAAACAGTTGAAAGCTGGCTGCAATTGCTGACGACCGAGGAACTCTTTCTGGTGGGGACTCATTTGATACAAGGCTTGGATTGGGCCAAGACTATTGTGGAACATGAAAGGATGTGGGGCATCATGAATGGGCGTTCTGAACGAACGCTAAAGCGAATCCAATCTAAGGCTGTTGACCGCATTGTTGCGTGCATGAATCAAATAGAATTGTTGTCCCAAACCGAAACGAAAGAGGTGAAGTGATGGATTTTGAAATCATCGCTCAGATAGATATGACACTGATTCCGCTTGCCGTAGCGCTTTATGTGATCGGCGTGTTCCTAAAGGCGACGCCCAAGATTGCCGATTGGTGTATACCTTGGATATTGTTGTTTGTTTCCTTGCTAGCCGCCAATGTCCTTCTCGGTTGGAGCGTTGCCTCGGCTATTCAAGGGGTGCTTGCTTGTGGTATCGCGGTGTTGGGGAATCAACTCTACAAGCAGGCGCAGTTAGGAATACAGGAAAGTCATACGAGCAGCAAAAAGAAGAAATAAACACGATTTGGCGCCGGGCAAAAACGGTAAAGCCCGGAGGGTAAACAACTCCGGATAAACGGCAGGGGAAGGGGCCGGGAGAGAACATAGATGCGGGTGTGCCAGGCATAGCTTTATGGCACATCCGCTTTTGTTACCAAAGTGTAAAAATCATTAGGGTGAATGGACTCGGATGAAGAATCGAGCTATACTGAAATCAAAAACATCGAAAAAAGAGAAAAATCTCGGAGGAACCCTATGCAGCATAGAATATCGGGCTTGATAGCAGCAGCGCTGTGCGCTGTCATGCTGTTTACCAGCTGCCGGCACGCAGAGCAAGTGGAGCCGGCAGACGTGAGCGATGCCATGAACAGCGCAGCGGCAGATGTGCTGCCTTTGCAGGAAGAAACAGCAGCGGCCACCAAAGAGCCAGCTGCAGGACCTGTGGCGCTGCCGGAATCAATCGACCCACTGGGCTTTTACAGAGCACAACAGGAAGAATGCCTCACCGCCGACCTGGCCGCGGAAAAGTATGACGCAAAATATGAACGGGTTCCAGGGCTATATGAGATCAAGAACGTTTACATGAATGGGAAAGACGTTCGCCTGTGGCTCCAAACAAACGAAGATGAGACAAGGATACGGCAGATCACGTTGGTGCAGGTGTACGGCCACCACCTGTATGAAACGCTTTATCATGAGATTGTCGCCGTGCTCGGAGAGCCCGACGGGCTTTATCTATTTGATTTTCAGGCCAACAAACGCGTTCGCACTGAAGAGTTTATCTTACCGGAGGAAAAACCTTTATATTCCGTATGGAATCTTGAAGGATATACGTTGGAGCTTGGCGCAAATTTTCCCGGCAACATGGAACAGGGGTTCTACCTGGCTGCGTTTCAGGGAGAGTATGACGAGGAAATGGCCGGCTTCTTCTACGAGCAGGAAGGTCCCTGCTGCCCGCATGAAACGAACTTCCATTTTACGGAGGAATGCATTTTTATGGATCCGGAACTGTTCCGGGGCGATGCTGAAACGATCTATAAAAAATACCGGGCAACGAACGCATATGATGGAGAAAGGTCCCGCAGATATCCGGGTGATCCTGAATGGCCTTATGCATACGTGATTGAAGGTATTGAATACTTGGGAAGGGATGCGAAGTTTACCTTTTTCGCTGACATTAACTCAAACCAAATTGATAAGGCAAAGTATACGATCGATATTACCGGGCTTGATGCGGATGCAGTGCGGGAACTTTACCTGCAAATTTACGATGCGCTTTTGGGATGCGGAGCCACTCCGAGCTTTTCTTATTATGAAGACCCTCATTCGCTTGCCGTAGATGCGTTTAACAGCGAGGCTTGGACGTGGATGAGCTGCCCTGAAAACTACTTTTTCCTGTCCCCTTATGGGATTTCGATGGATGCCCGCTCATGCTATGGTGAACCAGAACCACACCGAAGCGAAATTTGGGTGTCTTGGTAAGAAGGAATTTCCGAGTGGATGGCTCCGCATTGTCACTCCAAATTATATGCGAGCAGCTGTAATATTGATTTATAAGCTAGCTTAAATAATTGTTATTTGGAGGACAACATGAGTTATACAGATACTGAATATGAGCAGCTTGGGACTCCAATTAGTGCGTCTCAAATGGTCGATATCCAATATCACAAGGATAATTTGCCCCTAGTAAGTACAATTGCGAGGGTTATATATGCAGAGATGAACAGTGACCCCGTCGGTCAAGCGTGCGTAGCGCAGGAACTGCACAATCGTATGCGGAATTGGGTATTTAAGAACGGAAGAAAAATAAGATACCTGCATGAAGAATACCAGAATTGGTATGGCGTATTGTTCGCACTAAAACAGTACTCACCAACGTACGCTCCTCATTTGGATGAGACGGGTCCGCTTAAGCCTGCTGAGAATTGGAGCAATAAAACACCGAGCCAGAAAGCAGGCTGGATCAATGCAGTGGATTTGGCAACTGTGTTGGTAAACAACGAAACGTTGTTTGTTGGGGAACCCTTTGATGACGTCACAGCAGCCGTAAACATGCATGACCAGATGCGGCACTATTATTATAGCAATAGTGTAATCGAGCAAATAAGAGATTCCATCCGCGAGCATGGGATGGTAGTAGGGCCAGATAATGAGCTTCATGCATATTGTGAACATTATGATGACGGGAATTTAAAAGTGAAATGGGATCCCATAATAATCGGAAACGATGTGTTTTTTAACGATGAAGATACGGTTGGCAATAGGATCAACGAAATAGCGACCCCCATTGCCCCGCCCAACGTTGGCGATGCACCAAATAATACGGGTATCCCTCTGCAGAATGCATCTGACCTCGTTGAATTTATGAAATCAAGGGTTGGCTGTGGCTATGTTCTTGGAACTTATGGCCAGATCTGTACGCAGGAACTGTTGGAAAAACGAGCAGCTGACGATCCAGAAAACGGTGCATCCTACTACCTGGGCAACTGCGCGCGCTGGATTGGGAAGCTCGTGACCGACTGCTCAGGCCTGATCGAATGGTTCCTGCTCAAACAAGGCGTAACGAACTGCGATAGCTATTCCGGCGGCATGTATAAGCAGTGGTGCACGGAACGTTCTACGGACATGAGCGTAATGGTTCACCAGCCCGGCGTAGTTGTTTTCAAGCGCAACAGCAACGGTGTTTACCACATGGGCATCTATGTCGGCAGAGACCGTGTAATCGAAGCAAAGGGAGCGATGCACGGCGTGGTTGTCAGCCAGTTCTCTGCAGACCCTGCATGGAATGCATGGGGGTATTTCGACTGGCTTATTTATGATATTGATGACTCGGACGTAACACAGCTCCCAATCGTAACGGATGCACTCACCTATGGACCGCTACCGGGCTATCCGGATATTCGTACTTCCACTGCGGAAGTAGTACAGCATACCGGCAGCTACAACAGTCCGGTCTATAAAAAGGGCGACAGCGGGGATAAGATCGAGATGATCCGCCGAAGATTCTGGGCAACGGACAACAGCTTCGCCGTCAGCAATTTCTTTGACGACGCCTTGGAGAACAAGATCAAAGCGTTTCAGACAGTAAACGGCCTTACATCGGATGGAATCGTGGGCTCCGGCACATGGAAAGTGCTTTTCCCAGTGCTGAAAAAACGCACCGGCTCCCAAGCTGGCGCGCGCGAAATGCAGGCGCTTCTTAACTATCAAAACTATCCCGTTGGAACCCCAGACGGGCTTTTCGGGACCGGCACTGAAACGGTTTTGAAGGCCTACCAAAAAGCACGCCAGTTGGATGCCGATGGCATTTGCGGCGAAAAAACATGGCAGTCACTGACGCTCGAAGAGCCTTTTGAAACGGAAGTGCTTGTCGACCAGAACGGGGATTCTACCGCCCTTTGCGAGATGGGCGACAGCAACGACGTGGTGCGTCAGCTCCAGCAAAGGCTGGCAACACAGTATCCGCTGAACGTAACAGGCACATATGACAGCGCAACGAACCAATATGTGCTTGCGTACCAAACGGCAAACAGCATCACGGCGAACGGGATTGTCGGCCCGATCACTTGGAACAAATTGTTTCCCATTCTTAAAATGGGGCGCGGAACCAAGGATCAGGTTCGGGCACTGCAGGTATTGCTGTACCGGCAAAAGCATGGGCTCCTCATTGACGGCGTGTTTGGTTCCGGGACGCAAGCCGCGGTGAAGGCATACCAGACGCTGCGGAATCTGACTTCGGATGGCATTGTCGGCGCTAACACATGGGCTTCTCTCTGTCTGGCGACTCCGCCTGCGGGGAATGCGCTTTACTTTGGCACAGGCGGTAGCTCGAGCGGTTCCGGTACGATTTACCGTCAGGGCGATACCGGCGCGGCAATTCATCAGATTAAGCGCCGCATGGCCGTTGAGAGCATGTTCACCGGGACGGTAAACGCGGTCTTTGACGCTGAACTTACCTATGCTGTGAAGGTATTTCAAGCCAGCGAGGATATCCGCGTGGACGGCCTGGTTGGCCCGGCAACGTGGAGTCTGCTGTTCCCGATCGTGAAGAAGCAGACTGGCCAGCAGGAAGGCGCTAAAGCTGTACAGGCATTGCTCAACCTCAATGGCTACAGTGTTGGCACTCCCGATGGTCTATTTGGCACAGGCAGTGAGAATAAGTTGAAACAGTTCCAAACTGCAAACGGTCTTACCTCTGATGGCATATGCGGTGCAGCTACCTGGGCAAAGCTCTGCGAGGTGTAAATCTAATTAAACACGCGTAATAGTGAGGCCATAATATATTTATTATGGCCTCAGTCTTATGCAAAATAAAAAGATAATGTCCTACGGAATCAACTTGGCAACATAAAGGAACGTCATATGGTGTCGGGTATAAACTTCACAAAACTGAAAGGGTAATCATCTTCATTGATCGACAGAAGTGGGAGGCAGAAGACTCATATAATGTTGCGTCAGGCTTGACGCAGCGGTTTTTCGCCGTATGCAGTAATTTCATATTCAGATAATGCCTCATTGCTCGTATTTCCTGAAAAAAGGGAGATGTCTCGTCATTATAACAAATACTCCAACTTCGGAGCACTTAAGCATGGACCCCATTTTTATTATTGAACATATGAGCTTTCGCGTACATTTTCTATGGTTGGAAACTTATTTTTCTTCGAAGATCAGTTTTCCCAATATCAGGGAATATCGTTGTTAGCTAGTCAACGCATGCATTGTCGGACGATATTGAGCTTGTAGGCAGTGAAGGGAATACTTCATCCAATTCGTACTTGCTTCTAAAGAACGTTATAACGTTTGCGGTATCTTGATCAAGTTTTCCATGAGCGGGAATAGTGTATCCGAATCTTCAGAAAAAGAAAGCCTTTGCAGAATGGGATCGCCCGCTCCAATGAAACGAAGAATATGAGCGAAGACCTGTGCGGATGTTATGTCTGCACAGGCCTTCGAATTATTATACTGCTTCTGGTGTTGCCCAGGTCAAGTAGCGCCTCTTAATCGAAAGGACTTCCTTCCCCTAGACAGTTATGGATTTCTTATCAGATGTGCTATTTCCATTAACACATTAAT
>ENA-OPBD01001336-OPBD01001336.1-human-gut-metagenome-genome-assembly--contig:-NODE-1336-length-11833-cov-25.840380_pt1:2500-7500 | contig 11833 bp, 8 predicted proteins | sample MGYA00241062_ERZ501440 | MGnify/ENA primary metagenome ERZ501440 (study PRJEB25962, sample SAMEA2042628) | human gut metagenome | biome: human gut; feature: human-associated habitat...
AGTGCTTGGGTGTCGCTGAGAGGACTTAACCTTGTTGGGAAGACTGAGAGTGTGGGCTAGAGCAAGGATTTGAGTTGGGCGATGACACCGAATGGGTGGGATACTTGGGGTGTCTAGAATGATGAGTTATTCATTTTGAGATGGCTTTGTGAAAGTGCTTGGGTGTCGCTGAGAGGACTTATACTGTGAGACAACACAGTGAGTGTGGGCTAGAGCAAGGATTTGAAATCACCCATGATGTGAAATGGGTGGGATGATTGGGGCGACATAACTTGGTGAAACATTCATTTTGAGATGGGTTTGTACTTTTAGGTGGAGAGTCGCTGAGAGGAGATGGGCTGTGTGCTGCGAGGACGAAGCAAAGCCTTGGGTGTGGAAGGCCATCTGAGGCAAGTAGGGATCCAAGGGTATGGAAGGCGCCCTATGGATACCCTATGGGATACCATGTGGAGTACCCTATGGGGTACATTGTGGAGACCTAGGAACCCTAGGGGGTACCCTCAGAACCCCTGGATCCTCGAGAGAGACTCAAGAGAGACTCAAGAGAGACTCAAGAGAGACTCAAGACAGTCTCAAGACAGTCTCCACAACTCCCAAAGCATGGATCCCAAAGAGCGAGAAGAGTGAGATGAGGACAGATACAACTCACTCAAGCAGCAAGAGCAGCAGCAACAAGAGAAAGAGCGACACGAAAGGAGAGGGTGGGAAGTGAGCTAGGGCATGAGGATGGAGTGAAAGAGGAAGGCCTTTCTCTCCGACTCATGAGTGTGTGGAGTGTGATCCTTTGGGATCCATTGGGATCCATTGGGAACCCCTGGGTGTGGAAGGCCATCTGAGGGAAGTGTCATGTCACGTGACATGTCCGAATGCATGGAATCAAGTGAGTAACCATGAAGACATGACATGACATCACACAACCACACACCATCACACCTCTCCAGAGCGGCCCTGCGGGGCCATCCACCCTTACTATTCTAATTATTACAACCCTCTCTGAACAGCTCTGACGAGCTGTCAACAGCTCTGACACAGCTGTCAGCAGCTCAAACAAAGCTGTCAGCAGCTCTGACGAACTGTCAGAAAGGGTCCAGACCGCCCCTGACGGGGCAGTCTGCACAGAGGAATGACGACTCCCCTGTCATTCCCCTTTCTTTCCCTGCTGAGTCCATGGAAGGCTGGACTCACTCCTTCTCTTCTCCCTTCATGCTTCATGGAAGGAGACTGCCTAGTCGAAGCGTGCGTTCTTGCGTCAACACGCGAACAATGGAGTGTGGCGGGGGTTGCGATGGTGTTCGGGTGGAAGGCTGATGGCATGCTCACCCTGACGGGTGGGACATACCCTCACTGAAGTGAGGGTGGTGGGTGAAAGGGTCACCTTCACGCATGCGTCTGTCTTCTATCGGATCTGTCTTCTCCGTTTTCTGGAGCGTCCTGCGGACCGCTGGGACGGCTAGAAGGAGAAGAAAGAGAAAACAAACACCTCTCAATCCTCTAAACACTGTATTGTACTAGGCTATCTCCTCCTACTATAGGCCTAAGGCCATGAGGCATGGGAAGGGGGGAGAAAGAGAAGAGAGAAGGGAAAGAAAGGAGAGAGGAGGAGAAGAGGGGGAGAAAAAGGGACTTGAAAACCCCATTGGGGTTACGGGGGTACTAGTAGAGCGTGCGCAGGGCGCGCATGCGCGCCCAAGCACGCCCCGCGATTTGGCGCCGCCTTAGCGAGGCGAAGCCGAGGCGAAGCCGAGGCGCCGCCTCGCTTAGAGCGGCAGTGACAAATCGCCTGTTCAGGCCGCGACCCAAAATGAAAGAGCGCACGGTCCTCTCTCTCCTGTCCAAATTTGAAGCCTCTAGCTCGCTTCCTCATCGAGATATTCGCGTTTGAAATTAACTGATCCACTTGAGGAGAGGGTCATTTTTGACTCAAGGGAGATGGAATTATGGGTGACTAGGAGTGGTCAGTTGAGTTGGGTTGGATGCCTAATGGTGAATAATGGATGTTGGGATGATGGCATGACATGTCATGAGATGTCATGTGATGATGCATCATGCATGCATCATGCAACATGCATGTCCATGACATGTCCATGACATGTCCATGACACTTGCAACATGATGAGAGATCACTTAAGAATGGCATGACTCCGAATCGAGGCAAAATGCACATAACTGAGAAAGATACGCTCAAGATACGCCTCGATTTCTGACACAACCAACCATGCAACATTGTGTTGCACATGTGCGTTCAAGAGTACTCCTTTAGAACTACAAATGGGTGGAAGGGCGAAGCAGGAACACAAAGGAACACAAGGAACACAATTGGAAACACATCCTTTTTCACCTCCTCAGCCCTCCTTATGAGTCCCAAACAGGTCCGTTGGAAGTGTTTTGAGTTGGGGAAGAGTCACCCTCCATATGGCTTCATGGCAACAAGTGATTGCCGAAATCGTGATCTGCGATTACCCCCATCTCTCAAAACTAAGTAGAGAATTGAACAGATCTCAAAAGGCCGCATCTGAAAATGGTGCATATGTCGGGGTTTCGCCAAACACGAAGCCAAACCCAGTTCGCAAAGTAGCAAATTGATCAAAGTGACGAACTGTAGGAGTCTAGGTAGTTACCAACGAACCTTCAACTTGTCAAATAGGTTGGACACTTCCCATGACTTGGCTATTGGAGGGTGTAGAGTTGTAGCACTAGGTAGGGGGAGGTTGGGGCTGAAAGGGGGTGAGGAACGAAAGTGAAAGTCGAGACATGCTGTGCATCATGCAATCGCGACTTCCACCGATCCCTCCGTTATGATGTTGGTTGGAAAGGGCTCAAAGAGGAGAATTGAATGGTATGTGTTTGGGGCGAATGGGAGGAGTTTCGTGAATGGAAAAGGAGCAAAGAATGTTTTGAAGTGGGAGCGAGAAGGCGTGCAATTCGCCTTGCTGAAAGGGTTAGGGTTGAAGGCTGTGCACTGCTGTGCAATGCACTGCACTGCACTGTGAACTTGTCAAAGTAGTCAAGGGTAACTTGTCAAAGTGAATGACAACCCCCCAAACCTTATGGGACATAGGGTCAATACGGGAGATGGAATGGTTGGGGCATCCCTCAGGAGAGTTGCTATAGGAGGCTCCAATGTCCACAAACCTTGCTTCCCTCCTCGAGTACTGAGTGGGTAGTATGGAAAGATTGCGAATTTTTGAAAAATGAAAAGTGTGAAAAGGGTGAAAGGGAAAGGAAGAGGGAGTTGTCCTCAGTTGGAATTTGAAAGGGTTTTGAATTTGGACGAGGTCGAAATTTTACACAAGTCCTATAGTACCCTCCTGTGGACCGAGTGACTCAGTAGGTTGGTGGTCCATAGGGAGTGGGTTAAGTTTGGTATGGGAGTGGACTTTGCGAAATTTTGAAAAATGTCAAAGTTGGGAAGAAGGCAAAATAAGAAAGAGGGAAGTGTCCTCAGTATGGATTTGAAAGGGTTTTGAATTTTGAAGAGGTCGAGTTTTGGGGTGAGGTCTAATGGTAGAGTCCAATGTCCATCAACCTTGCTTCCCTCCTCAGTCCCTAGAGACTAGGGTGGACTTACTATGGAAAGGGAGTTTGTGAAAAATTTGAAAAACACAAAGTCCGAAAAGGGTGAAAGGGAAAGGAAGAGGGAGTTGTCCTCAGTATGAATTTGAAAGGGTTTTGAATTTGGAAGAGGTCGACCCAAAGTCATTTTGTATGGGAGGGTCCAATGTCCATCAACCTTGCTTCCCATCACGATCCTTGGACCACTGAGGAAGTGTACTGTGGGAGGTGGGAAATGTGAAAAATGCAAAGTCCGAAAAGGGTGAAAGGGAAAGGAAGAGGAAGTAAAGTGTAGCACGAATATGAAAGGGTTTTGAATTTGGAGAGGGTCGAGTTTTGGGGTGAGGTCCTATGGGAGGGTCCAATGTCCTCCAACCTTGCTTCCCTCCTCAGGTACTGACTGGTTACTATGGGAAGTGAGTTTGTGAAAAATGTGAAAAACACAAAGTCCCAAAAGAACTAGTTAGTAAGTAAGAGGAACATAAGTGTAGCACGGATTTAAGAGGGCATTCCATTCTGACCACCTCGACCCAAAGTCATTTTGTATGGGAGGGTCCAATGGACCACCAACCTTGCTTCCCTCCTCATGTACTGAGTGGGTCCATACAAAATAATGGTGCACAAAATATTAACCCCTATCAAAACCTAGTTAATAAGAAAGAGGAACTTAAGTATAACACGAATTTGAAAGGGCACTCCATTCTGACCACCTCGACCCAAAGTCACTTACCATAGGACCCTCCAATGGACCACCAACCTTGCTTCCCTCCTCATGTACTGACTGAGTCCATACAAAATAATGGTGCACAAAATATTAACCCCTATCAAAACCCTAATAAGTAGAAAGAGGAACTTAAGCCTAATGTATATTCCAACGCTCAGTCCATTCTGACTACCTCACCCCAAAGTCACTTACCATAGGACCCTCTAATGACCCTCAACCTTGCTTCCCACCCTAGTCCCTACACACTGACTCGACCTACCCTAAAATGTCGAAAGTGTAAAATTTTCAACCCCCCTCAAAACTCAAATAAATAGAAAGAGGAACTCTAGCCTAATGTACATTCCAAGCCTCAGTTCATTCTGACAACCTCGACCCAAAGTGACTTACCGTAGGACCCATCAGTACCCTCCAACCTTGCTTCCCTCCTCAGTCCCTACACTTCCCACCAGTTGTACCATGGGAAGTGTAAAAATTTCAAAAACTAAACCCCCCAAAATATTCTATGGGAAGAAAGACCAACATAAGGGTAGCACGAATTCGGAATATGAAAAGATTTGGAGAGGGTCGAGGTCTGGCGAAAAATTGTCGGGATGAAAATTTTGGCTGGGAGGTCAAGGGACCCTCGATCAAGTTTCAGAAAAGGTTGGGGAACATAAGGGAGTCCATAGTAAAGAAATTGAAGAAAAAGTAAAAATGCCACAAAAGTAGGCCCACCCCCCAAATT
>ENA-OPBD01001341-OPBD01001341.1-human-gut-metagenome-genome-assembly--contig:-NODE-1341-length-11802-cov-3.263727_pt1 | contig 11802 bp, 9 predicted proteins | sample MGYA00241062_ERZ501440 | MGnify/ENA primary metagenome ERZ501440 (study PRJEB25962, sample SAMEA2042628) | human gut metagenome | biome: human gut; feature: human-associated habitat; material: faeces...
ACGTCTGAAATAATAGCTTGTTGCAAGAGGCGCATGAGAGTGGAGCAGGTCAAAATTCATATTGATTATGTCCTGATGAAGTTCGTCTTTAAAAGGCCAGCCTATGCTGTAGCCCTCTTTTGACGGAAGCCACCAACTTTTATATCTGTAAATTTGATAATCGTATCTGTAGTCAAGCTGATTTGGGTTTTTAGGTGTAATAACAACCGCTTCACCCAAATTTTTATTGATTATTTGCGCATAGCTTTGGGCAACGTTGCTTATTCCGTCGGTTGTAGGCGGAAATGCGTCGGTGCCGATTGCTATTTTTAATTTCTTTTTATCGTTCACTTGGTTTAACTCCATATAATTTGATTGAAATTGTATTAAGTTTAGCACAAAAGAAAAGAAAAGTAAACATTTAGCAAATATTTTATATTTATATTATAATTTCTATAATAAAAAATCAAATTCCCCTTGATTAAGTTACCGAAATACTTTATAATAGTTTTTGAATGTAGATTTGGAGGAATGGATTATGTCGCAAACATATTCTGTTTCGCTTGAAAAGATGATTGATTTTCACAAGCTTGAAACGGTTTATATGCCACGCTCGGCTGACGAAATTTTGATTACAACAAGCGAGGTTAATCGTCCCGGTATTGTTTTGACGGGATATACCGATTATTTTGACTCTTTGAGAATCCAGATTCTCGGTTGGACAGAGATAGGCTTTATTCGCAGTATGGAACCTGACGAGAGGGAAGCGGCTCTTGATTGTTGGCTTTCGCTTAAACCTGCCGCTGCGGTAGTTACAAGAGGTCTTGAAATTCCCGATTATCTTTACGACGCTTGCAAAAAGCACGAAATTCCGCTTCTTAAGACGGAGGAGGAAACATCGCCGTTCTTAGCCGCACTGATTGAATTTCTTAACACAGAACTTGCACCGAGAATTACAAGGCACGGTGTTCTTGTTGAGGTTTACGGCGAAGGTGTTCTTATAACCGGTGAAAGCGGTGCGGGCAAGAGCGAAACTGCCATTGAACTTATCAAGCGTGGTCATCGTCTTATTGCGGATGACGCAGTTGAAATCAGAAAAATTAACGAAAGAACGCTTCGTGGCAATTCGCCGAGCAATATTCGCCATTTTGTTGAGCTTAGAGGTATCGGTATTATTGATGCAAGGCGTATTTTCGGTATGGGTGCCGTTAAACCAAGCGAAAAAATTGATATGGTTATTCAGCTTGAAGCTTGGGATTCAACAAAGGCTTATGACAGACTCGGTCTTGATAATGAGTATGCAAATGTTCTTGGCGTGAAGGTTCCGGCTATTACCGTTCCTATTACTCCGGGCAGAAATCTTGCAGTTATTGTTGAAACTGCCGCAATGAATAACCGTCAAAAGAAAATGGGTTACAATGCGGCAAAGGATTTAATGATAAGCCTTGGTATGGACGATGTTCAGCCGGAGGATAAGGAAATTGAAATTTGGCAAAGCTAAGTCAAATTTTGTTTATATAAATTAAAAAAGAGGTAAAGCACAATGTATACAATTGGTATTGATTTAGGCGGAACAAATATTGTTGCGTCGGTTGTAGATGATGATTACAATATTATCGGCACTTCAAAGACTCCTACGAACTCTCCGAGGAGTGCAGATGAAATTTTTGACGATATTGCAGATGTTTGCGAGGAAGCGGTCAAAACGGCAGGTCTTACTATGGAGGATATCGACAGTGTTGGTATGGGTACTCCGGGTACGGTTAATCAGGACGGTGTTATTGAATTTGCAAACAATCTTGCGTTTAATAATGTTCCTGCAAGAACCATGCTTGCAAAAAGAATTAATAAGCCTGAGGAAAAGGTATTTATTGAAAATGACGCTAACTGCGCAGCATTAGGTGAGGCTTATGCAGGCTGCGGAAATGGCGCTAAGGACTTTGTTGCCGTAACTCTCGGTACGGGTGTAGGTTCGGGTGTAATTATCGGCGGCAAAATCGTAAACGGTGTAAACTATGCCGGTGGCGAGTGCGGTCATATGGTAATCGTTGTTGACGGCGAGCAGTGTTCGTGCGGTCGTAAGGGCTGCTGGGAGGCTTATGCTTCTGCTACCGCTCTTATCAGGCAGACTAAAAAAGCTATGGAAGAATATCCTGATTCTCTTATGCACAAGCTTGCTAAGGAGGAAGGCAAGGTATCGGGAAGGACTGCTTTTGACGCTATGCGTTTAGGCGATATCGCAGGAATTAAGGTTGTTGATGATTATATCAAGTATGTTGCTTGCGGTCTTATCAATATTGTTAATGCTCTCCAGCCTGAAATTATTTGTATCGGCGGCGGTATTTGCAATGAGGGCGAAACTCTTATGAAACCGCTTCGTCGTTTTGTTCAGTCTGAAAGATATTCAATTCACAGTAAAATTCAAACTAAAATTGTTAAGGCAGAGCTTGGTAATGATGCCGGTGTTATCGGTGCGGCTCTTCTTGGTAAAGTAAAATAATAATTTGGTGATAGCTTGGAGCAGTTAATTAAACTTTGTGAAAAATTTAATTGCAAGTATCTTCAAAACGAAAAAATGAGCCTTCATACCACCTTTAAAATAGGCGGCAATGCAAGGCTCGTTGTATATCCGCAAAACGAGGAGCAAATAAGCGAACTTGTCAAGTGTGCAAAAGCCGAAAATGTAAGGCTTATTGCAGTTGGCAACGGTTCCAATCTTCTTGTGGATGATGACGGAATAGATGCTTGTGTTTTAATACTCGGTGAGCCTTTTTCGCAAATAAAGCTTATTGATGATGAAACTATATATGCAAAAGCGGGGGCTAAGCTTATTGCACTTTGCCGCTTTGCTTATGAGCATTCTCTTTCAGGGCTTGAATTTGCTTACGGCATTCCCGGCTCGGCAGGCGGTGCGGCATTTATGAATGCCGGTGCTTACGGCGGGGAAATGAAAGATGTGCTTTATAAGTGTGAGCATATTGATAAAAACGGCGATAGAGGATTTCTTGAAAATGACGATTTGAAACTTTCTTACCGCCACAGCGCTTATTATGATAACGGCGCCGTTATAACAGGGCTTTACCTTAAGTTAAAAAAAGGCGAAAAATCGGAAATTAAAGAAAAAATGGACGACCTTATCGGCAGGAGAAGGGCAAAACAGCCACTTGAATATCCGTCGGCAGGCTCAACGTTTAAACGTCCTGAGGGATATTTTGCAGGCGCATTGATTGAGCAGTGCAATCTTAAAGGCAAGAGCGTGGGCGGTGCGCAGGTCAGCGAAAAGCACGCAGGATTTGTGATAAACAAGGGCGGCGCAACTTGTAAGGACGTGCTTGATTTGTGCAAATATTGCAGTGATAAGGTAATGGAAGAAACAGGCGTAAAGCTTGAAATGGAAATCAGGGTTACAAAATAAAAGGGGAAAACATATATGGATAACAGTAAGGAACTTGTAATTATAACAGGTGTCAGCGGCGCCGGCAAATCGTCCGCTATGGCTTTTATGGAGGATGCAGGTTATTATTGCATTGATAATATGCCGCCTGAGCTTATGTCTACTTTTGTAGGACTTCTCGCAAATAACAGCGAATATTATCCTAAGGTCGCAATGGTTGTTGACGTAAGAAGCGGTCATGTTTTTGAAAAAATTATTTCAAGTATTGATAATGTGGAGCAATATGGATATACAGCTAAGATTGTTTATCTTGATATTAACGATACAGAGGCGCTCAAGCGTTATAAGCTTACTCGCAGAAAACACCCCTTTGCAGATAAATTCAACGGCAATATTCAAAATGCACTTGATTATGAGAGGGAAATTCTTGCACCGTTAAGATTAAAGGCAAACCATATTATTGACACTTCTTCAATTGATACGCACCAACTTCGTGCAAGGCTTACCGAACTTCTTTTGGGCGATGCAAAGGAATATATGAATATCCACTGTATGTCATTCGGATTTAAGTACGGTGTGCCTAATTCCGCAGACTTTGTTATTGATGTAAGATGCCTTCCTAATCCTTACTGGAATGAAAGCTTGCGAAATAAAACAGGTCTTGATAAGGAAGTTCAGGATTTTGTGTTCTCGTTTGACGAGTCAAAGGAGCTTTTAAAGAAGCTTATTGATTTTCTTGATTTTCTTAATCCTCTTTATATCAGAGAGGGCAAGAGCCAGATTGTTTTTGCAATCGGTTGTACGGGCGGCAATCACAGAAGTGTTGCTTTTGCCGAAGCTCTTAAGGATTATTTTTCAAAAAAATGGGATAATGTAACTGTAAGTCACAGGGATATAGATAGAAAATAATGTCGTTTTCACAACAGGTTAAAAATGAACTTTTAAAAATTGAATATGACAGCACGTGCTGCGAAAAGGCATTCCTTTACGGAATGTGTATTTTCGGCAAAAGCTTTTCGAGCTACGGCGTCGGTGTTCAAACCGAAAATAAGGATATCGCAATTAGATATGCTTTTCTTATAAAAAAATATTGCAATATTAAATGCGATGTTAAGACTTCGCCGGGCGGTAAAAGCCACACAGTTATGATTAATGATAAGGCACAGTGCGAAAAAGTGCTTGCTTTTTTCGGCCACGAGAGTAAGGGCAGTTTAAAAATCAATCATTCTAATTTTGATTGTGAAAACTGTCAAAAATCGTTTTTGGCAGGTGCTTTCCTTTCGTGCGGCACGGCGTCTGACCCAAATAAGGATTATCATTTGGAGTTTACTGTTGCGTTTTTGAATCTTTCAAAAAGTCTTGTTACTCTTTTGGAGGAAATTGACCTTGCGCCTAAAACCGCTAACAGAAAGGGATATAATATAGTATATTTTAAAGACAGTGAGGCTATTGAAGATTGTCTTTATATTATGGGAGCAAGCACTTCAATGTTTGATATGATGAACGTTGAAATAGTTAAGGATTTCAGAAATAAGGCTAACAGAGCGGCAAATTGCGAAACCGCAAATATTGAGAGAACGGTTAAAGCAAGTTGGGAGCAAAGCGCTGCTATCGAGAAAATTGAGGAGAAAAAAGGACTTGATTTTCTTAAGCCCGACCTTAAGGAAATGGCTGTTTTGAGGCAAGATAATCCTGAAGCTTCCCTTGCGGAACTTTCAAAACTCAGCGGTCTTTCACGTTCGGGAGTTAACCACAGATTAAAGAAAATAGTTGAAATAGCTAAGGAATTATAATGGTATATCAGTTAATTAATATATAATAAAAGGAACGATAATATGTTTACTCATTTGCACACTCATACCGAGTTTTCTTTGCTTGACGGCGCTTGCCGTATCGAGCAGCTTGTTTCACGTGCAAAGAGTCTTGGAATGCAGTCTCTTGCTATTACCGACCACGGTAATATGTACGGGGCTGTTGATTTTTATAAGGCTTGCAAAAAAGAAGGCATCAAGCCTATTATAGGCTGCGAGGTTTATGTTGCGCCGAGAATGAGGTTTGATAAGGACAAGGTGCTTGACAAGGAATACAATCATCTTGTTTTGCTTTGCAAAAATGAAAAGGGATATAAAAATCTTATAAAAATGGTGTCAAAATCGTATACCGAAGGATTTTATTTCAAACCGAGAATTGACCATGATTTGCTTGAAAAATACAGTGAAGGTTTAGTTTGCCTTTCTGCTTGCCTTGCAGGTGAAATTCCGCAGGCGTTGCTTCAAAAGGATTATGATAAAGCTAAACGTGTCGCTTTGTGGTATGATGAACTTTTCGGCAGAGGAAACTATTACTTGGAACTTCAAAATCACGGGATTAACGAGCAGGCAATAGTCAACGAGGGACTAAAGCGCCTTTCGAGAGAAACGGGGATTCCTCTTGTTGCCACAAATGATGTTCATTATATTGAAAAGCAAGATGCTAAAATTCAGCAGGTGCTTATTTGTATTGCGACTAATAAAACTATCGGCGATGATACGGGACTCGAATTTCATGCAGATGAGTTTTATTTAAAGAGCGAGCAGCAGATGAGGGAAATTTTTGCCGATACTGCGCAGGCAATTGATAATACGCAGATTATTGCCGATATGTGCAATTTCGATTTTGAATTCGGCCACACTAAACTTCCTTATTACGAAACACCGAACAATATGGACCATTTTGAATATTTCAAAATGCTTTGTATGAACGGTATGAAAAAAAGATACGGCGAAAATCCGCCTAAAAAATATTATGACCGCCTTGAATATGAACTTGAAACAGTAGAAAAAATGGGCTATACGGATTATTATCTCATAGTTGCCGACTTTGTGTCGTTTGCAAAAAGCAGAAAAATTCCCGTAGGTCCCGGCAGAGGTTCGGGCGCAGGCTCAATTGCGGCGTATTGTATGGAAATAACCGACCTCGACCCAATGAAATATAATCTTCTTTTTGAAAGGTTTTTAAATCCGGAGCGTGTTTCTATGCCCGATTTTGATATAGATTTTTGCTATGTCAGACGTGGCGAGGTTATTGATTATGTAACTAATAAATACGGCGCCGACCACGTGGCTCAGATTGTTACGTTTGGCACTCTTGCAACAAAGGCAGCTATCCGTGATGTAGGCAGGGCTATGGGTATGCCTTATGCCGCTGTTGATGCTGTTGCAAAGCTTGTACCTAACGATTTTCATATTACGATTGACGAGGCTGTTAAAAAGTCTAAAGAACTTTCAAACCTTATGCAGGAAAATGAGCAGATAAACGAACTTATCAAAACTGCAAAAAAGGTTGAGGGTATGCCGAGAAATACGTCTACCCATGCGGCAGGCGTTGTTATTACTCACGACCCTGTAAGTTCTTATGTTCCGCTTGCAACTAATGACGGAGTGCCGGTTACTCAATACATTATGACTTCTCTTGAGGAGCTTGGGCTTCTTAAAATGGATTTTCTTGGGCTTCGCACATTGACTGTTATTAATGACGCAAGCAAGGCAGCGGGAATTGATATTAACGAAATACCTATTGATGATAAAAAAGTATACAGCCTTTTTGCAAGAGGCCAGACAGAGGGCGTATTTCAGTTTGAGTCAAGCGGAATGAAGCGTATGCTTATGAATTTGAAGCCGACAAGGCTTGAGGATTTAATCGCTGCCACCTCGCTTTACCGTCCCGGCCCGGCTAATCAAATCGACACCTTTGTAGAAAATTCACATAATCCCCAAAAAGTGAGATATATAACCGATAAGCTTAAACCAATACTTGAAAATACGTATGGCTGTATGGTTTATCAGGAACAGGTTATGCAAATATTCCGTGAGCTTGCGGGATATTCCTATGGCAGGGCAGATATTGTTCGCCGTGCCATGAGCAAGAAAAAAATTGATGTTATGGAAAAAGAACGTACCGCTTTTGTTTCGGGTTGTGAAAAAAACGGCATTTCAAGTTCTGTAGCTAATACTATTTTTGACCAAATGTCGGAATTTGCAAAATATGCTTTTAATAAGTCGCACGCCGCTTGTTATGCACTTGTGGCATATAGAACTGCATATTTGAAATGCTATTATCCGGCAGAATTTATGGCGGCTTTAATGACGTCTGTTCTTGATCAGTCAAACAAAATTGCACGATATACGGCAGAGTGCAAAAGGCTTGGTATTCGTCTTGCAAGCGCAAATATCAATACTTCTATGCAAGGCTTCACGCCGAATGGCAGGGTGATTAACTATGGGCTTTTGGGTATTAAAAATGTCGGACGGGAATTTGTTGACGATATAGTTAAAGAAAGAGAAAACGGCGATTTTAAGGATTTGCCTGACTTTTGCCTTCGTATGCAGGATAGGCATTTTAATCGTCGTGCAGTTGAAAGTCTTATTAAATGCGGTGCGATGGATTGTTTTGAATTAAATCGTCGCCAAATGCTTCAGGCTTTGCCGTCAATTGCCACCAATATTGAAAATTACAGGCAGAGCACACGCTACGGTCAGGTTGGTTTTTTTGAACTCGGCGGTAATGATTCTCCGCTTGAATTTGATGTTCCGAATGTTGATGAATTTCCTAAGGCTGAGCTTTTGAAAATGGAAAAGGAAATGACGGGACTTTACCTTTCCGGTCACCCTATGGATAAATATTCCGATTTGTGCGAAAAACTCGGATTTGCTAATATAGGCGAGCTTTTGGAAAGTGCAAATGACGATATGAGTATTTACAAGGATAAAACCTTTGTGCGTACTTGTGGCATTGTTACTCGTGTAATTCTTAAGCAAACGAGAAGCGGCGCTTCAATGGCTTTTGTAACCGTAGAGGACTTGTACGGCTCAATTGAGGTTATCGTTTTTGCAAAAGCGCTTGAAAAGTACGCACAATTTCTTTATGACGGCAGTATAATAACTATTGCAGGAAACCTCTCACTTGAGGAAGAAAAGGATGCTAAAATACTTGCTTATTCAATAGACAGCGCACCTACTCAAGCTGATTTTGAAAGCGGAAAATATAAAAATAAGCCTATTCAAAACAGCAAACAGGCGAAAAATGAAAATCACAAAAGAAAAAAGGTGGCTCTTTATCTGCGCTTTAAGAATGAAAATGATGAAAATATAGCACTTGCAAAACGAGTGACTGATATTTTTGACGGGAACATTCCTCTTTATTTTTATTATACCGATGATAAAAGGTATGCCTTGCAGCCGAGGGAGTGTTTTGTTGAGGTGAATAATACCGAAATTAAGGAATTAAAAAGGATACTTGGCGATGAGAATGTAGTTTTTGTTCATTAATTTTACGACAATACTTGACTTTTTTCTTGAAAAAATATAAAATAAACAAGATATATAAGTTAAATAAAGATTATTTTGTTTTAGTCTATATTATTATATAGGAGGACATAATTATGAAAACAATTGCGGTATTAACAAGCGGCGGCGACGCACCGGGCATGAATGCAGCTATTCGTGCGGTAGTACGTACAGCATGCGAAAACGGAATTAAGGTTTACGGTGTAGTTCGTGGCTACAACGGTCTTATCAACGGAGATTTCATTGAAATGGACCTTAGAAGCGTATCAGACATTATCAATCGTGGCGGTACTATCCTTTACTCTGCTCGTTCGGTTGAGTTTGCTACGGAAGAAGGTCTTAGAAAAGCAGTTCGTACCTGCCAGGAGCACGGTATTGAGGGCGTTGTTGTTATAGGCGGCGACGGTTCGTTCCGTGGTGCAAGAGATCTTAGCGAAAGAGGTATTCCTTGCGTAGGACTTCCGGGCACTATTGATAACGATATTGCTTGCTGTGATAATACTATCGGTTATGACACCTGCCTTAATACTATTATGGAAATGGTTGACCGTGTTCGTGACACAACAGAGTCGCACGACAGATGTACTGTTGTTGAAGTTATGGGTAGAAAGGCAGGCTATCTTGCACTTAATGCAGGTATTGCTTGCGGTGCTACTTCTATTCTTATTCCTGAAGTTGAATACGATGTCCAAGAGCATATTATTGAACGTATGGAAAAAACTCAGAGAACAGGCAAAAAACACTTTATTATTATTGTTGCCGAGGGTGTCGACGTTGATGTTCATGACCTTGCTAAGGAAATAGAGGCTAAGACCGGCGTTGAGTCACGTGCCTGCGTTCTCGGTCATATTCAGCGTGGCGGCTCTCCTACTGCTAAGGACAGAGTTCTTGCTACACGTATGGGTAACTATGCCGTTAAGCTTCTTATGAATAATATCGGCAATCGTGTTGTTGCCGCTCAAAAGGAAGACGTTGTTGATTACGATATCTTTGAGGCTCTTAATATGAAGAAGTCTATTGATATGAATCTTTATAATGTTGCTCACGAGGTTTCAATTTAACCGAGTGATAAAATAAAACGAAATATGAAGTATTTTTTAGGGTAGGGGTTTGCTCCTACCCTAAAGTTTTGCTCATTGGTTTTTCGTCTGTCGGATTTTTTTCTTGACTTTTTGATTTATATTTGTTATAATCACGTCACTTTGAACAACTGAATATTAGGTTAATATTGGAAACGCACATTCTCCGTAATGATAACGAACAACACAAATTTATTGAGTTGAATTTTTTATTATTAAGGAGATTTTTTTATGCCAAAAACTAAGTTTCAAGATTTTATTTTTACAATCATAATGGTAATCGTTATGGTCTATGCAATGGTTTGTTACAATATTGCTTTTGATAATGGTGTTGGTAACGATATTTTTCTTTTAGCGCTTCACGAGCTTCCTATTATGGGCGTAATCGGCTTTTTGCTTGAATTTTTTGCCGTGGGTAAGCTTGCTCAAAAAATTACCTTTAAGCATTTTGACCCGAAAAGTACCAATCCTTTTTTAATCACTGTTATGATTTCAAGTGTTACGGTTGCTTTTATGTGCCCGCTTATGAGCTTTATTGCAAGTCTTCTTTTCAGCTTTCAGGACGCCGCACATATTATTCCTAATTTTTGTAGAATTTGTGTTCGCAATTTTCCTATGGCACTTTGCTGGCAGCTTTTCTACGCAGGTCCGTTCGTTCGCTTTATATTCCGCTTGATTTTCAAAAAGCAATTAAAAGAAGATAAATAAAATAAAAATACTTATTAAAATTCTGTCAATAATAGTATAGGTGGTATTATGAAAAAAGCTATACGAATTATTGACGGAATTTTTGCGTTATGCCTTGTTATAATTTATTCTCTTGTTGCGTTCGGCAACTTTGTTTTGCCTGATAAAATAACTGCTTATTCAAACAAAAGAGTTGAATACAAAAGCATTTATTGGCTTGGTGACAGTTCGCTTTATCAGGTCGATTTTCAGAATAATTCCAAGGTATCGCCGAGTGAAAACGACATTAAGCTTTTGGGAATAATTCCCGTTAAAACGGCAAGTGTTACTCAAAAGAAAGCTAAAAAAGTGAATGTTAGCGGCGAAAGCTTCGGAATTAAGCTTTATACCGACGGAGTGATTATCGTCGGTATTCGTGACGTTGAAACCGACAGCGGCAAGTGCAATCCTGCTAAAGAGGCAGGGCTTGAAAAGGGCGATATAATCGTTGAAATAAACGGTAAAAAAATGTATTCTGCCACGAGTGTGACAGATATACTTAATGATAATAACGGCAAGGAATACAATATCAAGGTCAAGCGAAACGGAAATTATAAAGAGTTTTCTTTAAAGCCTGCTTATTCCTCGGCGCAGGGGTGCTACAAGGTCGGCTTATGGGTCAGGGACTCAACGGCAGGAGTGGGAACAGTTACCTTTTATGATAAATCAACTAATTGTGTTGCTGCGCTCGGCCATCCGATAACCGATGTCGATACAAATGAAATTATGCCGATTTTGGACGGTGAAGCAGTAAAGGCGAATGTAACAAAAATTTATAAAAGCCGTGCCGGAGAGGCAGGCTCGCTTGCGTGCGAATTTACAAATGATACAATCGGTACACTTAAAAAGAATTGCCAAAGCGGAATTTTCGGCAAATACACTTGCGATTTAAATGGCACTTATGAATATGAGGTCGCCTCAAATGATGAAATTGTCAAAGGCCCTGTTCAAATTCTTTGCACAACCGATTTGGGCAAGCCACAGTTTTATAATGCGCAAATAACACGTATTTCTTATCGTGAAAATAAAAAAGGCAAAAATATGGTTGTAAAGATTACGGATAAGCGCCTGCTTGATAAAACGGGCGGAATAGTGCAGGGTATGAGCGGCTCGCCGATTATTCAAAACGGCAAGCTTGTCGGCGCACTTACTCACGTAATTGTTGATTCACCCGAAAAGGGCTATGCAATCTTCGCCGAGGATATGCTCGAAGAATTGTAAAATTAAACACATAATAATTAAAGAGGCAAACAAACAATCAATATATTGTGGTGCAAGCAGATATTCACTTATCGCTTGC
>ENA-OPBD01001374-OPBD01001374.1-human-gut-metagenome-genome-assembly--contig:-NODE-1374-length-11560-cov-2.118905_pt1 | contig 11560 bp, 8 predicted proteins | sample MGYA00241062_ERZ501440 | MGnify/ENA primary metagenome ERZ501440 (study PRJEB25962, sample SAMEA2042628) | human gut metagenome | biome: human gut; feature: human-associated habitat; material: faeces...
AAAATATCATCAATGATTGCCTGTGGCTCTTCAAATCTTGGGTTATCGGAAGTAATAATCGTAAAGTCCGCAAGCTTTCCAGATACCTCACCCATCTCGAATCTTCTGTCTTTAGAACGGTTTCCGCCGCATCCGAACAGACATATAAGCCTCTTCGGCCTGTACTGTCTGAGGGTGGTCAGTACATTTTCCAGGCTCACGGCATTGTGGGCATAATCGATGAATATCCTTGCGTATCCCGGAATCTCCACCGGCTCGAGTCTGCCCCTCACCTTCATATCCGACTGCGAATCCTGCATTACCTCCATCGGTATCCCGATGATCCCGCAAGTGGTTACCGCAGCAAGAGAATTGTACACATTGAACTCTCCCGGTATGCCAACAGTCATGTAAGTGCTCTCCCCGTCCGTTCTCTCACACTCATAGCCTATCCCCATAACTCTATGGAGAATGAGCCTGTGTATTGCTCCCGCCATACACACATTGCCATCCCCGGCTGCAGTGTGATTCCTCACACCATAATATACCACTTCAGCCCCTGCATTCACAGCCTCGGCAGCAATACACCCAGAATACATGTCATCTGCATTTATCACCGCAGTCTTACACTTTGAGAACAGGCTTCTCTTCCATCTCCCATACTCGGCAAATGTGCGGTGTTCATTCCGCCCAATGTGATCCGGAGCAAGATTTGTATATACGCATATATCAAATTCTACCCCCGACACACGGCTGTGCATAAGCCCCTGTGACGATACCTCCATGACGCAGTATTCCGCACCATTTGCCACCATGTCTGCAAGCTTGCGATGGAGATATATCGTTCCCGGAGTGGTGTTCACAGATGGTATCTTCCGAATACAGTCATCGATCTCTATGGTTCCCACAAGACCGGTTCTACGCCCCCATCTGTCCAGCATAGACTTTATCATACATGCGACCGTGGTCTTTCCCTTTGTCCCGGTCACACCTATAACCTTCATACTTCGTGACGGAAAATTCCAGAAATTATTACATATCATTCCTATACCGTGGCGATAGTCATACAGTCTCACGATCAGTACACCATCGGTATCCCCCCAGCGTCCGGCTGACCGCTCCGCAGGTATGCCGATATCATCTGTCATGACTATACACGCTGCGCCCCTTGCCACGGCATCATCTATATAGCGATGTCCATCTGTTCTCGCACCTCTCCGGCACACAAAAAGAGTTCCCTGTGTGATATCTCTGGAATCATCTGCCAGATCCGTAATCTGACAGTCAATGTCCCCTGCCAGGATCTCATAGACCGTGCCTTTTAGAACATCTGACGCCCTCATGATACACCTCCCGTCGACATATTCCTGTTTATTTAGAATATGCCACATCCGGCACAGTTGTGTATCAGAAAAATAGGAGGCTGTGCTAAAAGCTCCAACCTCCATTCTTCTCACTTACCGCTATATATTCCGGTCTGTTAATCCTCGTCTGCTCCGACGATCTTTACCTTTCCATGGTAAACTTCATCTACAGCGATGGATAATGGCTTCTTCTTTGGGTCTGCTGCCACCATAGGCTCCTGACCATCAATGATCTCTCTTGCTCTCTTTGCTGTTGCAAGAACGATTGAATATCTGCTGTTTACTACAGGCTGCTCACCTGGCTCAACCTCTGCATTTACTACTGACATTAAGTCTGTGTATGATGGATGTAACATGATATTATATCCCCTTTCTTATATGATTATTGAAATATTCTTCTAAACTGCTGTCCACTGTTATCCAGTCTAATTTATCAGAGTTTCTTTATCTCTGCAAGCTCTTCTTTTATTCCGGCTATATATCCAAGCTGATTATCTCTTCTGCAGCCATAGCTTCTGATGACTGAATCCACGGTGTGTATACACTCGTCCAGATCATCGTTGACTATGATGTAGTCGTACTTGTCCATGTCCTCAGCTTCCTCTGTGGCCTTTCGGAGTCTCTTGATTATGGTCTCCTCCGACTCTGTTCCTCTTCCTGCCAGTCTGCTCTTAAGCTCGCTTATGCTTGGAGCTGATATAAATATGAGAAGCGCATCAGGGAACTGCTTCTTGACATTGAGCGCGCCCATGACCTCTATCTCGAGTATGACGTCCTTGCCATCAGAAAGCTTCTCCTCAACATACTTCTTTGGAGTTCCATAATAATTCTCTACATACTGTGTCCACTCGATAAATCCGCCGTAGTCAATGAGATTCTCAAAATCCTTGCGATTCATGAAATAATACTCTCTTCCATCGACCTCACCCTCTCTCGGTGATCTTGTCGTCGCCGACACTGAAAGGTTATATCCAAAATCCGACACAAGTCTCTTGACAACTGTGCCCTTTCCAACTCCTGAAAAACCGGATATGACTATGAGCGATCCACGCTTTGTATTCTTATCTGCCATCATCATTACCTCTAAAAATTATGTATTCTATTCCAGATTCTGTATCTGCTCTCTGACCTTCTCTATGTCAGTCTTGAGCTGTATCGCCTTGTCTGACACATCAAGTGAATTGGCCTTTGAAAGTATCGTGTTCGCCTCTCTGTTCATCTCCTGTGCGATGAAGTCCAGCTTCCTGCCAACGCTTCCGCCATCCTCCAGAATCTTCTTCGTGCTGCTGATATGGCTCTTAAGCCTTACAGTCTCCTCGTCCACACATATCTTATCCGCATATATAACGACCTCTGTGGCGATCCTGTTCTCATCTATAACAGGATTGTCAAGAACCTCTGTGATCTTGTCCGTGAGCTTGCGCCTGTACTCCTCCACAAGTTCAGGTGATATCTCCTCTATATAATCAACGGCAGCTCTCATTCCGTCAAGCTTGTCGATCATGTCCTTCTTAAGGTTCTCTCCCTCTGTTATCCTCGACTGCACGAACATCTTCGCAGCCTCGTCAAGGGATGTCTCTATTATCTTCCACAGCTCATTCTGGTCGACCGCCTGCTCCTCAACCGTGAACACGTCAGGGAAGCCTCCAAGCTGTGCAGGTGTTATGCTGTTCTCAATTCCAAAATCCTTGGACATCTCCTCGAAATATCCCATGTACTTCTCGGCAACGTCCTTGTTGTACTTCAGCTTGACATTGTCATCCGAGAAATCCTCGTATGTGATGAACACGTCAACCTTTCCTCTCTCAATATATTTTTTGAGATATGTTCTTATGTTTGTCTCAAAGAAACTTATCTTCTTCGGGAGCTTTATATTGATGTCGCAGAATCTGTGATTGACTGACTTCATCTCTACAACTATCTTGTATGCATCAGTCACCCTCTCGCTGCGGCCAAATCCTGTCATGCTTTTTACCATATCTGTCTCCTAATATTCCCAGGTTATATGTTGTTTTCAATTACCTGATAACAGATAATATATTATACTTCACACCTGTTTAAAAATCAAATTATTTATTGTACTTCCTCTATTCCCGCAATCCTCGGCTCTGCGATCATCGAGTAATTCGTATGATATATTACAAATCCAGGCTTTGCCCCCGCAGGCTTTTTGATATTTCTGCGCTCGGTATAGTCTATCTCCACCTTCGGCGCCGTCCTTCCAGACGAATAATACGCTGCAAGTCTTGCCGCCTCCTCATATGTAGAATCAGGAAGTTCTCCCGCACCCTCAAGTCTCACGATGACATGGGACCCCGGCATCTTCTTAGCATGGAACCACATATCCCCACCATTTGCGAATTTAAATGTGAGCTCATCGTTCTGGATATTATTCTTGCCCACATACATATGGAATCCATCGCTGGATATGTAGTGCAGCGGTTTTGACTTTGCCTTTTTCCTGTCGCCCTTGCGTCCGTAATGTCCCTTTACATATCCGCAGGCTACGAGCTCCTCCTTGACCTGTGCCAGTGAATTCTCATCTATCGCCATATCAAGGAACGTCTGTACCGACTGAAGATGCTCCAGCTCACTCTTCGTCTCGACAGTGAGCTGTGTAAGTGCCTCATAAGTCCTCTTGAGCTTGTTATATCTCGCAAAATATCTCTTGGAGTTGTCCATAACAGATATGGTCTTGTCAAGCGGGATCTTTATCATCTCGTTAGTATAGTAGTTGAGAGCCTCAAAACTGTCCGCTCCCTGTTCTATATTGTAACCATATGTGTTGATCAGTTCTCCGTACACACGGTACTTTTCCCTGGATTCAGTGTCCTTTAACTGAGCGAGCTGCAGGTCGTACTTCTTGCTCGTTCTCTCAATGGCATTCGAGACGATCTTTCTGAGATCCGATGACTTCTGTCTTATCCTTGTGACCGCACTCTTTCTGTAGAAATACTCATCAAGCACCTTTGAAATGTCGTCCCTTGATTCTATGGCCTTGTCGCTGTACATCGACAGATGCACCGACGAGAACTCCACTGGAGTGTAACCGTCCAGTATGATCTCAGGAGTATAGTTCCCGTTCCTTATATCAGATACTATCCCGGCAAATTCATCATAAAGCCTTGCGACATCCGCCTCGCTCATGCTGTCCACAGGCATGTTGCCGTCAAGTCCTGCCCTGTAGGTTATCTCACTCGCCACAACCGGTGAAAATCCGGTTATATTCTGGTATATCGCCTTTATGATATTCGTAGGGCTCGAGCTCACACGCTCTATGAAGTCCCCGCGCTCTATCTCAAGCGGGGATACCTTTCCTCCCGCCGGAGGATACTCATAAGTCCTGCCCGGAAGAACCTCCCTCACTGAGCTCACCATATGGGATATATGCTTTATGCTGTCGATGATGACATTCTCATCCGTGGCAAATATGATATTGCTGTGCTTACCCATGATCTCTATGATGAGTTTCTTTCTCTTTAGATCTCCAAGCTCGTCCAGATGCTCGATGACCATGACAACTATTCTCTCAAAGCCCGGCTGATACACATCAACTATCCTTCCGTTGTTGATATGCTTCCTGAGGAGCATACAGAAATTCGGCGCTGTCATAGGATTCTCCTTGGCGGACTGCTGAAAGTATATAAGCGGGAGGCTTGCATCCGCAGACATGAGCAACCTGTAATTCTCCCTGTTATTCTTTATTACTATGTTGAGCTCGTCCTTCTCCGGCTGATATATCTTATATATCCTTCCGTCGATGAGTTTCTCCTTCATGTCTCTTACCACATTGGATATCACTATTCCGTCAAACGCCATATCTGTCTCTCCTATATCCCTGAAAAAAGGCAGAAAATGCAAATTCATTCTCTGCCTCTTCCATATCTACTACCACATTACTGCTATCCTGATCCTACAGTGAATTGTAGAGATCCTTATATATATTCGCTGAGTTATACCATGAGTAATCCTGTCTCATGCCACGCTCCTGGATTCCATACCATGCCTCTTTGTTGTTATAGTACACTTCCTTTGCATAGTTTATGGCATTGAGGAGCTCATATGCATCATAATTAGCAAATGAGAATCCTGTTCCTGTACCCTCGAACTGATTATAAGCCTCAACAGTATCTGCAAGACCACCTGTCTCTCTTACTACTGGAACTGTGCCATATCTGAGTGCCATGAGCTGTGTGAGTCCACATGGCTCAAATCTTGAAGGCACGAGCATCACATCGCAGCCTGCATACATCTTATGAGATCTCTCATCTGAATAATAGATGTTCGCTGATACCTTTGCAGGATGTATTCCCTGATAATACTTGAACATGTTCTCGTACTTGCCGTCACCGGTTCCGAGGACGATGAACTGTACTCCGTCACAGCATATATCGTTCATGATCCTGTCAACCAGATCAAGACCCTTCTGGTCTGTGAGTCTGGATATGATTCCTATTACAAACTGATTCTCATCCTGAGGAAGTCCACATTCCTTCTGCAGTTCGATCTTGTTGATCTTCTTGAGCTGTCTGAAGTTATCCACGCTGTAGTTCTTATATACCTGTGGATCTGTTGCAGGATTCCATACCTCGTAATCTATACCGTTGACAATGCCCCAGAGTGACTGCCATCTGGCACTTAAGAGCCCGTCAAGTCCCTCTCCATAATATGGAGTCTGTATCTCCTTGGCATATGTGTTACTTACCGTTGTTATCTTATCTGCATATACAAGTCCGCCCTTAAGCATGGAAGCATCCTTCTGGATCTCCAGCTTGTCCGGTGTAAATACATAATCAGGGAGTCCTGAATACTCCTGAATGGTCTTTATATCCCACTTGCCCTGGAACTGGAGATTATGAATAGTCATAACAGACTTCATGCTTGTATAGAACATATCTCCTGCAAACAGAGTCTTGAGATATACAGGCACAAGTCCTGCCTGCCAGTCATGACAGTGAAGTATATCCGGCTGGAAACCGATCGATGGAAGGATCGAAAGCGCTGCCTTTGAGAAATAACAGAACTTCTCGATATCCCACTTTACATCACCATAAGGTGTAAATCCGTTAAAGTAATACTCGTTATCTATGAAATATACCTTGACACCCTCATACTCCAGATACATAACGCCAACATAATCATTCTTGTAACCGATGTCCATATAAAAATGCGTTATATACTGCACCTTCTCCCTGTACTTGTTCGGAATACAGAGATAATTCGGCATGATGACTCTCACATCATACTCGTTCTTATCAAATATCTTTGGCAGTGTTCCAACTACATCCGCAAGACCACCCGTCTTTATAAATGGCACACACTCTGATGCTATATATGCAACCTTCTTCATCAAATAAACCCTCCATAACATTTAGACATTAAATCCTTGTACATTATATCACACGGGTATCCATAATTCAATAAATCAGTGTATCTATATTGTTGCATTTGCCACATTCCGCTGATATACTTTTAGCATGCAGCCGCACGCAGATACGGCTGGATCACAATCCAGAAAACAGGAGATTTTCAATGTTAGACATCACCATCACCGAGACCAGGGACTTCGTGAAGAAGCTTCTGATGGACAATACATTTGACCGTTTTCTCGCCATGGAGGCATTTGTAAAAAGCGGGATAACATACAGCTTTGACGGAAGGGTAAACAAGGATTTCTATGACAAGGAGGAGCTGGAGCTCATGGCTTCCACATCCTACGCCTCATGGGAGTCCATAAAACCACATGTATATAATGTTATAAGAGGAAAGAAGCTGCCACTGAGCTTCAAGATAGTGCTCGTGCTCTCCCAGCCGGACATCATGGATATGCTTGAGAAGAACCATCTCACCATACCGGTATCCGATGTGGCAAATCTCACCTTGAACGTCTACTATGACGGCATGAGCATACAACTCACATCCATGGCGACCCAGAACATATTCACCATGGATAAGACCCTTGAGCATGTGTGGGATGCGGAGATCAGGGATTTCCTGAAGACTGCCGGAATATATTTCACCGAAAGCTGATTTTTTGAAGAAATTTAATATGATTTTTGAAGATCCGGCACCTCATCTGATGCCGGATTTTTTTACGCACCGCACCCCTGTTAGCACTCATTTTGTCTGAGTGCTAATTTTTTCTTGACTTTAGTTCCCAGCTGATTTATCATACCTTTTAGCCTGATGTGTCAGTGTACATTTCTATTAAGATTGAACACAGATCGGGGATGACACATCTTTCATTGAAAACCATTATATTTTAAGGAGATGTATACAATTATGAAGAACGGAAATTTATCGATCAACAGTGAAAACATTTTCCCTGTCATCAAGAAGTGGCTGTATTCAGACCACGATATATTTGTCAGGGAGCTTATATCAAACGGCTGTGATGCCGTGACAAAGCTTAAGAAGCTGTCTCTCATGGGCGAATTTGACGAGCCGGATGAGCCATATCGTATAGATGTGACAACAAGTGCCAACGACAAGACCATCACATTTACCGATAACGGTATCGGTATGACTGAGGAGGAGGTTGAGAAATATATCAACCAGATCGCTTTCTCAGGAGCCGAGGCATTCCTTGAGCAGTACAAGGACAAGGCAACAGAGGAACAGATCATCGGCCACTTCGGACTGGGCTTCTACTCCGCATTCATGGTTGCCGACAAGGTCACCATCGAGACAAAGTCATACAAGGACGGCGAGGACGCTGTATACTGGGAGTGCGAGGACGGCCTTGAATACTCCATGAAGAAGTGCATTAAGGCTGACCGAGGTACTACCATCACCCTTTATCTGAACGAGGACAGCTATGAATTTGCAAATGAATACAGGATCAAGGAGGTCATCGACAAGTATTGTTCGTTCATGCCTGTTGAGATCTACTACACCAACGCAGACGAGCCACAGGAAGATCCTAAGGATGCTACTGTAGACGTGGATGCAAAGGAAGTCAGCGACACAGCAGATAATGCTGAGGACAGCAAGGGCCCAGACGCAGACGATACAAAGACCGAGGAGAAGAAGCCTGAAGCTCCTAAGCCACTCAACACCACTACCCCACTGTGGGCAAAGCATCCAAACGACTGCACCGACGAGGAATACAAGGAGTTCTACAGAAAGGTATTCCACGACTACAAGGAGCCTCTGTTCTGGATCCACCTGAACATGGACTATCCTTTCAATCTGAAGGGTATTCTGTACTTCCCGAAGATCAATATGGAGTATGAGTCCATCGAGGGTACCATCAAGCTGTACAACAATCAGGTATTCATCGCAGATAATATCAAGGAAGTCATTCCGGAGTTCCTGCTGTTGTTAAAGGGTGTCATCGACTGCCCGGATCTGCCTCTGAATGTATCCAGAAGTGCATTGCAGAACGACGGATTTGTCAAGAAGATTGCCGAGTACATTACCAAGAAGGTAGCGGACAAGCTTGCCGGTATGTGCAAGACTGACAAGGAAGAGTACGACAAGTACTGGGATGACATCAGCCCCTTCATCAAGTTCGGCTGCCTGAAGGATGACAAGTTCTGCGAGAAGATGAATGATTACATCCTCTTCAAGAATCTGGACGGCAAGTATCTGACTCTGCCGGAGTGCCTGGAGATCAAGCCTCAGGATGAGGAAGAGAACAAGGAGAATGCCGTAGACGAGAACGGCAACAAGGTAGAAGCCGAAGTCGTAGAGGACAAGGCGGAAGATGAGGCTTCCGAGGAGAATACCGAGGAAGAGAAGAAGGAGAAGATCATCTACTATGTAACGGATGAACAGCAGCAGAGCCAGTACATCAATATGTTCAAGGCTGCCAAGATGGATGCTGTGATCCTGACCCACAATATCGATCAGCCCTTCATCTCCCAGTTGGAGCAGAAGAACGAGGGAATCAAGTTCCAACGTATCGATGCGGATGTGACTGATGCCTTGAAGTCCAAGACTTCCAAGAAGGCTGAAAAAGAGATGGAAGAGCAGGCTGAGAGCATCAGCAAGCTGATGAAGAAGGCTCTGAAGAATGACAAGATCACGATCAAGGTAGAGAAGCTGAAGAACAAGAAGATCTCTTCTATGATCACTCTGTCTGAAGAGAGCAGACGTATGCAGGATATGATGAAGATGTACTCCATGCCCGGTATGGATATGAGTGCTTTCGGCGGTGAGGGCGAGACCCTGATCCTGAATGCCAACCATCCTCTGGTACAGTACATTACTGAGCACCAGGACGGCGAGAACGCAGAAATGATCTGCGAGCAGCTCTACGATCTGGCAAAGCTCCAGCATGCACCCCTGTCTGCCGATGCCATGACCAAGTTTGTGGCAAGAAGCAATGACATTATGATGCTGTTGACAAAATAAATTAAGCAGAAGGTCCGGCGAAGGACGCTGAAGACAAAACAGGAACTGAGATGAGTGTTTGCACATACGTCACAGTTCCTGCTTTTTTTAGAAAAATCATGGTAGTTGTTCAGAAATTCATCCAATCATATTTATATGACTTTGAATAGTTAGTATTTAAGCACATCTTCGCGTAACGGAGCATATGCTGTAAGGAAGATTTGTTGCCTGACCGAACATGCGAGGATGATGTGGTACGGGATAGGCAGAAAGGACATATGTCCATGGATATTACGGATACTACTTATACAGGTACACTCCAGATCAGCGTTGTCTCCGCTCTGGGGATGTCCCCAATCTCCGGTGCTACGGTCACCATTTCTTATACCGGAGATCCGGATTCTCCGATAGAGACACTTACTACCGATGAATCGGGGCAGACCCCGGCGATAACTCTGGAAGCGCCACCGAGAGAACTGTCTTTATCTCCGGAGATTACGGAACAGCCTTATTCGGAATACAACATTCAGGTGACCGCAGAAGGCTATGAAACAGTACTGGTATCCGGCTCTGAGATTCTGGCAGGAGAATATTCCCTGCAGCCGATCCGCATGAATCCTCTGAATGTGACAGAGGAGGAAGAAAAAGTAGTCGTAATACCAGCACATACCCTGTTCGGAGAATATCCTCCGAAGATTCCGGAAGAAGAAATCAAACCCATGAACGAGACGGGGGAGATCGTCTTAAGCCGCGTGGTCATTCCGGAATATGTGATTGTACATGACGGTGTTCCGGAGGACCCTACTGCCAGAAATTACTGGGTACGCTATAAGGATTATATTAAAAATGTGGCTTCCAGCGAGATTTATTCCACCTGGCCGGAAAGTGCGATCTATGCAAATATTCTGGTCATTCAGTCATTTACGTTAAACCGTGTATTTACAGAGTGGTACAGGGGGCGCGGATATGATTTTACGATTACTTCGTCTACGGCATATGACCAGAAATGGATCTATGGCAGAAATGTGTTTGAAGAGATCGACTATCTGGTAGATTCCATTTTTACCAATTATTTATCAAGACCCGGCGTACGGCAGCCTATTTTCACCTCATACTGTGACGGCAACCGGACTACCTGCCGGGGACTTAGTCAGTGGGGCTCCAAAGCACTTGCGGATCAGGGATATTCCGCCATTGATATCATTCACTATTATTATGGCAATGATATGTACATTAATTTTGCGGATATTATATCGGGAGTGCCGTCCTCCTGGCCGGGGTATGACCTGACCATCGGTTCTTCAGGCGAAAAAGTAAGACAGCTTCAGCAACAGTTGAACCGCATCGCCAGGAATTATCCGGCGATTCCCACTCTGACGCCAGATGGAGTCTATGGATCAGCTACTGCTGATGCTGTCCGGACCTTCCAGAGGATATTTAATCTCCCTCAGACCGGAATTGTGGATTATCCCACATGGTTTGAAATCTCGGATATTTATGTAGGGGTTACACGCATTTCCGAGCCGGATGCGTAGGGGCGACCGACATCTCCTGTATCCTTTTTTTCACCACAGTGTGGTCACAGGGATAGGAAGAAGCTTCTCTGTGCGTTAAACCAAGGTGCGGGGCATTACACACGAGATTTGATGATTACGCCCCGCGTAATGAAAACAACTGGGGCTTAATTGACTATAATTGATGATTACGCCCTGCGTAATGAAAGCATACCGGGGCTTAATTGACTATAATTGATGATTACGCCCCGCGTAATGAAAACTACCGGGGGCTTAATTGAGTAAAAATGATGATTACGCCCCGCGTAATGAAAACTACCGGGGCTTAATTGACTATAATTGATGATCACGCCCCGCGTAATGAAA
>ENA-OPBD01001392-OPBD01001392.1-human-gut-metagenome-genome-assembly--contig:-NODE-1392-length-11452-cov-2.235150_pt1 | contig 11452 bp, 13 predicted proteins | sample MGYA00241062_ERZ501440 | MGnify/ENA primary metagenome ERZ501440 (study PRJEB25962, sample SAMEA2042628) | human gut metagenome | biome: human gut; feature: human-associated habitat; material: faeces...
TTACGAGTGAGCTGCTCTGCCAGCTGAGCCACACAAGCATCCTGATAAGAGTCGGCTCCTCGCCTCGCTCTGTTTTTTCCCACAGGGCAGCCACCCTGCAAGCCATGTGGTATCATACCACAAATCCCCGCATCCGTCAACTCTTATTTTTCACAGACCCACAGCGCTGCCGAAGCCGCTATTTTCCCCGCTTTCCCGCCGGGAAATACACAGGGTAATCATTTCCCGGCGGATGAAAGTTTTCCGCCATGATCCCCACTTTTTTCGCGCCATTTCTTCCCGCTTCGGCAGAATGACCAATCGCCAAAAATTGACTGCTCTCCCGTCTTTCCCTGTTTTTTACGTATTATTTCCACTTTTTTCGACAGGGATTTTCCTTTACATTTGGTTTACATAATTCTGCTCCCCATAACTTCTACAAGGAGTTATCCACACTTTCCACACCTTTTTCCACACGGTGCAAACCTCAGTATTTCCAGCCATTCCCCGTCACTTTTCCTCTTTTTGGAAAACCCGCAAACGCGGTTTGCCGCAGGTTATCCCCCGCCGTTTTGTTTACATAATATTTTTGTCAGGCATTTTCGCCGTCATCACAAATTTCTCCCTTAACGCGCTTGACACCGGAAACCCGCATGGTTGCTTGTATCAAGCCGCAAAGGAAGGGAGACTGCCGTAATATGGCAGTCTCCCTTTACACATATGATCCACTTCAGTCCGCGAACAGTGGGGTGGAGAGATAGCGGTCGCCGGTGTCGGGCAGCAGGACCACGATGGTCTTGCCGGCGTTCTCCGGACGCTTGGCCAGCTCGATGGCGGCCCACAGTGCCGCGCCGGAGGAGATACCCACCAGCACGCCCTCGCGGTGACCCATTTCCTTGCCTACGGCAAAGGCGTCATCGTTGTCCACAGGGATGATCTCGTCATAGATCTTGGTGTCCAGCACATCGGGGACGAAGCCCGCGCCGATGCCCTGGATCTTGTGCGGGCCGGCCTTACCGCCGGACAGCAGGGGAGAATCGCTGGGTTCGACGGCGACGATCTTGACGCGCGGATTTTTTTCTTTCAGGTAAGCGCCAGCACCGCTGACAGTACCGCCTGTGCCTACGCCGGCAACGAAAATGTCGACTTCGCCGTCGGTATCGCGCCAGATTTCGGGGCCGGTGGTTGCTTTATGGATGGCCGGATTGGCCGGATTAACAAATTGTCCGGGGATAAAAGCATTGGGTATTTCTGCTGCCAGTTCTTCTGCTTTGTCGATGGCACCCTGCATACCCAAAGAACCGGGTGTAAGTACCAGCTCGGCTCCATAAGCCTTCAGCAGGTTGCGCCGTTCAACAGACATGCTTTCAGGCATGGTCAGGATCGTACGGTAACCGCGTGCTGAGGCTACGCTGGCCAGGCCGATACCTGTATTACCGCTGGTCGGTTCGATGATGACCGAATCTTTTTGCAGCAGTCCCCGGGCTTCGGCGTCGTCGATCATCGCCATGGCGATACGGTCTTTGGCGCTGCCGGCCGGGTTAAAATATTCCAGCTTGGCGATGATAGTCGCCTGCGGAGCAAATTTCCTGTTATAGTTGGTCAGCTCTAAGAGCGGGGTGTTGCCGATCAAGTCGGTCAGGCTACGGTAAATTTTAGTCATGATATCAAAACCTTTCTTTAATAAATTATGCTGCAAGGGGTAATTTACTTACAACATCGGCATTTCTGCCGCTGCTGTTCCACTAAGTCAGCCAAGGTGATGTTATCGACTACTTTATTAACGGCGTCTTTTATTTCACGCCATACTTCCATGGTTACACATTCGTCTGCACGGGTGCAGGCTTCCTTGCTATCGTCTACACAGGCTACCGGGGCCAGATTACCTTCCAGCAGCCGCAGTATTTCGCCTACAGTATATTCCTGCGGCTCTTTGGCAAGCATATAGCCGCCCTGTGCGCCGCGGGCGCTTTTGACAAGTCCGGCGCGGCTCAGCTGGGTAATGATCTGTTCCAGATATTTGTCGGAAATATCCTGCCGCTGGGAGATATTTTTAATGGGGATGAAGCTGCCGGTATGATTGTAAGCCAGGTCAAGCATCAGCCGCAAAGCATAACGTCCTTTGGTAGAGATTTTCATAAGCACACGTCCTTTCAAAAGCTTGATATTATTTTACTACTAGTTTACTAGGAATTCAATAGCTGAACAAAAAATTTTTTCCTACACAAAAAATTCACAAAATAATCTTGACAAAAATACTGGGAATTACTATACTGAAAGTGTAATCATACTAAACAAGTAGGAATTAAGAAAGGACGGATCGCAATGCGGGAAGTTTATTTAGATAATGCGGCCACGACTAAGGTCAGACCGGAAATAGCAGAGGCTATGGCAAAGGCTATGGTAGAAAATTATGGAAACCCTTCCAGTATATATAAGGCAGCACAGCGTGCGGCAACAGCTATTGCCGCTGCCCGTCAGCAGGTTGCGGATCTGATCGGCGCGTCGCCGAAGGAAATCATTTTTACAGGCGGCGGCAGTGAGGGTGATAATATGCTTATTAAAGGCGTGGCTCATGCCAATGTCAAGAAGGGACGGCACATTATCACTACGCAGGTCGAGCATCACGCTGTACTGCATACCTGTGAAGAACTGGCGAAGGAAGGCTTTGAGATCACTTACCTGCCGGTAGACGAATTCGGCAGGGTTACAGCGGCCCAGGTAGAGGCCGCCTTACGCGACGATACGATCCTTGTTTCGGTGATGTATGCCAATAATGAGATCGGTACGATAATGCCGATCAGAGAGATCGGCGCAGTCTGCCGCGCACACAAGGTGCTGCTGCATACTGACGCAGTACAGGCGGCAGGTCATATCCCTATTGATGTTACCGGCGACAATATCGATCTTTTAACATTGACGGCGCATAAATTTCATGGACCGAAGGGCGTAGGCGCGGTGTATATCCGTCAGGGTGTGCGTGTACCGGCGCTGATCGTCGGCGGTGGGCAGGAAAAAGGCCTGCGTGCCGGCACTGAAAATACAGCCGGGATCATCGGTATGGGGCTGGCAGCTGCTTATGCGAAAGAAAATATGGAGGCCAATGCCGAAAAAACACGTGCTTTGCGTGACAAATTGATCGAAGGGATTTTAGCAAAGATCCCTGAAGTAAGGTTAAACGGACATCCTACTGACCGACTGCCGAATAATGTAAATGTCAGCATCAGATATATTGAAGGCGAAGGTCTGCTGCTGCTGCTTGACCATATGGGTATCGCGGCTTCCAGCGGCAGTGCCTGCACTTCCGGGTCTCTGGACCCGTCGCATGTTCTGCTGGCTATCGGACTGCAGCATGAGATCGCGCACGGTTCGCTGCGTCTGACCTTGTCGGAAGAAAACAGCAGTGCCGATGTCGATTATGTTTTGGAGCAATTACCGTTGATCGTTGAAAAATTAAGGGCGATGTCGCCTCTTTACCACAAGTAAGAAAGCAGGTGTAGTTTATGGCATACAGTGAAAAAGTAATGGATCATTTTATGAATCCCCGTAATGTGGGTGTGATGCCCGATGCCGACGGCGTCGGCGAGGTAGGCAATGCCAAATGCGGCGATATCATGAAGATTTTTATTAAAGTCAAAGACAATATCATTACCGATATCAGTTTCCAGACTTTTGGCTGCGGTGCGGCTATCGCTACCAGCAGTATGGCAACAGAGCTTGCTAAAGGCAAGTCTGTCGAGGAAGCGCTGGAACTGACTAATCTGGCGGTAGCTGAAGCACTTGACGGACTGCCGCCGATCAAGATGCATTGTTCCAACCTGGCAGCTGACGGCTTGCGTGCCGCGATTTATGACTATAAGGTCAAAAACGGTATGTCGACCGAAGGTATTGAAGTGTGCAGCGGCTGCTGCCACGACTGCGGTCACTGACAGCTGTTTGACTGTTAAGATTTTTCATCTCCAACCCCTCCTTTTATTCACATTAGTTTTACAGAAAAGCCGATGGTTAGCGCCATCGGCTTTTTTGTGGTAAAATAGGAAGTATAAATTATAAAATCAATAATTTACCGTCGGAGGATGAAACAATGGCAGCAATCGATATTGAAAAAGAGTTTAAGCATTATCTGGAGATCTTTACCCATGACGAGGAACTGGGAAAGATTTTGGCAAAGGTATCTTTTCAGGAATTGTTCAACGATAAATTTTTAACGGAAAACAGTAAATATACCTCGATGGACGATCTGATCTGGCGCAGCGGCTTCGGTATCATGAATCTGCTGGAGGTAGAACAGGTGAATCAGGATAAATGGAACGAATATATTGCCAGGAATACTGAATGTAAAACCTGGCATGAATTCGGCAAACTGGCCATGATCGACTGGATGAAGCATAAATTGGAAGAAGCGAAACAGGCCAAAAACTGATTTGAGCGGCACCGAGGCGAAGGCTTCGGTGTTTTTTATTTTTAAGGAAGTGATTTTATGGCAGCGATCTTACATGCACTGCAGGGGATTTTGACTATCGTTATTATGATAGCTACCGGTTTTTATCTGTCCCGTAAGGGCTGGTTTTCTGAAAGCTTCAGCTCGGCTGTGGCCCAGCTGGTGACCAAGGTATGCCTGCCTACCTATATGATCGTCAATCTGACGGTCAATTTCAGCCACGATCAGCTGATCGAGATAAGCGGCGGTCTGCCGGTACCGATCATTTCCATGGCATTGGGCTATTTTATCGGCCATGCGGCAGCACGGCTGCTGAAGGTGCGGCGTGACCGGGTCGGCGTGTTCTGTACTGTCTTTTTTGTTTCCAACACTATTTTCATCGGCCTGTCGATGACGCTGGCTTTGTTCGGTGAAGAAGGTATTCCTTATGTCATGCTGTATTATATGGTCAATACTACGATGTTCTGGGTCGTAGCAGTGCACGATATGGCGTCTGATGCCGGTGTGGCGGCACCGTGGCTCAGCAGAAAGACTCTGAAAGTGGTTCTGAATCCGCCGCTGTTAGGTTTTTTGGCAGGAATTATTTTAGTAATGCTTGATTGGCGTCTGCCGATGCCGATCGAAGCTTCTTTTCGTTATCTGGGCGGAATGACGACGCCGCTGGCCATGCTGTTTATCGGTATCGCGATCAGTAAAGCGTCCTGGAGCGAGATCAAATTTGACAGAGAGCTGACGGCGGCAATGGTGGGAAGGTTTGTGATCTGTCCGCTGTGCGTTATGGTCTGTCTGCCGTTTTTTGCGCTGCCGAAATTGATGAGCGATGTATTTGTTATGCAGGCGGCTATGCCGGCGATGACGAACACTTCTATTGTAGCTAAGGTTTATGGCGGCGATTACAAGTATGCGGCGATGCTGACGGTGGTCAGTACACTGCTGGCAGTAATAACGACGCCGTTTTATATGTGGGTGCTGCGTGGTTAGATCTGTTCGCCTGATTACAGAAACGTTCGCCTTAAAACTCTAAAATACGAACAAATTTTTAGAAAAACTCTTGACAAACAAAACAGTTCGGTTTATTATATGTTTAACGAACAGATGTTTTGAAAGGTCGTGGAGTTATGAAGAAGTTGTTTGTATTAATGCTGATGACCACTATTTTATATACAGGCTATAATTTTTTACAGGATGATACTGTTTATCATTACGAACAGATCACTGTACATACAGGCGATACCATGTGGGCTATCGCTGACCGCTGGGCCGATCAGGACGAAGATGTACGCGAAGTCATTTACCGTATCTGCGAAACCAATGCGCTGGCGAATACTAACCTGAAACCGGGACAGAAGCTTTTAGTACCGGTCAGGATGCAGTTTGTCGATCAGCTGATGGTGGCAGAGGCCGGCGATATCAAAGGCTGATAATTACGGCGCCGGCGTAGGAAACTGATTCAAAAGTAAATAATATGCGTTAGGGCGCAGTAAAAAAGACGTGCCTGCCTTTTGGCAGACGCGTCTTTGTGTTTTTTATACTGTTTTATCTGGCCATCCGGTAAATATTTTCCATATCGGCAGCGTTCAGGGTGACGAAGCCGCCGATCGTTCTTCTGCCCATAAAGCTGCATTTGTGTGCCAGCTCTTTGATTTGGGTGTCGGTGAGTTCGATTTCCATGTCGCTGATCGAGGTAGGCATACCAATGGAACGGAAAAAGTCTTCCATGGCGGCGATTCCTTCAAGCGCTGTTTTTTCGTCATTGCCGAAGCTGTAGGGAACATTCAGTACGTTAACTGCCAGTTGCGCGAAGCGGCAGGGGTTTTGTTTGAGCACATAGCGGGCCCAGCTGCCCCAGATCGCTGCAAGGCCTGCGCCGTGAGCAATATCGAACATACCGCCCAATTCATGCTCCAGCTGGTGGGAAGCCCAGTCGCCCTGACTGCGGTCGCCGGTGATGTCATTATGGGAAAGCGTGCCTGCCCACATGATCTCGGCGCGGACGTCATAGTCGGCAGGCTTCTGTAAAGCCAGTCGGGCATTACGCATGACGTTGCGCAGCAGAGCTTCGGCCATGCCGTCAGTGAGGGACAGAGAGGTGACGCCGGGTTTGGTAAAGTAACGTTCTAAAGTATGGACGATGATGTCAGTACAGCCGCTGGCTGTTTGGTAGGGCGGCAGAGTGCAGGTCAGCTCGGGATTTAAAATGGCAAATTTACAGTAGGCATAGGGCGACTGCAGTCCGCGTTTCAGCCAGCCGTCTTCATTGGTAATGACTGACGCATTGCTCATTTCACTGCCGGCCGCGGCAATGGTAAGGACGGCGCCGATAGGGGCACAGGCCTGCGGCGCTTTGCCGCTGTAGTAGTCCCAGACGTCGCCGGGATTGGTGATGCCATAACCAATGGCTTTGGCACTGTCGATGACGCTGCCGCCGCCTACAGCGAGAATAAAATCAACTTTTTCCCGCCTGCAGATTTCAATACCTTCATAAACCTTGCTTAAACGAGGATTGGGCACAACGCCGCCCAGGGTCACATAGTGCAGTCCTGCTTCCTGCAGTGCACCGCAGACACGATCAAGCAGACCGGATTTTTTGGCACTGCTGCCGCCGAAGTGTACCAGGACCTTGCTTGCTCCTTGTGTTTTGCAGAGTTCACCAACCTCGGCTTCGGTATTTTTACCGAAAAGTATTTTTGTAGGTGCGTAATATTTAAACTGTTCCATAATAACAGCTCCTTTGTTGCGGCAAATGTTGCCGCTGTAAAATCTTCTTAAACCTATCGTATCGCAAAACAGGCAGTTTGTAAAATGCAGAAGTTTTATAAAATTATCGGAAGGAGAAATATTTTGTGATTTCTTGGTGAACAATTTGCAAAAGAGCAAGAGTTTTGTTTGTTGATGTCGAATTGAAACGATAAATCTGAAATGATTCAGGCAGAGGAGGTAATATTATGCAGGGAAAAAAATGGATCGCCGCGGCACTGGTCTGCGGATTTTTACTGGGACAGGGAACGGCTCCGGCGCAGGCCGGTATTTTGGGTACCGTAGTTAAAGGCGGCGCTGTATCGTTATTGGTCAGCCAGTTTGCCGACCAGCTGAACAGCGCTATCAATACTTTGACGGCAAAATATCCTATCTCCAGCGATTACGCTACCAAGGTAGTGCCGATCATTACCGTGGGTGACGGAAGTTATGCCGGCGCTGCTCAGGTATCGGGACCGAAGGAGCAGGTAGATAAATGTCAGGCTGCTTTGCAGCTGGAGGCTTCCTTCTTTAAAAGCTTCCGTGCGAAAGCGCTGATCCCGGTCGATAAGGTCGCTATCAGCGGTATCAATCGCGTGCAGGGTGTGGGCGTATCGGCCCAGATCGATGTAAAGATCTAACAGCTTAAAACAATTTAAAAAGTGCAAGTCCGCAGGCTGATGTATGTCAGCCTGCGGACTTTTTTTATTTGCACGGGTATTTTAAGGGTCATGCTTTAACAAACCTTTAAAGAAAGGTGAAATTCTTTACAAGAACTTAAAGCCTTCTTAATTCAAAGCAAAGAAAGCTTTGTTATGATGACAGTGTTTCCAGATGCAAGCAAAATTTCAGTACTTGTGAAAAAGGAGAGAAGGAAATGAAATCAAGAAAATTATTCAAGGTCTGCGCCCTGCTGATGCTGGCAGTAATGAGCTGTTTGCTGTTCAGCGGCTGCGGCGGTCAGTCTGAGCAAAAGAAATTTGTGATCACTTATCTGCCGAATGAATCGACAGATAAAAATGCCGATGCCAGAAAAGGTATGGCGGGCGATTTGAGCAAGGTTTTGGGAATGGAGGTCACAGAGCTGGTATCTAACGATTATAATGCGGTGATTGAGGCTATGCGTACCGGTAAAGCCGATATGGCTTATTTTGGACCGTTAAGCTTCTGCCTGGCTTATGAACGTGCAGGTGCAGAACCGATCGGGATGATTGCCAAGGATAAAGATAAAAAGAACGCGACTTATAAGTCTGTTCTGGTTACGAGCAGCAAGAATACTGATATCAATAGTATCCATGACATCAAAGGGAAAACGATGGCGTTCGTTGACCCGAATTCCACTTCCGGCAATCTGATCCCTTCAGCGGCGATTATGAAAGCATTTCCCGGTGAGAAGCTTTCGATGGATGATCTGCATACTAATGGCAAATTTTTCCAGGCAGTCAGCTTTTCCGGCAAGCATCAAGCAGGTCTGGCGGCTGTAGTCAAGGGTGATGTGCAGGTAGCTCCTATCTCTGATGCAATTCTGGCGGCTGAGATCAATGCGGGACGTGTCAGCAAAGATGACGTTAAAATTATTTTCGCTTCTGATCCGATCCCGTCCGAACCGATGGCTCTGCGCAGGGATCTGCCGGCAGAATTGAAGGAAAAGGTAAAAAACTTTATCCTGAGCTATGACAATGCCGCTTACTACAAAGGGGTAATGGGTGCAGAGGATAAGCGTTTCGTAGAATGCAGTATTGAAGATTACAAAGGTATCATTGATCTGAACAAAGCCCTGAGCAGCAGTAAATAAGTTGGAGCAGAGGCCGGCGCTGTCCGGCCTTTTTTATAGGAGGAAGCATGAGCACGGTTTTAAAAATGGAGCATATCGAGAAAGTTTATGGCAATCAGGTCCGCGCTTTGCATGATATCAGTCTGGAGGTCAGAGCCGGAGAATTTGTCGCTGTTATAGGTCCTTCCGGATCGGGCAAGTCCACCCTGCTGAGAACGGTCAATCAGCTGGTAGTCCCCAGCGGAGGTCATGTATACATCGACGGCGAGGAAGTTACCGGTGCGTCCGGCAAAAAGCTGCGGCTGCTGCGGCGTAAAGTCGGGATGATCTTTCAGCATTATAATCTTGTGCAGCGGCTGTCGGTAATGCAGAACGTGCTGCATGGGCGCTTGGGTTATATGTCGGCGTTGGACGGGATGCTGGGTAATTATACGGAAGAGGATAAACGTAAGGCGATTGACTTGTTGCAGGAAATCGAGATGGGCGATCGTTTATATAACCGTGCCAGTGATCTTTCGGGCGGTCAGAAACAGCGCGTAGGTATTGCCAGGGCGATTATGCAGGAACCGAAGCTGCTTCTTTGTGACGAACCGATCGCTTCACTGGACCCTAATGCGTCTAAAATCATTATGGATCTGATCTATCAGATGACGCAGCGCCGTAATATTGCCTGTATCGTCAATCTGCATCAGCTGGATGTGGCCATGCGTTATGCTACGCGCATCATCGGTCTGGCAAAAGGAGAAATGATTTTTGACGGAACCCCGCAGCAGCTGAATAATGCAGTGATAGAGAAAATTTATAATACTTCGATGGAAAATCTGATCATTAAGCAGGGTGAAAATTATGCCTGAAAAAATAAGTATAATGAATCCCCGTGAAAAACAGGTTTATACCTGGTTTTTAGTGGTCGTGCTGGTTTTGTTCTGCCTGGCGACTTATATTTCCCGTTTTAATCCGCTGGAGGTGCTTTGGGAACAGGGAGAATTCTGGAAATTTCTGTTTCAGGATTTCCTGCCGCCACGCTTCAATGCTTCGCCGGTAGTAGTAGAATCGATTCTTGTAACTTTTGCGTTGGCGGTTTCGTCCAGCTTCGTTGCGGCAGTGTTTGCTTTTCTTTTCGCTGTGTTCGGCAGCACTTCTTTATCACCCTGGAAGGGACTGGCCAGAACGATCCGGGGGTTTGCCACTTTTCTGAGGAATATCCCGACACTGGTCTGGGCTTTTATCCTTTTTTCGTCACTGGGTATTGGTACCGGTGTTGGTTTTATTGCTTTGCTGATTTCGACCTTTGCCTTTATGACAAGAGCGTTTATTGAAGTGATCGACGAGGTATCCTGTGATGCAATGGAAGGGCTGACGGCCTGCGGCGGTACGTTTTGGCAGAAGGTCTGTCAGGGTATCGTACCGACCTGCCTGACACAGTTTATCGCCTGGTTCCTGTACTGCATCGAACTTAATATACGCGCATCGACTATTGTGGGAATGGTAGGCGGCGGGGGGATCGGGCTGGTGCTGTTTTCCTATATCAAGTCGTTTAATTATGCCGGCGCGGCAGGAATTATTCTGGTTATTGCGGCGATGGTCATTATGGTGGAATTTTTAACTAATTATCTGCGAAGAAAGGTGTTGACATAAAATGGAGCAGACTTTTGTACAGGCGAGGGTGCAGTGTCTTGAGTTCAGTAACGGCAGGATCCGTGTTGCCCGCAGCGGGCAGGATAGTGAGCTGCGCTGGTTTTTAGCAGCTGTAACAGTCGTTTCGATAGTGGCGTTATATTATCTGCAGTTGGATTGGCTGAAGCTTATTTCCAGGCTGCCTGATCTGGGGAAGACCTTTGGTTTGCTGGCGCTGCTGGATTTTCACGATTTTGGGCTGACGCTGGAGGCCTTTTCCCAGACAGTGGCAATAACTGTGCTGGCAACTATTTACAGCGTTCTGCTGGGATTGGTATTAGCTGCCTTTGGTGCCCGTAACCTGATGAAAAATAAATTTGTGACGTATGCTCTGAGCGCGTTCTTTACGTTTCTGCGTGCCGTACCGACACCGGTTTGGGTATTGCTGGCGCTGGTCTGTCTGGGGTTGGGGCCTGCTGCGGGCATCGTAGGACTGTGTGTGCATGCCACAGCTTTTTTTGCCAGGGCTTTTACGCAAAGCTTTGAAGATGTGCCTGAGGAAGTGATCGAGGCGCTTGAGGCAACAGGAGCCAGTAAGCTGCATATTTTTTTGTCTGCGATACTGCCTGCGGCAGCTTCGCAGATCATGGCCTGGACTGGTCTGCGTTTTGAAATAAATTTTTCTGAATCAGCGATCCTGGGGATGATCGGTGCCGGCGGAATCGGCTTTGCGATTGCGAATAATATCCAGGGCTATCAGTTTGGGGCCGCAGGGCTGGCGATCGTACTGGTTTTTGTATTTGCCTATTGCGTGGAGCTGGTTTTTACAACAATCAAGAAAAACTATATCTGACAGATAAAGGGTGATGTTATGGAGAAAAAAGAGTTGTTCCGGATTATGGCGG
>ENA-OPBD01001395-OPBD01001395.1-human-gut-metagenome-genome-assembly--contig:-NODE-1395-length-11435-cov-6.776626_pt1 | contig 11435 bp, 7 predicted proteins | sample MGYA00241062_ERZ501440 | MGnify/ENA primary metagenome ERZ501440 (study PRJEB25962, sample SAMEA2042628) | human gut metagenome | biome: human gut; feature: human-associated habitat; material: faeces...
TGGGGCGTTGCCCCAAACCCCACAAGGGAGCTCCGCCCCTTGACCCCGCAAGGGGCAGACGAAAAGGGACGAAGTCCCCCCTTGACCCTTTTTTTGCCGCCCTGCTTGAGCGCTTTTCCCTACGCTTTGGGTTAAGCGGCTTTTCCCTATCCTTACAGCGGCAGGGGCTTCACATACCCCACCTCTACCCCAACTTCCTGCAGCTTCAAAATCATCGGCATCAGCCGCGCGTCCTCCGGCGTCTGCGTTACCAGATACAGCCGCACATTCGGCCCCATCCTCCGCATCGACAGCATCACATCCACCATCTGACTATCCAAGCGCGCCGTAATCACCACCGTACACCCCACCTTCCGCATCCGCCGCATTTCCAGCAGCAGCACCTTCGCGAAAGGCTCCGGATTGCTGAAATCCGCGCACGCAAGGTTTTCCAGCAGCATTTTCAGCCCCATGTCCTTGTCCAGCTCCACCGGGTGTGCGCCGGGAAGCGGCAGCCGCGCCGGATGCTCGGCTTTCGCCGCCTGTACCATCACCGACGCGGCGGTTTCAATCAGCGCGTCGCGCAGGTCGGCGTCTTCCTCCGCATCAGCCTGCTTCGGCGGTTCGGCGCAGTCCAGCAGGACGAGCGCGTCCGGCTGAACGGGGTCTTCAAAGCGGCGAACGAGCGCCTCCTGCTTGCGGGCGGATAACTTCCAGTGGATTTTTTTCATCGGGTCGCCGGGCTGATAGGTGCGCACATCGGTGGGATTCGTCACGTCCTCGGAGGCGCGCGCCATCGCTTCCGTGCCCATTTCGCCGGAGGACAGGCGGAGCGGCGCAATGTCGAACAGCTGCGGCAGCACGAGCAGTTCCCCGCCGTCCATATTCGGCTTCTGGCGAATCGTGCATACGCCGAAGAAGTCCGACAGCATCACGCTCTGCACGCCGGGTTGAATCGCGCCGACGTGCGCGGCATGGAAGGTAAGCTCCAGCGCCTGTGACCGCCCCGGACGGAGCTGCATCATCTGCGTACCGCTGGCAGTGCTGTTCGCGCCATTGACACCGGACAATTCCAGCCACATCGGGGCAAGCGGAATCCACCCGCGCTGCTTGACCTGCACGCTCAGCGTCACATCCTCGCCGCGCTGCACCCGCTCGGTGGAGGCATGGGAAGCCACTTCCAGCGTGGCGGATGCGCGGAACACGCCGTAAATCCCGCTCAGGCACAGCAGCGCAATCAGCAGCGCGGGCATCAGGAAAACGGGACTGCCGGTGGAGAACGCCGCTGTCAGCAGTGTCAGCGTGACGAGAATGGGCAGCGTCAAATGCAGCGTCACCTGCCGCGCCGAACGGTTCTCTGCCTGTTTCATGGCGCTCACAGCTTCACCGGCACGGGCGTATTCTGGACGATGCGCCGGACGACACTTTCCGGCGTCACGCCCTTCATGCGCGCTTCGGGGCTGAGCACGAGGCGGTGCGCAAGCACTTGCACTGCCATGTGCTGCACGTCCTCCGGCACGATGTAGTCGCGCCCGGCGAGCAGCGCGCACGCCTGCGCCCCGTGGATGAGGGCAATGGCGGCGCGGGTGGATGCGCCCAGCTGTAGGGCGGCATCCTGACGGGTGGCGGCGGCGATGGTCGCCACATACGAGCGAACCTCCGGCGAACAGTAAATCTGCGTGACCATTTCCTGCATGGCAATAACGTCCGCCGCCGAGCAGACGGGGGACAGCGTCGCCATCGGCTTCACCACGCCAGAATAGCGTTCCAGCACGTCCATCTCCTGCTCAATCGTCGGGTAGCCAATGGACAGGCGCAGGAAAAAGCGATCCATCTGCGCTTCCGGCAGGGGATATGTGCCCACAAATTCGCCCGGATTCTGCGTCGCCAGCACGATAAAGGGCTGCGGCACGGGGTGCGTCACGCCATCCACCGTCACCTGCTGCTCTTCCATCACTTCCAGCAGGGCGGACTGCGTTTTGGGGCTGGTGCGGTTGATTTCGTCCGCCAGCACCACCTGACTCATCACCGAGCCTTCGCGGTATTCCGTTTCGCCGGTCTTGAAGTTGACCAGCGTGTAGCCTGTCACGTCGGAGGGCATCAGGTCGGGGGTGAACTGAATGCGCCGGAACGTGCAGTCCAGCGATTTCGCCAAGGCGCTGGCGAGCGTCGTCTTGCCCACGCCCGGCACGTCCTCAATCAGCACATGCCCCCGGCACAACAGCGCAATCAGCGCATATTCGATAACTTCCTGCTTGCCCACGATAACGGTGCTGATATTGTTCATCAGCCTTTGAATCATTTGCCGCGGCTGCATACTGCGCCTCCTCTTTGTTGATTCCTCCATCAGTATACCCGTTTTCGGCGGATATTGCAAGCAAAGGGCGCTGTTTTTACATTTGCGCGCCGCGGAGAGAGAATGAATTTTCAACGTCCGTTTATCTTTCTGCTGAATGTTTGACACGGTCAAGGTTTTATGCTATGCTTCGTATTTGTTGATATTCCCGGCATTTTGCCGTATTATGGGAGGAAAGCATGATTCGCATCGTCACCGAATCCATGTCCGATTTTACGCAGGAGGAAGCCAAGGCCGCTGATCTCATCGTGATGCCGCTGCCGATTCGCTTCGGCATGGAGGAATATTGGGATGACGGCGTATCCCTGACGCAGGATGATTTTTATGCGCGCCTGCGGGTTGCCAAGGAGCTGCCCAAGACCAGCCAGGTGCCGGTGGAACATTACCGCAAGTGCTTCAACCGCCTGTTGGAGAATCCGGAGGACGAAGTGCTGGTGATAACCGGCTCGTCGAAGCTGTCCGGGTGCTACCAGTCGGCGTGCATTGCGCGGGAGGCGTGTCACGACCCGGCGCGCGTGACGGTGCTGGATTCGCTGAATGCGACGTGCGCGGAGTACATGCTCGTCGATCAGGCGCTGCGCTATCGCCGCGAGGGTGTCAGCGACATGCAGACCATGCTGGCGAAGCTGCGCGATGTGATGGCGCACTACAAAATCATCGGCATGGCGGCTGACCTCAAATATCTCGTCATGGGCGGACGCCTTTCGCCTTTGGTGGGCAAGCTGGGCAACCGCCTGAGCATCAAGCCGACGCTGAAGATTGAGGACGGCATCGTCAGCAAGGCGGGCATGGTGCACGGAATGGCGAAGGGGCGCGCGTGGTACATCGAGCAGCTGAAGGAGTGCCCGCCCGACCCGGACGTTCCGGTCTATATCGGCGGCGCGGACTGCCCGGAGACGGTTGCGCTCATCAAGTCGCAGATTGAAGCGGCGAATCTCGGCATTCAGGATATCCGCTGCGTCAAAATCGGGTGTCTGATTGGCACTTATGTTGGCCCTGAACTGACGCTCGTTGCGTGGAAGCGGAAATAATCAAAACGGCAGCTCTCCCAAAATCGCGGGAAGGCTGCCGTTTCTTTATCTGAATTTGCACAGCGCAACGTGCAAATCCACCGTCACATGCGCATCTGCCCTTTGCGCCAGCGCATCCTTCTCCGCCGCCGACAAATCGTGATTCAGCGGCGTCATGCGCACGAAATCGCCCCATAATTCCGGCGGAACGGGCAGTGTCTCATGCACCCGCACCGCCTTCACCAGCTGCGCCTTCTCCCGCAGGTACGCATCCACCTGCCCTTCCTCGTAGGCGGACATGCCCCGCGCCGCGCGAATCTCCCGCAAATAGTCCTGCCCCGGATAGACCTTCACCAGCACGCCGTCCGGGGATAATACGCGGCGAAACTCGTCATAATTCGCGGGAGTCAGCACATCCAGCACGGCGGAAAACGTGCCGTCCGCAAAAGGCAGGCGGCGCAAATCCCCCACGCACCAGACGGCTTGGCAGGGCTGGTTGGTTGCTTGCAGAATCGCGTCCCGACTGATGTCGATGCCCGCACCGATGCTGTCCGTTCGGCGTGTCAGCAGGGCGTTCAGGTACCAGCCTTCGCCGCAGCCCGCGTCAAGCAGCTTTTGTGGCGCATCCGGCAGCAGCGCGTCGATGGCATCCGCGACCGGCTGATAGCACCCCGCCGCGAACACACGCTCACGGGCGGCAAACAGCGCCGCGTCATAGAATGTATCCGCCTGCGCCGAAAGCAGATTAACGCACCCGCGCCGGTTCACATTTATGGCGTGACCGCCCGCGCAAATTAAATTGTCGCCCTGCCGGGAAAGCAGCTGGCGGCAGACAGGGCAAATCAGCCCGTGCAGAGAAGAAACGGCGGCAAACAGCTTTTCGCGCTTGGAAAGCATCACAAAATCCTCCTTGATATGCTGGACAAATAGGTCAAAGGGGTGTACAATATGCCTGAAATCCATCAGGAAAGGATGAGGAATATGTCTCGAATCGAAACCGTACGCGCCGCGATGATGCAGGCAATGAAGGATCACGACAAGGAGCGCAAGGAAGCGCTGTCGCTGCTGCTGTCCGCGCTGAAAAACAAGGCGATTGACAAGCGCGCCGACCTCACGGAGGACGAAGAGAACGCCGTCGTCCTGCGCGAAATCAAGCAGTGTCAGGAATCCATTGAGCAGGCGAACGGCCGTGAGGATATTATCGCGGAAAACACGCTGCGCATGAAGGTATATCAGGAGTTCGCGCCGAAGATGATGTCCGAGGACGAGGTGGAGGCGGAAGTGACCGCTGTGCTGGCGGAACTGGGGCTGGATGCGCCGACCGCGAAGCAGAAGGGGCTTATCATGAAAACGCTCATGCCGCGCGTGAAGGGCAAGGCAGACGGCGCGCTGGTGCAGAATGTGCTTGCGCGGCATCTGGCGTAAGTCATTATACCAGAAATCGAAATCAAAGAAAAGGGGGAGCAGCCCGCATGAGCTGCTCCCTTTTCGATTGGGTTAAGGCACTACCGCACAATTCGTCGGCAGCGCTGGCGATGCCTTTTCTGCCATCTGCTTCTTGCAGAAATCTCGATTTACCTCCAGTAAACCTTCGATTTCTGCAATCGCATCTGACAAAAAATGCATTCGCCATCGCACCAACTCATTTGTGCGGTATTGCCTTAATAGCATCAGCTGTTCGCCAGCGTAATCACCATCCCCGCCGTTTTCGCGCCCACCACGTCGCCCCTGCAAGGCTCAAACGCAACCGTGCGCGTTCCGCTGCCCGCGTCCGTGAAGGACAGTTTGTAGGTCATCGTCCCGTCCGTTACGTCGTAGATGTAGCGGTTCACGCTGCCGTCAATGTACACGCGGATGCTCGTCGTGTTTTTGACAGTCATGGTGAAGGTGATTTCCTCGTTCAGCGCTGCCGTCGTTTTGTCCGCGCTGATGGCGGAAATCGTCGGCGCGGCTTCTGCTGGTTCGCTCACGTCGCGCATCGGCGGATTCGCCGCGTCCACAAAAGACGCTGCCGGAGCAGTTGCCGCGATGGTGGTTTCGCCCTTCGTCACGCTGATTGTTCCCGCCGCCAAACCGTTCGCCGTCGCCGTAATCTTCATCGTGCCGGAAGCACCGTCGTGCTTTACCACGCAAAGGCACTTGCCGCTGAACGCGCTGTGACTGCTGCCGGAGAGCTTCTCGACATTCGCACCGTGCCCGTTGTCCGTGCCGATAATCGTTCCGCCCACAACCGCAAAGGTCACGCTGCTGTCGGCGTTCGGGCAGAGCGTGCCGTTCTTGTCCTGTACGTCGCAGGTGATGTAGACCAAATCATCCGACGCGGTGCTGACCGCCGTTTTGTCGCTGGAAAGCGCCAGTTTCGCGGGCGCTCCCGCTGTGTATTGAATGTCCTGCGCAATCAAATTGCCGGAAGCGTCGTAGCCATTCGCAACCAGCGTTCCCGCCGCGTATGCCACCGTGTAGGCGTACTGATTCTTCGTCCCGCGCTGCGAAAGCGCCTTTTTGCCCAGCGATGTACCGTTCAAGAATAACTCGACGGACGCGCAGTTTGAGTACAGCCACACGTCGATATTCCCGGATTCGTGCGTCCAGTGCGGCAGCATGTGAATCATCGGGCGGCTGTCCCACATGGACTGGTACATGAAGTAAATGTCCTTCGGGAATCCGCAGGTGTCCACAATGCCGAAATAGCTGCTCTTCGCCGGGTATTTGTTCCATTCGGTCGGTTCGCCGATGTAGTCAAAGCCCGTCCAGACGAAATGCCCGCAGGAACGCGCGCTGCTTAAGTAGGCGTTCACCGTTTCTGCCGCCGTGTTGCCCCACGAAACCGCCTTGTTGTCGTAGGACGGATACGCCATGTTCGCGCTGTCCACCGCGTATACGCCGCGGCTGGAAAGCGCTGAGGTCGTTTCGCTGCCATAAATCGGGCGGTCGGTCTGGTAGGGCTGATTGTTGCCGTTGTAGTTGATGCCAACGACATCAACAATAGCCATCAGCGCAGATAGATTGCCGCCGGGGGCGTTGTTGCCCATCGTCGTCGGGCGGGTGCTGTCGAGGGCTTTCACCGCGCTGTTCACCATCGTGCAGACGTTCACAATCTCGCTGGATGAATAGTCGCCGAGCGTCAAATTCGTGCGCACTTCGTTGCCCAGCGACCACATAATGACCGCCGGATTGTTCCAGTCGCGGCGAATCGCGCTGGTCACGACTTCGGCGTAGTGGTCGGTGAAATACCGCCCGAAATCCTTCTGCTTCTTGCTCTTCGTCCAGCAGTCGAATAGCTCTTCCACCAGCAGAACGCCCTTGCGCTGGCATACGTCGAGGTATTCCGCGCCGAACGGGTTGTGCGTCAGGCGAATCGCGTTGCAGCCCATGTTGGTCAGGATATCCACCTGCCGCTCAATGGCGCTGCGGTTCTCCGCCGCGCCGATGCAGCCGCCGTCGTGGTGGACGCACACGCCTTTGAGCTTCGTGTGGATGCCGTTGAGATAGAAGCCCGTGTCCTTGTCGAATCGGATGCTGCGGTAGCCGTAGGAAACGCGTGGGGACTGCTGAACCCGATTGCCGACTTTCGCGCTGATTTGGGCTTCGTAGAGGTTCGCCGGGGAAGCCGTCAAAAGCGCAGCCGGCGCATTGCTGGGCAGGATGCTTTGCTGATAGCTTGCCGCCAGCCCCGACACGCCGCTTGCGCTGATGACGGTCGTCGGGGCATAGGTGGTCAGCGCCTTGTACGCGGCGATTTCAGCGGATGAAAGGGCGGTTTCAATGGGGGAGGCAAGCGGTACATAGATATATACCTCGTTCGCATCGAGGAACGCCTTGAAGTCATCGACGGTCGTCGTACCCCTTTCCGCGTAAGCGAAACCGATGATATTGCTGCTGCTGGTAGCAATGCCGCCTACGGTTTCACCGTTGATGGCAGCACTAAAATGCGTGCAGAATGTTCCTGCTGCATCGACGCCGTCGAACGTGCAAAAATAGCGGTCAACATTGTTTCCAGCCTTCGTCCATTTCATCGAAGATGTCAGCTTGATTTTGGTGATGCGCTGCACGCGCACTCCGCGCGCCAAATCCACTTCATCGCACACCCACTGCTGCCCGCTTTCATCCGTGTAATTGCCGCTGGATGCAACCGGGATGCCCGGCAGCGCATTCGGTGTTTGCAGCGTCTGCGAATTGTTCGCGCCGTCCGACACCGTGACCACCACCGTTCTGCCGTCACCCGCGCTGACAATCGGCACGGGCGCGGTCGGGGTCGGCACGCCGTTCTGCGTGCTTTTGCCGTACACATGCAGCGCCCCCAGCGGTTTTCCCGCCAGCGCGTTCTCGCACGTCAGCGGATTGCCCGATGCCGACACGCTTTTCCCGTTTTCTATCGAATCCCGCTGCTGCACGTCGCTGATGTGCCATAGCTTCGGGCTGCGGTACGCCACCGTCGCGCTGACGTTCTGCGTTTCACCCGCCGCAATCACCGCCGACGCATCCGCCGTGCCGACTTTTGCGCCGTCCGGGTCGTACAAATCTACCGTGAACGTCGCCGATGCTTCCGCACCCGTCTTGTTCACCGCGTCAAACGTGACAACCGTTTCGCCGTTGGTCAGGTCGCTGTCCAGCTTCGGGGTCGTCACGCGGATGTTCTCCATGCGAATCTGGTCATCCAGCAGCGTCACCAGCTCCACCGGGCGAATCATTCCGCTGCCGGAGTACCAACGCGACGACGGCTGCTCATTGCGCACGAAAACCGCAATCGTGTTCACGCCGCTGACCATCTGTTCCGTCGCATCCACCGCGAACGGGTTGTAGCCGTAATAGTTCTTGTGTACCTGCTGCCCGTTGACGTACACCGTCGATTCCATGTACACACCGTCAAAGCACAGCACATACCGCCGCCCGTTCTGCTTGTTCACGCTGACCGTCGTGCGATACCACGCGTCGCCGCCATCCAGATACCCGCCCTCATACGTCGCGGGGCTGGACGCATTGAAGTCCAGCTCCACCGACCAGTCGTGCGGCACGCTGACCGTCCGCCAGCTTGCGTCGTCAAACCCCGCTGCCGCTTCGGCGGTCGAGGAATACGCCGTGTTCGCCGTCGCGGAAATCAGGTTGAACTTCCACGAATCCAGCGGAACAGCGGAAACAAGCTGGTCAGCGGTCGTGACGGGGATGCCGATTTCCTCCAGCGCGCGAAGACGCGCATCCAGCGACGAAAACTGCTCCTGCAGCGCCGCAAGCGAGTAAAAACCGGGAACATCCGCCACGCGGTCGGTGGAAGAGGGGAAAACGCAGCCCGTTGCGGCGAAAATGCAGTTCTGCACGTCGCCGCTGGTCAGGGTGACATAGATTTCGATGTCGCCGGGCTGGGCGTAGGCGGCGGGCGGCAGGGTGACGGACGCAATGCTGCCATGCGCGCTGCCGCTAAGAGGGATGGTTGTGCCGGTGCGCAGGTGCTTGACCGTGCCGGAAACGGCGGTGTCGCCAAGGTCAACGGGATTTCCCGCGCGGAGAACCGTGACGGTGATTCGGTGCGCCCGGCGCGCATCGGTGATGAACAGCGCGGGGATGTTCATGCGGCGCAGGGGGCGGGTGAGGTCAGCGGTATAAGTGAGAGTAGTGGTAATGTCAGTCAATTTCGCTCCTCCTTGTGTGATGGGTACGGCGGCGCGGGCAGGTACGCCGCGAAATATAGGAACTTACGTTCGCTATATGCGCATGATAGCACGGATGCCCGCAATTGGCAAGAAAATTTGATTTCATTTGAATTGGCTTGATTTCATTTGATTTCGCTTGATTTTGCTTGAGATGGGGAGATAGAAAGCTGCGCCTATCCGGCGCGATGGCGTTGTTCGCTTTTCCCTTGCTCCTTCTGCACGGTTATCCACATTCCTCCCGCCCTAATTTCGCCTCTCCCTCTTTCCTTTTCCCCCTCCCTATGGTATAATCATACTGGAATCCTATTTCCGAGGAGCAGAAGGCGTATGATGAAGGATCTGGTAGTCATCGGCGGCGGACACGCGGGTTGTGAAGCCGCCCTCGCAGGGGCGCGCATGGGGCTTGATACCCTCCTGCTGACGCTGAATATGGACGGCATCGCTCTCATGGCGTGCAATCCGGTCATCGGCGGCAGCGCAAAGGGGCATCTTGTGCGTGAACTGGACGCAATGGGCGGCGAAATGGGGCGCGCCATCGACGATACGTTCCTCCAAAGCCGAATGCTCAATATGTCCAAAGGCCCGGCGGTTCACGCCCTGCGCGCACAGGCGGACAAGCAGCAGTACCAGAACCGGATGCGTACCGCGCTGATGACGCAGGACAACCTGACCGTCCGGCAGGGGGAAGTCGCCGCGATTGACGTCGAGAACGGGCATGTCACCGGCGTGACGACAACAACGGGACAGCATATCTCCTGCAAGGTCACGGTTGTCGCGTGCGGCGTGTACCTCCGCAGCCAGATTATCATCGGCGAGAGCATCACGCCGGGCGGGCCGCAGGGGCTGATGAGCGCGCCGAACCTCAGCGGCAGCTTGACGCGCATCGGCTTTCCGCTCCGGCGGTTCAAGACGGGGACGCCCGCGCGCATCGACGTGCGGACGATTGATTTTGACGAAATGACGCCGCAGCCCGGTGACGAGCCAGTGACGCCGTTCTCGTTTATGACCGACCGCGCGCTGCACAATACCTACGCATGCTATTTGACATGGACGACGCCGGAAACGCACGACATCATCCGCCGAAATCTCCACCGCGCGCCGCTGTATTCCGGCAAAATCCACGGCATCGGGCCGCGCTACTGCCCGTCGATTGAGGATAAAATCGTCAAGTTTGCCGACAAGGAGCGCCATCAGGTATTCTTGGAGCCGGAAGGAATGCAAAGCCGCGAATGGTATGTGCAGGGCATGTCCACATCGCTGCCGGAGGATGTACAGTGGGAGATGTACCGCTCCGTGCCGGGCTTGCGTCGGTGCGAGCTGACGCGGCTGGCGTATGCGATTGAGTATGACTGCATCGACAGCCGGCAATTGCGCCCGACACTGGAAAGTCTGGATGTGCGGGGGCTGTTTTTTGCGGGGCAGATCAACGGCACATCCGGGTACGAGGAAGCCGCTGCGCAGGGCTTGCTGGCGGGCATGAATGCCGCTTTGACGGCGCAGGGCAAGCCGCCGATTGTGCTTACGCGCGATCAGGCGTACATCGGCGTGCTGACGGATGACCTGACGACGAAAGGCACGGACGAGCCGTACCGCATGATGACGAGCCGCGCCGAGCATCGCTTATCCCTGCGGCAGGACAATGCGGATTTGCGCCTGACGCGCATCGCCTACGAGGCGGGTCTGGCGACGCGGGAGCGCATGGAGCGCACGGAACGCAAGGCATCGGAAACCGCGCAGCTGCTGGGCGAACTCCGCAAGGAAAAGTACACACCCGGCATTGCGCTGAACGACTGGCTGGAGAAGCATCATCAGCCGGAAGCACAGAACGGGCTAAGCGCGGTGGAACTGCTGAAGCGTCCGGAAATCACGCTGTCAGCGCTGGCGGAGCTTTCGCCGGAAATTAGGCAATTCGGCAAGCCCGCGCAGGAGCAGGCGGAAATCTCGGTGAAGTACGAGGGCTATTTGGAGCGACAGGAGACGCTGATTCGCCACGCGCGGCAGATGGAAGAGACGCTGCTGCCGGAGGATTTGCCGTATGAGGAAGTGACCGGGCTTCGGATTGAAGCGCGGCAGAAGCTGATGAAGCAGCGTCCGCGGTCGCTTGCGGCGGCGAGCCGGATTCCGGGGGTGTCGCCCGCGGATGTGGCGGTGCTGATGGTGTTCTTGGAAAAGCATAAGGCTTGATGCTTGCGCAAGCTGGGGCTGATTGCTTCTGTGTAAATTGATTTTGATTGTTGCAGGGGGAATCGCGCCTGCGGGCGCGACAAGGGGGCTTTCCGATCGCCCCCTTGACTCCTTCGGCGCGGACACTCCCATGCAGCTTGGTTTGTATTGCTGCTTGAAAGAACGAAGGGTACACAAACTAATTGGAGCAACGATAAAAACCTACTATGCAAGAGGGCACCGAAGGTTTCCAAAGGGCGATCGGAAAGCCCTTTGGTC
>ENA-OPBD01001413-OPBD01001413.1-human-gut-metagenome-genome-assembly--contig:-NODE-1413-length-11303-cov-2.284762_pt1 | contig 11303 bp, 13 predicted proteins | sample MGYA00241062_ERZ501440 | MGnify/ENA primary metagenome ERZ501440 (study PRJEB25962, sample SAMEA2042628) | human gut metagenome | biome: human gut; feature: human-associated habitat; material: faeces...
AAACAAAATCTGTGAAAAAATAAATCCCCTTCGGAAATTATCATCGACGATATTATTCATTATTTTTTCTTTCGAATTACCTGTGTAGTCGCAATCACACACCCACACTGGAAACAACGTGTATGTTTCAGGCGAAGCGTCGTTTAGATAATATGCATAACCCAACCGCAAAGCATAAACATTTCGAATATTTCCGTGTTTAATCTTCTGCTCTATTTCACGAAGGATACATTGTAATGACGCAAGCGGAACATCATTCTCAATCATGTTTTTTTCTCGAACCCAACAGACGCGAATATCAAACGAATCATCTGTCATATATTCAAAATAGCTAATGCTGATTCCTTCGATTTTGAAGCATTTCTTCACCTCGGCGTCATCGAACTTTCTATCTGCCGAAAAGCTATCAATGCGTTCACCTACGCCTGTATAGATTGGAAGTCCGTGCATCACCTGACGCAAATCAAGATAATAAGTTCCCATCGGATACTCATCAACATATCCACCTGATTCGCTCAAATCCTTTACTTTTCTCGCACGTTCTCTAATCTCTACATAGTCAAGATCAAATCGGTTTTCTTCTCTCGGATAAAAGTAGTCCAATACTTTTTGCAGCGCTTTTTTCGCGTCAAGTAAACAATTTATATTTCCTTCCGCATATATGCCATCAATCTCAGGCTCAAATCCATAATGGCTCTTGTATCCATACTTTAGCCTGCCTCCTCGCCGTACATATACCCAATCATGTCCTGCCTGAAGCATCACATTTCTCTCACTCACAAAAAATGTTGAGGGCGCATCTGCTTCAAGCTGAGGATTTATGAATTTCAGCAGATTGTGGTCTGCATATTCTGTAAATGAGTCTTCCTTTGAAAGAATATAAACACTCTGATCATTTTCATCCCATGAAAATCCATCATCATTAGGCGTAACCGCTTGGATTTCAAGAATCGGCAATTCATCAACATCAGGCACAATAATGGGTATGTCCACGCCCACTTCTCCGTTCGGTGTGTCATAGGTCTTTGTCCACCGCCCCATCATCTCAACCTGCTGGCGCAGTTCGGAAACGGACACCATGTCGCCGCTTGCCAATGCCAGCGTCGGCGCAAGCAGCAGCGCCCCCATCATCCCCGCAAATCTTTTCATCCTCGTACCTCCTTATTGGCGCAATACCGGTTTCACTCATTTATATTTACATTCCTTTGTAGGTTTCATTCTATCGACCACTTCTCCCGTAATAGCATCAACTCCAACGAGTTGATGCGATTCTTTTCTGAAATCTCCATTCTCTGCATATTCGCTTTCCGCTTCATCTGGTTTTTTTACATATTCACATTCAAAAATCCACATCGGATAAAGAATTGTCGAAATGTCTTTTTTGTTTTCGTAACAGACATACCCCAGTTTCAAAGAATAGACATTTCTGATTCTCCCTGCATATATTTCCTTTTCGATACTTTCGATTGCTTTTTCCATTGAAACTATTTTTTCTTCGTAAAGCGTATCTCTTTTCTCAAGCATCATCATATATCCATTAAATGACGTTCTATTCATTATTTCAAAATACCAATGCATTGTCGAACCAGCATTCCATTTTTCATTTGGATATATTTTATTTTCAGCTCGTTCAAACATATCATAAAGATCAGTCCACCTTCCAAGTATCGGAATATCGTTTATTCTCTGCGAAAAATATATTTCATACGTCCCGCTTTGATAAGTATCAACGTCTTTGCCGTTTTTCCTTGCCCGGTCATTGACTGTAACGTAGTCAATTTCATAATCTGAATCTTGACTGTCATAATAGTATTCTATAATTTTACCCAAATAATCTTCTGCCGCTTTAAGCGACACATTATTATTCTCCGCGTAAATATCCTGCGGATTGATTTCATTTGGATAATATGATACTCCGTCTCTCCATAGCTGTCTCCCATTTCCATATTTTCTAAGCTCGCAAGGGCTTCTGTCATATAATATTGTAATGAATGTATCCTCTGACAGCAGATATGAAACCGGCCAACTTTCTTTCCCTTCCGTTAGCGTTTCTATCATTTCGCTGTCTTTGCAAAAATCGGCGTCATCCGACCATTTTGTTTTCTCTACTTTTCTTTCATTTACTTTTTGGGGTTCAGCCCTTATGATTTCAATTTTATCCATTCCCATATCATCAACAGGTATATTGATTGATATTTTCCTTCCGTATGCTTCATAGTCCTGTTTCCAAATCTTCGTTTCCGCCTTCGAATGACACACATAGAAAGAGCAAAGAGCGGACAGCGCAAAAACGCACATCGTCATTTTCGTTTTCATTTTGTTTTCCTCCATTCATTCAAATCCGTCCATTGCCGAAGCCGTCTTTCCTGCAATGGTTTCACCTTCTTCGTTTCTAAATCCAATGATTATATGTTGAAACAGTTCCAATTAGATTGATCGAAAATCCCAATGCAAAAAGCGGATTGTTTAACCATTCTGCTTTTCCAGCGCCCTGTTTATACGTTATAAGCCCATAAAACACATATGGCAACATGTCAACAATATATCTGTTCCCAAATTGATACCCTCCCATGGTTTTATGGCAACAAACAATCATCAGGTGTACGCATATGGTTGCCGGAACAATGATTAAATTCAATCCGCATGCCTTTCGTTTCCGAGTCAGCGCATAAAGCCACGTGACCATAAATGAAACGATTATCGGATCAATCAGCCAAAACGCCATACAATCATATGTGTCATAAATCAACATTCCATGCTCTCCGCCGGCTTTGGGCAGTCTGAAAAGCTGATTAAAATTTTTCGTCGCATAGTTCAAGCTGAATTGGCCTTCGGTTGAACGTACAAATTCCGGCAAATGGGTATGTCCAAATTCAAACGGATTATCAAATCGGGCTGCATTCAGCATCAAATAAAATCCGATTATCATACATGCCGGAATGAGCCGATATCCTTTTCGCATCCACGTTTTTACACTTGCTTTTTCTGTCCCCAACATGAGAATCAGGGGGATATATGCAACAACCATCGGCCTGCATCCAAAGGCACAGGCCAAAAATGCAAACGCTCTCCCAATATGTTTGTTCGCCGCATAGAAAAGAGACATTAACGAAAACGTAAAGCACATCGTCTGAGCCATGTACCAGACCCACCCGCCTTGCAGCGCAATAAACAGATAGCCATTGCCTAAAAACAGAAATAAGACATATTGCTCCGCCATTTCATACGTTCCCGTTATTGCACGGTAAAGACAAATCGCGTATATGATTCCGATCATCGAAAAGCCAAGTGATATCCAGTGATCGGGCGTATTCGTCCCCAATACCGCGGCAAACGGAAGCAAAACCAGCGATGGAAACGGCGGAAAACTCACATAATACTTTCCTTCATAAATTGCCAACTCCAGCCACGGATAATCCTTTCCCAAATCCAGCCGCCCATTCAGCCATGCGCACGCCTGCAATGCGTATGAGCGATATGGGTTTTCTTCTGTCGCCCAATGCCCCGTAAAAGATGCGGCTACCCATAGCACAATAAGGAATGTCAAAGGACAAATGACGTATCTCCATTCCAGCTTGAGACGGTCTCCTGTTTTCCATTTGTTGAACGCCATTTTATGTCAGCGCCCCCATCATCCCCGCAAATCTTTTCATCCTCGTCCCTCCTCATTTTTTTCAAATTGTATCCGCACACTTTATCCTTTACTTCTAAGACGTAAAAAAATGTAATTTTTGACACTTCTATTTCAGTTCTTTGAATTATTCTTTTGTTTTCTCTTGCAAGCCCTCATTGGCTGCCACCCATCTTTATAATCGAAAGAAATCGCTTTGTATCTATGAATTTCAAGCCGCTTTTTCTGCTTCTCTCTTTTCCAAAAATCCCATGTACAAAAAGAAGCTCGCCTGCTATGCGGGATAAGCTCTCCAACTTTCTCAAGGCATTTTCATGTCGATAGTAGGTATTAGTCCGACTAAGATGAAGTTCCGTTGAAATGTCAGTCATTCGTTTGTGTTCCACATACCGCAGCCTCAAAATATCAGCATTCATGGGATCATCCAACCTTTGAAGAAGAGAACAAACCTGATTGCGCAGGTCACTGTACTGCCGTTCCGCTTCGGCATACTCCTGCTCGGCTTCCATCAGGCGGATAACAGCATTCTCATGGACGGTAACGTCGCGCGATCTTGAAACACATTCACCACCCAGCACTGCCGAGGCTTTTGCCGCCGCAGCCCGACAGAAGGCTACCCGCTCCTCTGCCGCAGTCAGGCGGCGTTCTGCAAACCGCAGCTTTTCAAAAAGCGTATCAACCGGCATTACATTCCCTCCCTTTGCAGTCTATCCAACAGATCGTATCCATCCAAATCTGACAGAACCGAAAACCATCTGGAAAAGAAGAAATTGCCGGCAGCATCCTGTGTCTCTTCATATTGCTGCAAGCGCTGCATCTGGCAAGCCAATTCAGATGGAGTCATTTCCTTATTCCTCTTGAGACGCCCACGGATTCGTTTCATCATCCGGGCGCGATTTCGATAATCCTTGACCGCCTGAATGATGATGGCGTCGGCCAATACCTGCCAAGGGTTTTCTTCTCCCTTAACGCTGCTGGTTTTCCTGATAGCCAATGCAATTCCTCCTATGGTTGGCTGAACAAAGGAACGCTGGATTCGTCCACGCCAGCTTGTATTTTATCTCTCTAATCCGCTTCACTTGGGCATGAAGTTGTTCCTCACGCGCAATGCGGGCTAATGCCTCCCCGGCAGTCGGATCCGCATAACATTCCTGATTCCTGTACACTTTGTGCCTCCTGATATGTGCAGTCGTTGATTGTTCACAGCCATGCCTCGTTGGTAAAATGTCCGCCAGCAAGTCCTTTGCATGGGGTTACAAAATCCCGGCACTTCGCACCTCCGCGTCGTAGTAATTGCTCATCGTTGTTGGCGCATGATAGAGCGTCGTCATCAGGTACTGCCGGATATTGCGCACCTCCGTATGCTTCTTATCGAGGCTCAGAAAGACGTACCCGATGTGATGATAGCTCAGCTTTTTGAACCGGCTCTTGACCACCTCGGCGGGGTAATTCTCTCCTGCGACCTTGATATAGGGCCTGCGGCTGCACAGTGTCTCCGTCATGATCTCCACGATCTCGTCCAGACGTTCATGGTCGTGCGGTGTGTTCAGCCCATCATATTCGATCTGCTCCTTGACCTCGGCGAGCGTTCTCCGGTACTCCCGTGCATCCATCTGATCCATATCGCTCATGCCCGTATCGGCTTGCTGTGCCCTTTGTTTTTGGATCATGATTGGATCAGGATTTGATTTTTGGGTATTTGATTCATACGTATTGGATACCTGAGTATTTAATTGCGCAGGCTTTTCCGTATACGGCGCATCCGTTCGCGACGTTACCGTATCCGGGGAAACCATATACGGGTTTTCCGTACATGGTGAAGCCGTATATGGCGAATCCGCTTCCGGCGTCTTGTGCGGGCTCTCATAGACGATATACTCCGTATCCGAGATGCGTCCGCTTCTGTCGCGCAGGCGATGGCGGGTAAGATACCCGGCGCTCTCCAGCTCGCGCAGGGCTGCGCCGATGCTGTCCACGCCCTCCTTGCAGATAGCGGCCAGACCGCGTGTCGTGTAGTTCCAATCCTCCGGCAGGGACAGAATAACGGACAGCAGCCCCTTGGCCTTGAGAGATATTCCTTTGTCCTTGAGATGGACATTGCTCATGACCGTGTAATTTCGGTTTTTCTCTACTCGAAAAACAGCCATGGTGAATCCTCCGTTTCATAAAATAATCATTAGAAAAAGCGCCGAAGGAGCTGATTCATCGGCGCTGAGATGAGTATGTTTTTTTCTTGGCATAGAAAAAGGCGCTCATTGCTGAACACCTTGAAATCCTCGGTTATTTTGCACGACGGATAATCGGAACTTGCCTCGTTTTCTTTCCAATCACCTTATGGTTAAGAGCGAATACCATATCCCGTACCCTTTCAAAGAAGCCAACACTGCATTTCCAGCTCATGCCGTATCGGCAGTGCTGTAAACCGATAAATGGTTTCCAAAATACTCTGTGCATCAACTGGCATCGGTTTTTCTCCTTTCGCGCTTACTCCCCCTGTGGGGCAACCATCAGGTTGTTTATCTTTTGTAACACCCATCTGGCTTCTCCCCTTGGGTAGTAGCATCTTACTATCGTGTCGTGATATTATTAAGCACAATACCGAGTTGACCGGCCTCATAAAGCGGAGTATTATTGGCCGAATTAACACCTGCATTGTAAAGTATAACCAGTTGATTTTTCTTGAATTCTGCATATAATGGAATTGGGCGCAGCCTCCCTTCTGTGCTCCAGAATTTGCCGTGAGGTACTTGACCTCATATAATTCTGTGGTATAATAGGGTTAGAGGATAGCGGCGTTGACCAGCTATCGTGGCATTGAAGCAATGGACTGGTTCGGTCACAGCCTGTTGCAGAGCCAGATTGTGGGTTATGCGGTAACCACAAGCCGAATAGATTCTTCGAATCGAATGAAAACGCTTAATGAGGGCTCTGCCTCCGGCAGGGCTCTTATTTTATAGCTGGACACCAAAGAAAGAGGATGTGATTGCGTGGGTGGCGAGAAAGACCTTCTTGTTCTTGCTGCTTCTGCATGGACAGAATTGACGGAATACCGTTACAGCTTCACTTACGGTTATCGAAAACAGCTTTATACAATCTGTCTTTCCTTTTCTGTACAGGATTTTCCTCACCTCGCTGGTTTTCAGTACCTGAAAGATATTCAGTTGCCCAAATTCAATCCTCCCAAAGCAGTCGAAATGATTCTTTCTGGAAAGATTAAATATGATACAGTCCAAAAAAGCGCACAGTTCGATAATCTCGTCAAACCTCGATTACTTGCCCTCGTCCATCTCAAGGATACTCTTGAGAACGACTTCGGGTTGTATTCCTTCATGCCTCGCTTTTACCCGTTTGCAACCACAATCAAGGCGGATTACCTGATTGCCACACTTACTGGCTCAATCGATTTTATTTTTATCATTCGCTCTGGGTCTGTAGAAAGCTCTGGGCCTCAGGAAATAACGATTGGTGATTTCTTGTGCTGTTCCGCATTTGAAATGGATGTCAGAGACTACCGATGCAATCAACGCTCACGAACAATTCTGCGAAAAGAACGCATACATATCGCTTCGCAAACAAGCTATACATTGTATGACCGCTTGTCCCTCACATCACAAGCCCCCTCCCTCTCCCGATGAGAGTTCCTCATATATTCCCATGCCTGATATTCAAGCACCACAATGAAAGAAACCATGATATGATGGTGTTTGCACAGCTAAAGTTGTTTTTCGTTTGGGATTATAGTTTAACCGTAAACTTAACTTTTTGAGTATTGTCGATTTCCGGAGGCAACCTATCATAGAGCAAGGGGATCAACATATCAATTCCCGATTTAACATCTTGTGGTTCCAATTGGATTACTTTTAGGGTTATTTCTTTCTCTAACGCTGCAAGTAAACGAGACTTCTTCAAAAACAAAAGGCGCTCATTTCTGAACGCCTTCGGGAACTCCATTCATTTGCCTCAGAGTATATCCTCAGCTAATCGTCTCGCGCTTGCGCAGCGTTCTCTGCTACACCCCTGCTAATCAGGTGTATGTGATGCCATCGGATTTACGCTGATCCATAGTGCAGACAAATTTATTATTTCTTAGAAACATAGAGAATCATCTTACCAATGAGCGCATAGAGAGGGCTGCATAGCAATCCTACCATGGCATTGGTAAGGATGAGGTCGCCGGTTCGAATCCGGCCATCAGCTCCACGAAATGTCACCTTCCGTTATAGACACGGAGGGTGATTTTTTTTAACGTATAAGAAATTGCGTAAAATCGCCCGCGTGAGCAAGACTTTGATGCGTGGCGGACTTCGGCGGAGGTGAAGGCGGGCTCAGCCCGCTTTTTTTATAGTTCAGTTGGGTTTGTGAGAAGGGGAGAGAGGCGGACAAGGATCGTATCTTTTGTCCGTATCTCTGCTAATCGGATGCGCCGGCAGCAGGTGCGGCTGAGTCTGCTAATGCGCCTGCTAAACTTGGCTAACCTGTGACTGTGGTGTTCGGTTGCGCATAAGCCGTTTGAAGAAGCAGATTCTTCAAAATCTGACCTGCAAGGTCGGGATTTTGGTTCAGTACTTCCATAATGGAAGCTGCCTGTGGGGTGCTTACGGCGATTTCTGGATAGAAACTTCTCTCCACCATTGCGGCAAGCGCACGCTTCTCAATTTCCCGTGCTTCGTTGTAGTTGCTCATCAAGACTTCCGGAGATTGACCACTGTTTTCAGCGACCAACTGATAATTGTTTTGGGTGAGCCTCACCTTGTGCATACTGGAAAAAGTGGTATAATAAAAGTATCGAAGAGCGTTGTCAAAGAATCGCTTTCCTCTGGTGCCGTCATCAAGACAGTGAACCGAGAAAAGAAACTTCGGCACATGAAAGACGAGCGGGGCTATATCGCCGGAAGAAGCTATTTGAACGGAAGCCTTGACGAAATACAAGAGCTTGTCGATCAGTTGAGTGGAACGGGAACACCTATTTCCAGTCAAGACGGGGCTTGGCAGCGTAAAGAAAGAGTACATGCTGACCATGATTTCGGCGTTTACATTGATGAAGAAACGGGAAAGGCGTACAAAACGAACAACGCCATTATCGTCTATTCAAAGTCAGGAACGCACATCATACCTAGCAGACCGAAAAAGGAGGGGGGACAAATGAGTTTGAAGCCATACATCAATAAAAAGGTGAAGATTGTGGCGGATAATGATGTCACCTTCGCCGGAACTGTCAATGATTATTTCTACCCGGATGAAAATGAAAACGGGAAGGAAAGCATCATCCTCGATACGCTTGAAGGGCAAGCGATTGAGTTCTATGAAAACAGTATAAAAGCAATCGAAATCATCAAGTGATGAGCACCGTTCAATCGAATGGTGCTTTTTTCATTTGTCCGGACTTACGAAGCCCCTGAAATTCAATTTGTTCTTCTTTAGGGATTCGCAGAGATCGCTGAAGTTCTTTGAATGCTTTGCCAAGGGCTTTCTGATCGATCGGTCTGCCATCCGCTTGACACAGGAGCAGACCGTAATCGCTGTACAGGTCATCAAAATATGCCTTATCCTTTTTGATCTGATCCATGCGCTCGTGGATTTCGAACGCAAGAGGAGCTGTCAGGTATAGTCTGACCTCATTTTTCCTGATCTTCGTAGATATTCTGCGCAATTAGATTCAGAAGGTGGATGGATTTATCCGTGCATTTTTCCAGAATCCGAAACAGCTCCTGTTTTTCGATGTTCTCATCCAGCGTGATATCCTCTTGGGCAATCAGCTCATCGCAGCAATCATCCAGAACAGTTCCGGGCTTAATCTTGAAAAGCGTGCATAACTCAATCACTCTTCGCAGACTGATTTTCTGCTGACCTCGTTCCATGTTGCTATAACTGTTTTCTGCAATTCCCAATATCTCAGCGACCTGAGCCTGTGTCATCTGGTGGTGTTCACGAGCTGTGCGCAGGCGGCGACCGATTTTTCGGTAATCAATATCCATAGCGTTCATTCCCAATCCTCTCGTTCAGGGGTTCTTCTTTCATAAGGGGGATACACCCTTATAACGTTGACCGATTATGGACATTGTACTTTTTCGGCTTTGGAATGAGAATAAATCTATAAGAGCGACTAAATGCTATAACATTGAGTTTTCTGAAAAATACGGCAGTTTATCCATGCGTTGCAGCACTTTTCCTTTTTGCCTCCATCTTTGGAATAACATGCGAGTTGCATTAATAAATCGACGAACGTGGCTTGTGACGGAAGGTGCTGATTTGAGGAACGATCTAAAGAATGTATAAATGTGGAAACGGATGAGAAACATCTCACAGGAATTAGACTTTTACCGCTTTTTTCTCATGGCGTGTTTGATTGACACGCATTATCTTCTGTGCTATCGTAGACATAGTTTCCATCTCTATTTTATGACAAGCAGACAAAAATGCGCAGCTTTTCGTTTTTGTGAGTAAGAGAAAGGAATATGTTATCTATGAAAACCACAGATGCAAAACCGATAGGAACGATTAAACGATATATTTTTCTGACATTCGGTGTATTGCTTATCGCTGTAGGCGTGTATTTCTTCAAATTTCCGAATAATTTTTCCACAGGAGGCGTTAGCGGGTTATCGCTAATTTTGGGAAGAATGTGTTCGTCTACGGTGCTTACACCGAGTGCTTTTGTTTTCATCATCAACATGGCGCTGCTTATAGTCGGTTTTATTTTCTTGGGACGTGGTTTCGCATTCAGCACCGTGTATTGTTCTATCGTGCTGTCGCTGACGGTCAATGTGATGGAGCATTTTTGGCCGCTTGCTCATCCGTTAACCAATCAGCCGTTGCTTGAGCTCTGCTTTGCGGTGCTGCTGCCCGCTGTGGGATCGGCGATTTTGTTTCATTTGGATGCTTCCAGTGGAGGCACGGATATCGTGGCGATGGTTGTGCGCAAATACACGAGCATTAACATCGGAATGGCGCTTATGGCATCGGACGCTCTTATCACTGTTGCGGCAGTATTCTGCTTTGGTATCGAATCGGGCTTGTTCTGCATTCTTGGTCTATTGATGAAGTCGGTGCTGGTGGATTATGTGACAGACAGCTTTCGCACCAAGAAGTGTTTTCAAATTATCACGACAAAACCTGACCCGATTGTTGAATTCATTATCGTTAACCTCCATCGCGGAGCAACGCTGGAGGAAGTATATGGCGCATTCCACCATGAACGCAAAACAATGATTATCACCGTTTTGAATCGGGCGCAGGCGTTAATGCTCCGCAGATTTATCCATGCAAACGACCAGCATGCTTTTATGGTGATTACCGCATCAACGGAGATCGTTGGAAAGGGATTTTTGGCAAGTTGATCAGGCTGACGTCTCGTGATGGGTACCGACAAGGACTTTGACTGGTTTGTGCTGCCGATCTCGAAAGGATCCTATATCTGAACGGAGGAAAAAACATGGAGGCTATTTTAATCCCGGTCGCGGCATTGTGCGCATGGCTGATAGGAGAAAAAGTGGCGACGAAAGCTGCCCGCAGACGGCTGAATCATGTTGTTCAGGTGAATGGAACACGCGGGAAAACGGCGGTCAGCAGATTGATTCAGGCGGGACTGGCGGGAGGAAATATCCGTGCGGTGGCGAAAACAACCGGCACGCTCCCGCAGATCATTGATGCGGACGGTACGCAGACAGATATT
>ENA-OPBD01001419-OPBD01001419.1-human-gut-metagenome-genome-assembly--contig:-NODE-1419-length-11262-cov-5.859463_pt1 | contig 11262 bp, 10 predicted proteins | sample MGYA00241062_ERZ501440 | MGnify/ENA primary metagenome ERZ501440 (study PRJEB25962, sample SAMEA2042628) | human gut metagenome | biome: human gut; feature: human-associated habitat; material: faeces...
GTTCGCCTGTTTTTATAAACGCGGATCAAGCGTTACGCTCCGCCTCGGTTTCCTCGCCGTGTAAAAATCAGAGGACAACAAAATAGCGACAGGTATCCCTGCTGCTTATATATGCGGGCATGATGGAATTGGTAGACATGCGAGATTTAGGTGATGTCACCTTGGTGAAAGGTTTTTGCGCCATCCTCGCTGCGGATATTCTTCGGTAAAAGCAGGTTCGCCTGTTTTTATAAACGCGGATCAAGCGTTACGCTCCGCCTCGGTTTCCTCACCGAGTCAAAATCAGAGGACAGCAAAATAGCGGCAGAACGCGCTGTCGCTCATATATGCGGGTATGGTGGAAATGGTAGACTCGGAGGATTTAGGTGATGTCACCTTGGTGAAAGGTTTTGCGCCATCCTCGCCGCGGACATTCTTCGGTAAAAGCAGGCTTTCCTGTTTTTATAACTGCGGATTAAGCGTCACGCTCCGCCTCGGTTTCCTCACCGAGTCAAAATCAGAGGACAACAAAAAAGCGGCAGATTTCACTGCCGCTCATATCCGCGCCCGTGGTGGAATTGGCAGACACGATGGATTTAGGTTCCATTCCGCGAGGGTAGGGGTTCAAGTCCCCTCGGGCGTACCACGAACAAAATTCAGACACATCTGATAGATATGTCTGAATTTTGTTCGTATAGTGAACTTTTTGAGAAATTCAAAATCTTACACACAGTTGGAGGGTGACAGCACCTTGGGTTCAAATGCTGTCTGGTTGGCAGGTTAGACATTCACTGTTTTTTAACTTTTCCATCACCAATTCGTCGATCTCCTGCTCCAATTTCAGAATTTCCTTCTGCAAAGCCAAACAGTGGGCATCGAGGGATGGTCTCCTCAATGCCCACTGCTTTTGTAATTGTGTGACCTTTTTGAGCTCAGCTGCGTATCGCTTCCGCAGTTCTTCTGCATAATTCCAGACGGCTTGATCCAAAACCTCCTCATGGATTCGATGCGAACTGCAATGACCTTTTCCATTTCTGTGATACCCACGGCAGACGTACTCTATGCGCTGGCTTCCGTTCCAGTAACGGATCATGGGGATGAAGCCGTCGCCGCAGTCCCGACAGGACAGCAAGCCGGCATAGCGGTGCTTTGCGCGGTTTCCGGCTGCGGGACGCGCCTGCTGCTTTAACCGCTCCTGTACCAGAAGCCATGTGGTTTTTTCGATGATCTCCGGATAAAAATTTTCATGGCGCAGCCAGTCACCCGTGGAGATTGGCTGCGCTTTTCCGTTCCGGTATTCTCTGCGATGATTGATCAGGACGCCGGTGTAGGCTTCCTCGGTCAGAATGTTTTTTACGCTGGCATACGTCCAGAGGAACTTCCCATCTCCGGTTTTGTGCACCCTCCGGGCGTCATGACCGATCTGCTCCGTCCAAAGCTGCGCGGGCGTTTTGCAGTTCAGCGCATTGAGCCTGCGGGCAATTTCCTTTTGTCCGCAGCCCTGCAAATACAGCGCATAGATGCGGCGTACCGTTTCTGCGGCTTCCGGCTGAATGAAAATCCGGTTCGTATTTTTGTCCTTCCAGTATCCGAAGGGCGGCCGGATGACAAGACCGTCTTTTTGTTTCTGCCGATAGCCTGCGCGAATCTTTTTGCCGATATCCTTCGCGTAATAGTCATTCATCAGGCCGCGAACGCCAAGGATCAGATCATCCTCCTCGCGGAAGGTGTCAATTCCTTCGGTTACAGAGATCACGCGAACCTGATGATCCCGCAGGTAGTCGATGAACAGCGCTGTCTGCGTTTTGTGGCGGCCGAGGCGCGAGAGGTCTTTCGTCAGGACGGCATCGATCTTTCCTACCTGTGCAGCCGCTGCAAGCGCATCCAGCCCGCGGCGGCTGAAGCTCATGCCGCTGACATTGTCATCGGACGGACATCCAACGATGGTGTCACCGCGCTTTTCTGCAAAGGCGCGGCAGATCTCCTGCTGATTTTGCAGAGAATTCTGCGCCGGATCATCATCGCCTGAAAGCCGTGCGTAAAGCCAGACCCGCATGATTTCCTCCTATCCCACAAGCGTCTCGCCGTAGATCAGGTGCGCCAGCCTGTCCCAGTCAAAATCCAGCGCACCATACTGTTCGGTAAGAACGCCGTTTTCGTAGACATCCAGGTGTGTGCGGAACGGTGCTTTGATCTGAATGTCCAGACTGAGCGTCCCGTTTGTTTCCTGAACATAGATTTTTTCAATCAGCATCCGCAGGTGCGCTTCCGTCATAGCGCCCTCAGCGAGAATGTCGTCAATCATGCTGATATCCCGTTTGAACTTCGTTTGCCGATCCCGCAGGACAGCGGAGATGTTTTGCAGTTCTTCGATCTGCTTTTTCGCCGCGGCGATTTCTTCTTCGCGCTTTTGAATCATGCGGTCGTAGCGCTCGGCATTTGCCCGGTCCCGTATCCGCTCCATTAAAATTGCCTCCATTTCATCCTCCAGACAGCGAATTTTCTTTTCCAGTTTGATGATTTGCGCACCGGTCAGCTCTGCTTTTGGTGTCCACTGTGCGATCAGCTGCTCCAGTGCATCCCAGTTCTGTTGATACAGTGCTTTTGTATTGCGCAGTTCGTCGATAATCAGCCTGTCCAATACAGACTCGTCGATCTGGTGCTGGGAGCAATGCTCCTTGCCGAAGCGGTTGTAGGTGCTGCAAACATATGCTGCAGCTTGTTCAGGTCGATATCCGCATAGGGTGTATCTGAAAACTCCCAACGCACCCGGACAGCGGATCTTTTCACGCTGCGCTGCACCATTTTTCCTTGAAATACGTCAGTATTCCTGCGAAAAAATGTCTTGCTCAGCGCAAAAATTTCTCGCTGCCGGTCACATTGGGAGTTTTCAGATACACCCTAGGTTCGATAGGAATATGATGTCAGGTTATGACCTCTCTTGTCATGAGCTATGGTTAAAATAGTTGGAAAAGTCGGGGCATCGCCGCGCGATCGTGCGGCGATCACTCATTGCTGCGTCGCAGATGTGTTCTCTCTCCATGCATGGCGATTTAACATCTGTATTGACCGCAGTGAAGTCAAAGAGTCATGCCGCACGCAGTTCGCTGCAAAAACGCGATATACGCTTCAGCGCTTCGTGGAGTTCATCATCCGAGCAGGTATATGCGATACGGATGAAGCCTTCGCCGCATTCGCCAAAGGCGCTGCCCGGAATGCAGACGACCTTCTGCTCGTCGAGCAGGCGGTTGCAGAACTCGACGCTGCTCAGGCCGAAGCTGCTGATGTCGGCAAACACGTAGAACGCGCCGTTCGGGCGGTTGCAGCGGATGCCGTCGATCTTGGCAAGCCCGTCGAGCAGGATGCTGCGGCGGCGTTCAAAGATCTGGCGCAGTTCTTCGCACAGCTCCGGATGGTCGAGCGCGACGGTCGCCGCGTACTGGCCGGGGGCGTTGGCGCAGGCGTTGAAGTTTTCCTGACACTTGGTCATGCGGTCAACGATCTCCGCCGGGGCCGCGACAAAGCCGATGCGCCAGCCGGTCATTGCATAGGACTTTGAGAAACTGTTGACGATGACGGTGCGCTCCTTCATGCCCGGGAAGGACGCAATGCAGGGGGCTTCTTCTCCGGCGTAAAGCAGTGTGTTGTAGACGTCGTCGGAGATTACCAGCAGGTCGTGCTTCACCGCCAGCTCCGCGATCTTTGCCAGCGTTTCGCGCGTCATAACGGAGCCGGTGGGGTTGTTCGGGGTGTTGATCATCAGAGCCTTGGTGTGCGGTGTGATGAGCTTTTCAATGGCCTCCGGCTGCATTTCAAAATTATGCTCCAGATCCGTGGGAACTCGGACAGCCGTGCCGTCGCAGTACGCGACCTGCGCCACGTAGTTCAGCCACTGCGGGTCCTGAATCAGGACTTCATCCCCCTTGTTCAGCAGGACAAGGAACAGCAGGCTCAAAGCGCCCATGCCGCCGTTTGTGATGATGATCTCGGTGTTCGGGTCGTAGTGCAGCTCCTTCAGATAGGACTTCTCGGCAATGGCCTGACGGAACGCGAGCGTGCCGGCGTTCGGCGTATAATGCGTGATCCCCTTGTCGAGCGCCTCCTTTGCCGCCTCGCAGACCAGCTTCGGTGTCGGCATATCCGGCTCACCGATGCCGAGGCTGATGACGCCGGTCATGGTATTTGCGCGGTCAAACATGGCGCGGATCGCGCCCTGCTTCAGTGTTTTTGCTTTTTCATTGATCCATTCCATGATGTTGATGTTCTCCTTTTATCTCTGCACTCTGCCCGTGCCGTCGCCGCCCATGAGCTTTTCCACATCGGAAACGCTGACACGGTTAAAGTCACCGATCACGCTGTGCTTCAGACAGGAAGCTGCAACTGCAAATTCGAGCGCGGACTGCATGTCCTCATAGTTGTTCAATCCATAGATCAAGCCGCCCGCAAAGCTGTCGCCGCCGCCCACACGGTCAATAATGTCGCGGATCTCATATTTCTTTGAGACATAGAAGACCTTGCCGTCATTCAGGCACGCCGCCCAGCCGTTCCAGTCCGCGCTGTGGCTCTCGCGCAGTGTGATCGCGATGCACTTCATGTTCGGGTAGGCTTCCAAAACTTTGTTGCCAAGCGCGCGGTACTTTTCGCGGTCCAGCTCGCCGGATTCGACGTTCACATCGACGGTAATTTCGAGCGATTTCTGCACGTCTTCTTCGTTGGCAATCGCCACATCGACGCACTTGGCAAGCTCGCGCATGACCTCGCTGGCCTTTTTGCCATATTTCCAGAGGTTCTTGCGGTAATTGAGGTCGCAGGAAACGGTGATGTTCCGCTTCTTCGCTTCCTTGACGGACTCAAGAGACAGCTCCATCGCGCTTTCAGAAATCGCAGGCGTAATACCCGTGATATGGAACCAGTCCACACCCTCGAAGGCTTTGTCCCAGTCGATATCGCCCGGCTTTGCCAGCGCGATCGAGGAATACGCGCGGTCATAGACGACCTTGCTCGGCAGTTGGTTTGCTCCGCCCTCCAAGTAATAAATGCCCATACGACCCTCGCCGCGGACGATCTTCTTTGTGCCCACGCCAAAATAGCGCAGCTCGCGGATGCAGGCGTCTGCAATATCGTTCTGCGGCAGAATAGTCAGAAATTCCGCGTCCATGCCGTAATTTGCAAGGGAGACTGCCACGTTCGCCTCGCCGCCGCCGAAGGTAGCTTCCAACAGCGGGCTTTGGAAGAAGCGCTCGTGTCCCGGCGCTTTCAGGCGGAGCATAATTTCACCGAATGTCAGAACTTTCATCTTCGCCCCTCCTTACTTCTGCAGCAGATGCACGGCGAAACCGCCGAACTCATCTTTGAGGTATGCAACTGTCATACGACCGTTTTTATACTTTGCTGAGCTTTCGTCATATGCAAAGCCCTTCTTTGCAAGCTCTGCCACCGCCAGCTCCACAGAGTTGGTGCGGATCGCAATATGACCGTTTTTGCCCTTGAACATGGTCTTCATGACCTCGATGCCGCTGGATGCAAACATCGAAGAGCTGCCGTCTTTGACCGGCAGATCAAACGCTTCGTTCAGCTTCTCGCAGACCGCGGACGCTGCTGCGGCATCTTCGCAGTTGACGCCGATGTGCGCAACCTCAAAGCCGAGCGCGGCAGATCTTGCCTGTTTGCAAAGCGCGGTGATCTTCTCAAAATTACCGGCTGCAATGTCCGCCTTCGGGCAGACCCAGCTGCCGCCGACCGCGTGGATGAACGGCGCGGCGATAAACTCGCCGATGTTCTGCGTGTTGACGCCGCCGGTCGGGATGAATTTGATCCCGCCGAAGGGACCCGAGAGCGCCTTCATGGCAGAAAGTCCGCCATACACGCCAGCCGGGAAGAACTTCACAACGTTTAAACCCAGCTTCATGGCTGCCATGATTTCCGTCGGCGTCACGCAGCCGGGCGTCACGGCAACGCCGTTTTCCACGCACCAGCGGACGACCTCTTCGTCAAAGCCGGGGGCAACGATGAACTTCGCGCCGCACTCGACGGCCTTGCGGCACTGGTCGAGCGTGATGACCGTGCCCGCACCGACGAGCATATCGGGGCAGCTTTCTGCGACTGCCTTGATCGAATCCGCCGCAGCCGCCGTGCGGAACGTGATTTCCATCACGTCCACGCCGCCGGCAAGCAAAGCCTTTGCCGTCGCGACCGCGTCCTTCGCGTCATCCAATACCACAACCGGCACAACAGCCGATGCGGCCAGCCTTTTTAAGCTATCCATTTTTTTCCTCCTTATTATACAGCCAAAACGCCAGAACATAGGAACTGGGTACAGGGCCTGAATCAGCTCCAGCCTTCGGCAAGCTAATATGTGTATCCTCCGTGAAAAACACGAGCCGGATTTTTTACAAGCAGCGTATGGATTTCATCCTCGCTGACACCGCGTGCTTTCAGCTTCGGAAGCACGCTCTCAAAAATATGCGTAAAGCCCGTTATGTTATCAAAAGAACGGATCGCTTCGAACTTTTTGAAGCTGTTTTTCCCCCAGTCGGAATAAAAGGGGATGTCCTGCGAGATGATGAGCCTGTTGATCCAGCCGCGATCCATAAGCTCCAGCAGATTCCTTACGCGATCCTCCTCCGGCCATAGCACTTCCTGCCCAAATCTGTCCAAACCGAGATAAACACCCATGCGCAGCAGCTCTTCCAAATAATCCAGATCATTCGTGTCGCCGACGTGACCGATCACAACTTTGGACAGATCCACGCCTGCCTTTTCAAGAATCAGCGCCTGTTCGAGACCAAGCCGGTCAGCCGCTATGGTATGCGTTGTTACTGGTACGCCGGTAATTGCCGCTGCACGAGCTACTGCCTTTAACTGAAATACATTTACAGGGGTGATCCCGAATCTGTCCGTCGCAGCTTTCAGCATTCCCGCCTTAATATCGGTGCTCTCGCAGCCCTCTTCAATGTCCCGAATAAACAACTCCGATATTTCCTCATACGGTTTATCGATTTGCCAGCTCTCTTCATAGAAGAACAAACCGGTAGCCGCCACAATGTTGACATCGCACGATTCCGAAACCCGCTTTATAAAGCGAATATCCCGTCCCATATTCACGGCTGTCTGATCGACATATGTGCTCAATCCGTATTTTTTTGCTTTTTGAAAGACAGGCTTGATTTTCTCCAGGAAGATATCAGCATGAAACCAATCTGCATAACACCGCTTCATTGAGTTATTCAGTTCTGCAAGGTGTTCATGCATCAGGGTTATTCCCAACTCCCTAGGGTGTATCTGAAAGCTCCCAATGTGACCGGCAGCGAGAAATTTTTGCGCTGAGCAAGACATTTTTTCGCAGGAATACTGACGTATTTCAAGGAAAAATGGTGCAGCGCAGCGTGAAAAGATCCGCTGTCCGGGTGCGTTGGGAGCTTTCAGATACACCCTAGGGCTTACAGGGCCATTGACGGTATTGACGTAACAGGACATTTCACATCTCCCTTTCTCTCGTTTCCTCTTGATTTCTCAATTGGCGTACAGGTGATAAAGGTGGGGGAGAAAGACCGGTCCGGCGACAGTTCTGATTGTGCTCGGAATCTGACAGGCTAGGTGGTGAAGGGTCCCAGCATGTGTTTGTGTTCCATCAGCACAAAGATCGTATGGCTCTTGGAAACACACTTTTTTCCTTTGAGTTCGAGTAAGATGCTTTCCAGTTCTGTAATATCCCTTGCGTACAGTCTCAACTGATAGTCATACTCTCCTGTAATCGCATAACAGTCAACGATGTTCTCTTTTGCATTTACAAACTCAAGTAGTTCGTTTACCCTTGAATACTGATCAACAACAAGCAGTACAAATGCCTGGACAGAACTGTTAATCTTTTGTGGATTCAATTGAATCGTGAATCGCTCGATTATGCCGTTTTCGCGCAACCTGGAAATCCGTTTGTTGACTGCCGGTATGGATAGATTGACCTTTTTTGAGATGTCAGTCGCAGAGCAGCGTGCGTCCTCTGCCAAAATCCGAAGCAATTGAGCATCGATGCTGTCCATAAAAAATCCTCCTTTAGTAGTCAGAAGGTCTATTATGTTCTTAAAGCAGAAAGCACTGTGTCAAAGCCTCAACGCGAACTCGGAACATTTTTTAACCATTCTACGTAGAATTCTTTGATTTTTCAAGCATTTTTAAGCATTTCGAACAATAATAAACTTTTTCTTGCATTCAACTTAATTTTACTCCATTATCCTTCCGTTTTGAAGCAGTAAGATTAAAAAAATAAACCAATTTTTATGCCGCTGCTCTTTGTGCAGGTTTTACAGTATTATGATGTGTTTTGCGCACCGACAGTGAGGCATCTTTCAGCCGCAATTGGAAATTCGCATCCTGCCCGTATTTCGCCCTTACGGTTGCTCCTGCACTAGGGATGAAAGCTGTCTGACAACTTGTCTTTTTATAAAAACATCAAACTGCAAAATATTGCACATCTCCAAAATTCAACAAATAATACTTCTATTTTTGAATGCAAGATGTTCCCTCTGCAGTGCTGCAGCCTACAGAGGTCATCCCAGCTAAGCGTTTTCTTAGCGCGAAAAAATCAGTTATATGTGATGTGAGGATGGAGGAATTTACTTTGAAAAAACTTACCGCTTTATTTCTTGCCCTGCTGATGTTGGTCAGTATGTGTGCCTGCGCGTCTCCTGCTTCTACAGAGGATGCCTATCAGGCGAAAGTCGCACTTTGCCTGGTCACTCCTGTGAATGATGGAGCATGGAGTCAGCTCGCTTATGACGCTGTTATGAAAGCAAAGGATACCTACAACATCTCCGTAAAATATACGGAAAACATCAAGCCTACCGAGATGGAAGCAGTTTTCACGGACTACGCATCTCAGGGATATGACCTGATCATTGGGCATAGTTTTTCTTTCGGCGATGCGGCTCTGGCCGTTGCAGAACGCTAGTTTTCCATCACCAGTTCGTCAATCTCCTGCTCCAGTCGCAGGATTTCTTTCTGCAAAAACAGTGGGCGTCGAGGACCGGTTTCCTCAATGCCCACTGTTTTTGCAGCTGCGTGACCTTTTTCAGCTCGGCTGCATATTGCGCTCGCAGCTTTTCTGTATGTTCCCAGACGGCTTTATTCAGAACTTCCTCGTGGCTGCGGTGAGAGCTGCAATAGTCTTTCCCGTTCCGATAGCAGCCGCGTCTGGACTTTCTACCAGATTTCTTTACAGGATTTCATTCCGTATGGTATACTTGACAGGAAGAAAACTGGAAAATCGAATTTTTGAGGAGGCAATGAAATTTCGATCCTGTCACAGCTTCGTTCGCAGCTGACGCCTCCTGTTGTAGATTACTGCCTTGATGGGACGCCGTTTATCGTCACGCAGGAGCTTCCCGGCGAACGCTTGTCTGCGATCGCATTTATTTTATGAAAAGGCTTGCACGAAGAATACATTTGTAGTACGATGGTAAATAAAGGGGTGGTATTGTTTGAATGAGCTGCGTTTGGAGATTCCAGTAAAAAAGTACACCGGTGAATCTGCTGTTATTTCCATGCGATTACCTCGCGATATGCTGCAGGAAATTGATGCGATTGCAGCCGATACGGGGCGGACAAGAAATGAAGTCTTAACACTCTGCATGGAGTTTGCGTTAAATCATCTTGATAGGGGTTCCAAATAAAACCGAAAGAGGGAGAAAAGAATGGCAATTATCAAGTGCAAAATGTGCGGCGGGGATTTAAACGTTGCGGGAGACAGCCAAATCGCAGTCTGCGAATACTGCGGAACGCAGCAGACGGTTCCAAAGCAGGATAATGAGAAGAAACTGACGCTGTTCGCGCGGGCGAACCGGCTGCGCTTTTCCTGCGAATTTGACAAAGCGGCGGGCGTTTATGAATCGATCGTCGCGGAATTTCCGGAGGAACCAGAGGCCTATTGGGGACTGGTGCTCTGCAAATACGGCATTGAGTACGTCGACGATCCGGCTACGGGTAAAAAGGTTCCGACCTGCCATCGGTCGAGCTTTGACAGTGTGCTCGAAGATGCAAACTTTGAGCTGGTCATGGAATATTCCGACGTAGTCACGCGGAAGATTTACCGCGAGGAAGCCAAGGCCATTGAGGAGCTGCGGCGCGGCATCATCGAGGTTTCCAGCCGTGAAGAACCGTATGATATTTTTATCTGCTACAAAGAGACGGATGAGAATGGTCAGCGGACACTTGATTCCGTTCTGGCACAGGATTTATATGATGCGCTGACGGAAAAGGGCTATCGCGTGTTCTTCTCCCGCATCACGCTGGAGGATAAGCTCGGGCAGGAATACGAGCCGTATATCTTTGCAGCCCTCAACTCCGCACGCGTCATGCTGGCTGTCGGCACGGACTACGAGTATTATAACGCCCCGTGGGTCAAGAACGAGTGGAGCCGGTATTTACAGCTCATTGCTGCCGGACAGAAGAAGTCGCTCATTCCGTGCTATAAGAACATCGACGCCCATGACATGCCGAAGGAATTCGCAAAGCTACAGGCACAGGATCTCGGCAAGATCGGTGCGACACAGGATCTGCTGCGCGGGATCGACAAACTGCTGGGCAGAACCGCTGCGCCCGCACCCGCGCCGCAGCCGCAGACAGCCGATCCGAAGGCACCGCTTTTAAAGCGCGCGGGTATGTATCTGGCGGACGGCGATTTTGCCAGCGCAAGGCAGTATGCCAACCGTGTGCTCGATCTCGACCCGGAAGAGCCGCACGCGTATATGTATCTGCTGCTGGCAGAGCTGAAGATCAGAACGGTCAACGAAGAGGCGCTGGTCAGCGCACCAAGGCCACTCGAAACATATCCCGATTACTGCAAGGCATGCCGCTATGCAGGAAATAGCAACGATCCGCCGCTGTTTCCGCCTTTTTTGCCGCTCTTTTTCCGCAATCCTTCGTCGGACTTCTGCGATCCGTTCCTCATGACTCCGCATTTGTTATTCCCTCCTGTTCCAATAATCCCCGCAGACGCTCTTTTCCCCGGTACATTATATTAGTGATCTGCTTCACGCTTTTTCCCATAACTTCAGCGACCTGTCGGTAACTCATACCCTCAAAATAGGTCAGATAAAGAGCCTCTCTGTAATCCGGATGCAGTTCACCCATGCATAAATGCAGGATCTGATTCCGTTCTTTTGTCCGGATCACCTCATCCACCAGTTTCCCACCTTCCGGCTCTTTGGTCAGATCATCAAGACAGAAGTGATGTCGCCGGATGCTTTTATGGCGCAAAGCCATATGTCGCGCAGCTTTATACAGGTA
>ENA-OPBD01001421-OPBD01001421.1-human-gut-metagenome-genome-assembly--contig:-NODE-1421-length-11256-cov-2.577270_pt1 | contig 11256 bp, 13 predicted proteins | sample MGYA00241062_ERZ501440 | MGnify/ENA primary metagenome ERZ501440 (study PRJEB25962, sample SAMEA2042628) | human gut metagenome | biome: human gut; feature: human-associated habitat; material: faeces...
TGTCGGTTGAGAGGATGGAGAGGGAGAGAGTGCTTGATTAGTGGAAGGGATCTGTTGGTGTTATGCGAATCGCGTGTGAGTGCGTGGTTGTGGAGGTGCGCTATGTTGCCGGCTGAGGTGTGCCGTGTCGCTGGTCATCCTGTTGAGGTGCGCTGTCTCTCTTCTGAGGTGCGCCGCGCTGACTGTGCTGCTGAGTCGCACCGTGTCGCTGGTCATCCTGCTGAGTCGCGCCGCGCTGACTGCTGTGGAGGTGCTCCATCTCACTGGCCACGTTATGCAGTCACGCCATGTCACTGGTCATCCTGTGGAGGTGCCCCATTCCGCTGACCACTCTGTGGAGGCGTATCATCTCGTTGGTCATCCTGTGAAGGTGCTGTGGAGGTGCGCCGTCTTGCTGTGGAGGTGTGCCGTCTTGCTGACCATCCTGTGGAGGTGCGCTGTCTTGCTGCTGAGGTTCTCCGTCTTGTCCCCCCTTCTGTGGAGGTGCGCCGTGTCGCTAACTGTGATGTTCCGTGCCTCCCTCTTGGCGTCAGGGTCCTTCGATTTCGGTGTGGATTGCTGTTGGGTCCTTGTTAGTCATGAGGGTTGCTCACTGGGTGGTTCGATGGAATGAGAGGCAGCATGGGTGATGGAGTCTTGTGGTGCAGTGCCGTGCAGTGCCGTGCAGTGCCGTGCAATACGCAGAGACAGATCGCGATTGAGAAGGATGGCGAGACAAGACACTCAGTCTCGAATGAGAAACGATGAATGGAATGAGAGGCGTGTGTAGAAGGGTTGGCATTGGGTTGAAGAGTATCTGGCGATTCACCCCCACCTATGGAACGGAGAGCAGGAATGAGAAGGACAGTGTATGTGAAACACAAAGAAGAAGAGAATGGCGAGAGTTGTTGGAGGTCAGTGTAATGGAGAGAGAAGCGAGAGTGTGGAATGGGTATAGCAGAATAACAGAAATAGATTGGAATGATTGTTTGTTACAAAGAAGTGACTGGAGACTGATGATCACCCTGGATTGGAGAGAGGGCAGAAATGGATTGGGCATCAAACATCAAATCGGAATGGAGGTGGAATGGAAAGAATGGAATGGAGTGTAGGAGGTGACAATGGAATGTGTGGAAGAAACGGGATTAGGAGGAGGCAGAGAAATGGAAATTGAAGGGAGGAAGTGATGGTGGGTGGACTGGTCAGAATGTGCTTGCCTCTCGTCTGCCAGAATGGGATCTGCAATGGTATCGACTTCAAAAAGCAGAATTGAATGTTAGAATGCGTGTTTATGCCTCTGCCTCTCCGTTTCGTTCCTCGAACGAGTTGTCTGTCCAGTGCATATCTACTAAGTGTTTATGAAGATTGCGATTGGTTCTGCATGGCATGGAGAGCAGGGAGTGGGAATCGCTGTTGTCTCCCTTCCTGTAATGGATTTGAAATGGGCATGCATTGCATAATTGATTCCTCTTCTGCATCGCTTCGCCGTTCACTCTGTGTTTCGTTCGTGGTTGTGTGCGAGGACTGCGCTGTCTCTCTGTTGTGTTGGGTGAGGAGTGTGTGTTTTCCGTTCCTATCTTGCACTTCGAGTCTGTCCGTGTGTTCTTGGTTGTTCGCGTTGTTCCCTTCCTGGTGCTTGTCTTCCGCATGTTTCTGTCAACGTCTGCTGTGCATCTGCTGTGCATCTGCTGTGCCTCTGCAATTCACCAGCAATTCAGCTATTGTGCATCTTCAGTGCGTGTCCTTTCCAACAAACGCCTCTCAAATCAACACTCCCCACTCTTCCACTCGCATCTTCCTCATTCGGAGTTCCTGCAGCCAGGTGGTGACGAAGTGGTGTCTCTTGTTGCTGGTGTTCTGCAGAAAGGTGGCCAGCGCCGTGGTGGCCGTCATCATCCGTTCCCTCTCCCTCTTCAAATCACCCACCCTCTCCGTTTCGTTGCCGGCGATGGTGAAGAAGAGTTGGTCGAAGATAGATGTGGAGCATGGCGGCGGTCTGGTTGGCATGTGGGGAGCGCACGCTGTCCATGAGAGGAGGCGCGGCGGTGGAGAGCGTCTTGAGAGCGCAGTACTGTTCCTCGAGGGTGGGGGCGTAGTAGTCGTGCTTCCTGTGGTGTCATCGTGCTCTCACAGTGTTTGCAGTGCTTGCAGGATGGATTATACTTGGAGAGGTATTAAAAAAGAGAGAGATAATGGGTTGCATTCTGGTATTTACAGCGGTTATTCTGGCACAGATACCAGGAATGAAGAAGGGCGATACGAAATGAGAAAGAAAATAATAGGAATAATATTACTAGTGCTGATTATATTTGGCGGATATAAGCTTTTTGCTAATGTTTCTGCCAATAATGTTAATTCAAAAAGTATTCATTTTTCCTATGATGATATTACGGAATATAAGGGTGATAATCCTTATGTATATGTTAATGATAATAAGCCGTATTTTACAGGTTCAGAGATTAAAGATGAATGCTATCTGAAATATGGACCGCTTGACAGCCTTAAAAGAGGAACATCGGCTATTGCATGTATTAATTATGATTCTATGCCTGCAGAAGATGATAAGAAAGGTGATTCTGACAGTATTCATCCGACAGGATGGAATAATGCCACATATGAGGAAATTGGTGGTGCCTGTCAGGTAAGAACCCAGATTATTCCATGGTGTTTCGGCGGTTCTGATACAGATAAGAAAAATTATATAACCGCAAGTCCATATATGGCAGACAATATGAATGTATATGTGGTAAAGATTGCAAGATATCTGGAAGAAACGTCTAATCATGTAATGTACAGAGTGACACCTGTATTTAACAGGGAAGAGCTTATGTGCAGAGGGGTTCTTATGGAAGCATATTCTGTAGAAGATAATGGAGAGGGAATATGCTTTAACGTTTTTCTGTATAATGTCCAGCCTGGGCTTGACTACATATATTCTACAGGGGAATCAAAATACACAGGCCGTTTTATTGATATTGCGGTTAAGGCAGACGATGTTTCTGATGATTATGATTACATACTTAATAACAGATTAATGCTGATTCATAAGCATGATTGTGAAAATGCATTGAGAATAGGTACTAAGAATAAGATTTATTCTTATGCGGATAAATCTGAACTTATACAAGTGGGTTACAGATGGGCGGAATGCTGTAAACAATAGAAAATGAGTTTATAACTTTTTAATAATTGTTCATGATTGTTATACAGACATATAAGGATTTTTCTGATAATATAAATCTATCGAATCATTATTTTAAAACAGAGAGGAGATAGGGGCATGAACAATAGTTTTGAAAGCTTCGAATTATCTACAGAACTTATATTTCAGAGGTTCTTGATGGATAAGGAGAGAAGAAAGAATTTTTACAATGGTCTTGAGTTGGCAGATTATATTGCACTCAAGGTAATGGAGAAAGATTGTATTGATGGCAAGGATAAGACATATCTTAAGGATTTGTCTTCATTTATGAGAATATCAATTCCACAGACATCGGCAATCGCAAGCAGTCTTAAGGACATGGGCTATGCTTTATGGAAACATGATGGCAAAGGAACAGATGGTACATATCTCGTATTCACTGATGCCGGAAGGAATTTCCTGAAAAAAAGAGAGGACAATAACAGAGAATATTATGGTAATGTTATTGCTGAACTTGGTGAAGAAAGAACTACACAGATACTTAGTGATATGAGAACTCTTGTTGAAGCTATGGAGCATGCATCAAAAAAGATGCACCTTAAGGAGGCAGAATAATATTACAGAATATAAGGGAGAATAAAAGCAATGAGTAATGTTAATACTAAGAGTAATGTGAGAACGATAGCGGTGACGGGTATGCTTTCAGCAGTAGCAGTAGTTCTTATGTATCTGGAGATACCGATTCCTATTATGCCAGGATTTATCAAGTTTGATTTTTCGGATCTTCCGGCGTTACTTGGTGCTTATGCACTCGGACCAGTGGCAGGCATTATAATATGTCTCATTAAGAATGTTGTACATCTGGCAGCTTCACAGAGTATGCTTGTTGGAGAACTTTCTAACTTTATACTCGGTTCCGTATTCGTGTTTACAGCAGGAATTGTTTATAAGAAGAAAAAGTCTAAGACAGGAGCATTGCTTGGCGGTTTATGCGGTGCCATGGCAATGGGTGTATTCAGTGTGTTCTCGAATTATTTAATAGTGTATCCTGTGTATTATAAACTGGCAATGCCAGAGGTGGTAATATTAAGTCTGTATCAGGCTATAATTCCATCTATGAAATCAATCATGCAGTGTCTGATATGCTTTAATCTTCCTTTTACAATTGTTAAGGGACTTATTGACGTGGGAATATCAATGCTTATATATAAGCCATTATCACCACTTCTTAAGGGAAAACATTAATATAATAATATATAATACTAATATGCTGGAACTTTGGCTGAGTCTGAAGTTCTGGCATATTTTTTTTGTTTTTGACCGATACTGAAAGTTATGAAGTTGATACACAATGCATATTTAGAGAAAGTATTTTGACGATAATTTGTGAAAAATGCACAAAAATAATCTAAAAGTTTGTAAATGAATATGATTGATTTTGAACGAATATGATTGTATTATAAATATAACAAAAAGGTCGTGAAGCCGGAAAGGAGAGACAATGGTATATACAGTAACATTTAATCCATCACTGGATTATATAGTGGAAGTTAAGAGTTTTGAACTGGGAATGACGAACAGAACATCATATGAGCATATGCTTCCGGGTGGTAAAGGAATTAATGTTTCAATAGTTCTTAATAATCTTGAATTTGATACAACAGCATTTGGATTTGTAGCCGGGTTTACTGGGAAACAGATATGTGACATGGTATCAGAATATGGCATTAATACGGATTTTATTCAGGTTGATAATGGCTTTTCAAGAATAAACATGAAGATTAAGAACATAGATGGAACAGAGATTAACGGAATGGGACCTCAGATATCAGAAGATAATCTCCATTCTCTTGTAAGTAAGATTGATAGACTTTCAAGTGGAGATGTTCTTGTACTTGCAGGAAGTATTCCTTCGTGTATATCAGACGATATATACAGAAGAATTATGGAAAGACTACAGGGAAGAGACGTTAAGATTATAGTTGATGCGACAAGCAGGCTTTTACTTAATGTTCTTGAATATCACCCATTTCTTATCAAGCCTAATCAGCATGAACTTGGAGATATATTTGGTGTTAAGCTTGAATCTAAGGAAGAGGTTATTCCATATGCAAGGAAGCTGCAGGATATGGGAGCTGTCAATGTGCTTATATCGATGGGTGGAAAAGGCGCAGTTCTTATTGATGAATATGGAAAGGTATATGAAGCAGATGCACCAAAGGGCGAGCTTAAGAATTCAGTAGGTGCAGGTGATTCAATGGTTGCAGGATTTATGGCGGGATATCTTCAGACATGTAATTATGAAGATGCATTCAGAATGGGCGTTGCAACAGGAAGTGCCAGTGCATTTTCAGAAAATCTTGCAACAAAAAGAGAGATTTCAGAGGTATTAAAGCGGGTAGAGGTTATCTGCAAGGGATAATGTAAAGGAGGTATTTTATGAGAATTACAGATTTACTTGATAAGAGAAGTATCAATCTTAATGCTGCTCCTAAGACAAAGAGTGAGGCTCTTGATATGGCTGTAGAACTTATGGCAAAGAGCGGAAAGATTGATGACATCGAAAGCTACAGGGCTAAAGTATATGCAAGAGAAGAAGAAAGTACAACAGGTGTGGGAGAAGGAATAGCAATTCCTCATGGCAAATGCAGTGCCGTTAATGCACCAGGACTTGCAGCAATGGTTATTAAGGATGGAGTTGATTTTGAATCGCTTGATGATGAGCCGGTAAAGATTCTTTTCCTTATTGCAGCACCGGATACTAAGGATAATGTACATCTTGATGTGTTAAGTAAGTTATCAGTGCTTCTTATGGATGAGAATTTTGTAGCAAAGCTTATGAAAGCCGGAAGCCCGGAGGAATTTCTTGAAATTATTGATGGGGCTGACGAAGAAGCCAAGAGTATAGATGAAAGACTTGAAAAGGAAGATAATAAGCCGGCTAAGATTCTTGCAGTTACTTCCTGCCCTACAGGCATTGCACATACTTACATGGCAGCAGAAGGACTTGAGAAGGCAGCAGCTAAGGCTGGATGTGCAATTAAGATTGAGACAAGAGGTTCTGGCGGAGCTAAGAATGTGTTGACAGATGCAGATATTGAATCAGCAGAATGTATTATTGTAGCAGCAGATGCACAGGTTCCAATGGAGAGATTTGATGGAAAGAAAGTAATTGAGTGTCAGGTTTCAGATGGAATTAATAAAGCAGATGAACTTATAAAGAAAGCTCTTGCAGGAGATGCACCTGTATATAAGGCAGGAACTTCTGAGAAGAAGGAAAGCACATCAGCAAAGAAAGGCGGCGGAATTGGACATAAGATATATACACAGCTTATGAATGGTGTATCACATATGTTACCTTTCGTTGTAGGCGGAGGTATTCTGATTGCCATAGCATTTCTTATTGATGGAATTAATGTTGATATGAACAGTCTTTCTGAAGCTGAAAGAGCTAATTTTGGTACTATAACACCAGTTGCAGCTTTGTTTAAGAATATCGGTGGAGCAGCATTTGGCTTCATGCTCCCTGTTCTGGCAGGATTTATTGCAATGGCCATTGGTGACAGACCAGCACTTGCACTTGGTTTTGTTGGTGGTTATATCGCAGCTAATGGAAAGTCTGGATTCTTAGGCGCTCTGGTTGCAGGTTTTGCAGCAGGATACATTATAGTTCTTTTAAGAAAAATATGTGATAAGTTACCAGAGGCATTGGAAAAGATAGCACCTGTACTTATATATCCGGTAGTGGGTATTCTGGTAATAGGACTTGGAATGACATTTATTGTAGAGCCTGTAATGGGTGGAATTAACACAGGACTTAACAGCTTCCTTGCAGGAATGGGAAGTACAAGCAGGGTTCTTCTTGGATTCATACTTGCAGCCATGATGGCAATTGATATGGGTGGTCCATTCAATAAAGCAGCATATGTTTTCGGAACTGCTTCCATTGCAGCAGGTAATTATGATATAATGGCAGCAGTAATGATAGGTGGTATGGTTCCACCATGTGCGATTGCTCTTGCAACAATACTTTTTAAGAACAAGTTTACTAAGGAAGAAAGAGATGCCGGTCCAACTAACTTTATTATGGGACTTGCATTTATAACAGAAGGTGCAATACCTTATGCGGCAGCAGATCCTTTACATGTAATACCAGCATGTATCATAGGTTCAGGTGCAGCAGGTGCTGTCAGTATGTTTTTCAAATGTACTTTAATGGCACCACATGGTGGCATTTTCGTATTCCCTGTAGTAGGCAATGCAATATATTATGTGATTGCACTTGTGGCAGGAACTATCATCTCAACAATATGTTTAGGGCTCTTTAAGAAGAAAGCAGCCTAAGAAAGGCGGGGGTTAATTATGAAGGAATTTAAGTACGTTATTACAGATGCGGAAGGCATACATGCTCGTCCGGCAGGAGAGCTTGTAAAGGCAGCTAAGGAATTTAGCAGTAAGATTACAATTACTAAGGATGGCAAGTTAGGAGACTGCAAGAAAATCTTCGGTGTTATGGCACTTGCAGTAAAATGTGGAAATGAAGTTACAATTACTGTAGAAGGTGAAGATGAAGAGGCTGCAGCAGCTAAGATTGAAGAATTCATGAAGAGCAATATGTAGCAGTCAGGAGGTGCACATGAATAAATATACTGGAAAGAGTGTATTTGGAGGCATTGCTATAGGTAAGATAATGGTGTATGAAAAGGGTGAACATCAGGTTAAGCGTGTAAAGGTTACTGATGCAGAAGCTGAGAAAAACCGTTATTATGAAGCTGTAGAAAGAGCCTTTAAACAACTGGGGGAACTTCATGATAAAGCACTTCGCGAAGTTGGCGAGGCTAATGCGGCAATATTTGAGATTCATCAGATGATGCTTGAAGATGACGATTATAAGGAATCTGTTGAGCATATTATCGAGAGTCAGATGGTGAATGCAGAATATGCTATAGCCCAGACAGGGGATAATTTTTCACAGATGTTTGCAGCCATGGACGATGAATATATGCGTGGAAGAGCAGCAGATGTCAAAGATATTACAGAAAGACTGTTAGGAATACTTTCTGGCAATACAGAAAGCGGTGTAGATGCAGATGAGCCTGTTATTATGGTGGCAGAGGATCTGGCACCATCAGAGACAGTCCAGATGGATAAGAGCAAGATATTATCATTTGTTACACAGAAGGGTTCAGTTAATTCACATACTGCAATTCTTGCAAGAACAATGGGCATTCCGGCTTTAATTGGTTCAGATATTGTTATTGATGAATCTCTTAATGGAAAGCTTGCTGTTGTCGATGGAACTAACGGTGTTGTATATGTTGAACCTGATGAGGCAACCCTGTCAGCAATGCAGGAGGAACAGCGCAAAGACAATGAGAAGAAAGCTCTTTTGCAGGAACTTAAAGGCAAGGAAGATGTGACTTTAGATGGCAAGAAGATTAAGCTTTACTCTAATATTGGTAACATTAAGGATCTCGCAAATGTTATTGCCAATGATGCAGCAGGAATCGGACTGTTTCGAAGTGAATTCATATATCTTGAATCTGATACATTTCCAACAGAAGAAGAACAGTTCAACATATACCGTACTGTAGCTGAAAGCATGGCTGGAAAACCGGTAATTATAAGAACTCTTGATATCGGTGCTGATAAGCAGTGTGATTATTTCGGGCTCGATAAAGAGGATAATCCTGCTCTTGGTCTTCGTGCAATAAGAATATGTCTTACAAGACCTGAGATATTCAAGACACAGTTACGCGCCCTTTACAGAGCAAGTGCGTATGGAAACATATCTATCATGTATCCTATGATAATCAGCGAACAGGAAGTTGATAAGATTAAGGTTATTGAGAATGAAGTTAAGGCTGAGCTTACAGAGCAGGGAATTGAATTTGGTAATCCTAAGAGTGGAATTATGATTGAGACTCCGGCAGCAGTAATTATGAGCCGTCAGCTTGCTAAGAAGGTGGATTTCTTCAGTATTGGAACTAACGACCTGACACAGTACACGCTTGCGATTGACCGTCAGAACACAAAGCTTGATGATTTCTACGATGCTCATCATCCAGCCGTTCTTGCCATGATAAGAATGGTAGTTGAGAATGCACATGCAGAGGGCATCTGGGCAGGTATCTGTGGTGAACTTGGTGCAGACACAACACTCACAGAAGAATTTCTTAAGATGGGTGTCGATGAGCTTTCAGTTTCAGCAGGCAAGGTGCTGGCTGTAAGAAAAGTAATTCGTGAGACGAGGATTTCTTAGGGGCTTGCTGGCTAGCTTGCTTGATTGCTGTGGCGTTGGCGGCATCACTGCATCGGTGAGATCTGGCAGCTTTGGCGATTTCGCATGAGGAAATTCAGTCGCTAATGTCTAAAATATAGCGTGGAATTGCCGTCTTCCTATAAGAAACATTTTTTGTGTTGATTGATAGGTAGTTTTGGCAGGTAAATTGAATACTTAGAGTTGAAAAGCCTATAAGATTGTTTTGCTTGAACATCTTATAGGCTTTTTTGATGCAGTATTGGCTTGAATATGATGATTTGATGGAAAAATTACCCATAAGAAGTTGTAAAATGCGACTATTGATAGGTATCAGGTGTTAGATTGTATTATATTTGTGTGACAGAATATAGATGATTAGTATATTGAGAACTGGCATGGATAGAACTCTAAGGAGATATTCGCTTATTATATTGCTTATTCCCTTAAAAATAGGATAGATTTAAGGGAATAGAATTGATATGTTATTTCATATTATGATATAATATGTGCGCTGTTATAACAATGCATTGAAAAAATATGCGAAAGAATATAATAAAATAGAAGATGAAAGGAGTGATGATAATGGCAAATACAAATGTTACTATGAGAATTGATGAAACATTGAAAAGTCAGTTACAGGAACTTATGTCTAATCTAGGGTTGGACATGACCACATTTTTTACAATGGCAGCAAAACAGGCTGTAAGGGAACAGGCGTTGCCATTTCACCCGGATATGAATAGTGGTATATATGGAATGCAAGCGTATAAGCTGGCTATGAAGAATACGAATTATAACAGTGAAGGAAAAGCAACTGTATCATCTGCGGATGAATGGAATGATGAAACAGAATGGGATGATATTTCTTACAAAAGATAGTTTTATATTTAAGATAGGAAATCTTCATAAAGATGATTTGGAAAGAGTTGAAGATATGTATAGAAAATTCTTATCGGATAATGGGGTTATATAATTGTATAACTTTTAGAATAATTAATCAGTTAACTGAAAGATAAATTTAGGAGGTAATACCAATGAAAAAAGCTTTAGGTATTTTATTAACAATTATAGGTCTTATTGTGGCGTTTTATTTATTAGTGATTGTAACGGCATGGACATAGGAGACCAGATATGAAAAAATGTTTTAAGATAATTTTGAGTATTTTTGTTTTGGCACTTACATTTGTTGCTGGTTTTCAAACTGCTAATTTAAGAAATGAAGGCAAATGGAAATTAGAGCAAAAGAATAATCAAAGTGGCATAGACCTTAAATTGCCAGGAGAAAATGAAAAAAGTATAGTTACTATTGAAGAAGTAGAGGCAAAGCTGAAAGGAATAGCTGAATTATCAAGTTATAGTGGTGAGTATACTGTAACTTATGGTAGAGACTCTGCAAGATATTGGTTGGATAACATCAAAATTTTTGGAACAACAAATTCTATTGAAATTAAAGCAAGTGGTGTTGTTAAAGTTGGGTATGATATGAGCAAAATGGTTATTAATGTTGATAATGATAGTAGTAAAATATATATTAAGTTGCCTGAAATACAGTTGAATGATAATTATGTAATATGGGACACAGTAACATGTTCAGAATCAAATAATATTTTGAATCCTATTGAGTTTTCGCAGTATGAGGAAATAGTAGATGAAATTGAACAAATGGGACTTGAAGATGTTGAATCTAAGGGGATTTATGATAATGCATCAGAAAATATAAAAAATATTATAAAAGCTTTTTTATCAGGATTTAAAGAATATGAAATTATTTATATGTAATTGGAGTTAAATATTAACAGTAGCGCTCTAGTCAATTGACTAGGGCGCTTTTTTCATGCTTTCACATATATAATCATAATCATTTTTCGCGAAA
>ENA-OPBD01001425-OPBD01001425.1-human-gut-metagenome-genome-assembly--contig:-NODE-1425-length-11214-cov-3.283986_pt1 | contig 11214 bp, 8 predicted proteins | sample MGYA00241062_ERZ501440 | MGnify/ENA primary metagenome ERZ501440 (study PRJEB25962, sample SAMEA2042628) | human gut metagenome | biome: human gut; feature: human-associated habitat; material: faeces...
CTGGCGGCGGAGGCGTCCCGGCGGGGACTCAGCCTGATCGGCGTTACGGAACACGCCCCCGGCATTCCCGGGACAGTTGACCCGATTTACTTCCGGAACCTCTGCGATGCCCCGAGGGAGCTGTACGGCGTGGAGATGCTCTACGGCAGCGAGGTCAATGTTCTGAACGGCGGTGAGCTGTCGCTGGATCAGCGGCACCTGAACTATCTGGACTACGCCATTGCCGGAATCCATGGGCTGTGCTACGAGGATGCGGGGGCTGTAAAAAATACGGACAACGTGATTCGGTGCATGGAAAACCCAAAGGTGAAGATCATTTCCCACCCGGATACCGACCAGTACCCCATGGACTATCCGGCACTGGTGGAGGGTGCAAAGGAATTCGGTGTTGCGCTGGAGCTGAACAACAGCTCCCTGAGAAAGCCCAAATCCCGGCTAAACTGCGTGGAAAACTACCGGAAAATGATTCCGCTGTGCATGGAGCGGGGCGTTTTCGTCGTGGTGGATACGGACGCCCACGACCCCAGCGCGGTGGGCAACTTCGATCTGGCGCGGAAGCTGCTGGAAACCATGGACATCAATGAGGAACTGATTCTCAACAACGATTTGCAGAAGCTTAAGAAATTCCTTTTGAATGGGTAAAAATGTGCAGGACTACGGATTTTTCCGTAGTCTTTGCTGTTTTCTGGTGAGAGATTGCGATAGACTTTTGATGGCGCCTGTGGTAGAATAAGGGTAAGAAATTCCATCCAATGAAAAGGAGTGTCTGTATGGAAACGAAACGATTGGCGGGTCTGGAGCCTGCCGCGGTTTTTCATTATTTTGAGGAAATCTGCGCCATTCCCCACGGTTCCCGGAATACGAAGAAAATATCCGATTATCTGGTGGATTTTGCCAAAGAGCATGGCTTGCGGTACATTCAGGACGCGGCAAACAACGTGATCCTCTTTGGAAACGGCACCTGCGGCATGGAGGATCATGCCCCGGTGATTTTACAGGGGCACATGGATATGGCGTGCGAAAAGGACATGGACTGCCCTCTGGACATGGAGAAGGAGGGGCTGGATGTCACTCATGACGATAAGTTTGTGTTCGCCAAAGGCACCACCCTCGGCGGCGACGACGGCATTGCCGTCGCCATAGCGCTGGCCGTGCTGGACAGCAGCGAAATTGCGCACCCGGCGCTTGAGGTCGTGTTTACCGTCGACGAGGAGATCGGCATGGAGGGCGCGCAGGGCCTTGATTTTTCGCAGCTCTCCGCCCGCCGTATGCTGAACGTCGACTCCGAGGACGAGGGCATCTTCACCGTCAGCTGTGCCGGCGGCGCCCGGGCTGATTGCTGCCTGCCCATCCGCCGCCAGCAATTCAACGCCCCGGTGCAGGAGATCGCCGTCACCGGCCTGGTGGGCGGTCACTCCGGCGCGGAGATCGACAAGGGCCGCGCAAACGCGAATCTCCTGCTGGGCCGCGTGCTGAACGCGGTGCAGTGCAAGCTTTCCTTCCGGCTCGTTTCCGCCGCGGGCGGTCTGAAGGACAACGCCATTCCGAATGCGGCCGAGGCCGTTCTGGCCCTGCGGGAGGAGGATATGCCTGCCGCGCGTGAGATCGCGGCGGCCTGCGAAGCGGACTTCCGGAAGGAATACGCCGCAGCTGACCCCGGTGTGACCGTCGCGCTGGAGCCTGCCCCCGCCTGCGATCAGGCGCTGACGGAGGAAGCGACGCTGCGTGTTGTCCGCTTCCTGCTGCTTGTGCCGAACGGCATCGCGGCCATGAGCATGGACATCCCGGGGCTGGTGCAGACGTCCTGCAATCTCGGCATTTTCCATGTGACGGACAGCGTTCTGACGGCGGTCAGCTCGGTCAGAAGCTCGGTTTCGTCGCAGAAGCAGATGCTGCTTGCCCGCATCGACGCGCTGTCACAGCTGCTGGGCGGTTCGCTTCATGTGACGGGGGCCTATCCCGCGTGGGAATACCGGCGCGAGTCCGTGCTGCGGGAGAAGATGGCCGCCGTCTACGAGCAGCAGACCGGCAAGGCCCCGAAGATCGAGGCCATCCACGCAGGGCTCGAATGCGGCCTGTTTGCCGGGCAGCTGCCGGGGCTGGACTGCGTCTCCTTCGGCCCGGATCTGGTCGATATCCATACCACGCGCGAAAAAATGTCCATCTCCTCCGTCCAGCGCACCTGGCGCTTCCTGCTCGGCGCATTAGAGGCGCTGAAGGACTGATCCATAGAAGCTTCATTGATATGAAAAACGCGGCTCCCCGGATGTGTCCGGGGAGCCGCAATGCGTCTGTATCGTTACCGGTGGGTGCCGACGAAGAAGACGGAAATGACGCCGGGGCCGGTGTGGGCGCCGATGACGGGGCCGACATAGTTGATGATGATATCCTTGACCGGGGTCAGGGCGCGGATCTGTTCGGCAGTGTACTCTGCGTCCTCAATGCAGTCGCCGTGGCAGATGAAGACGGTCTGCTCTGCCGGGTTGATGGCCGTGTCGGCCAGCTTCTGCGCAAGGGCCTTGAGCGCAGCCTTGCGGCCTCTGGCCTTGGTGACGTTCTTGAGCGTTCCGGCGTCGTCGGTGTGCATGACGGGCTTGATCTGCAGAACCGTGCCGACAAGGGCCGTCGCCGCGTCGACGCGTCCACCGCGCTTTAAGAACATCAGGTCGTTGACTGTGAACCAGTGGCAAAGATGCGGGATCGTCTCGCGGACGTAGTCTGCGACCTCGTCCATGGACGCGCCGGACTGCTGCTTCTTCGCGGCCAGATACAAAAGCAGGCCCTCGCCCAGAGACGCGCAGAGCGAGTCGATGGCGATGAGCTTCCGCTCCGGGTATTTTTCCCGCAGCTCGCCGCAGGCGATCGCGCCGGACTGGTACGTCGTGCTCAGACCGGAGGAGAAGCCGATGAAGAGGATATCAAGGCCCGCCTTCAGCTTTTCCTCCATGACGGCAGTGAACTCCGAGACGTTGACGGCGCTCGTGGTGGCGCGTTCGCCGTCGCGGAGCTTGTCGTAAAATTCCCTGAAGCCGATCTCACGGCCGTCGAGATAGTTGGCGTATGTATGTTCCCCGATCAGAACGTGCAGCGGCAGGACGGCAAGATCGAGCTCGTCCGCCAGTGCCTGCGGCAGATCGCAGGAGGAGTCGGTGACGATTTGAAAACGTTTTTCCATGTGTGACCTCCGGTTCTTGATTTCTGCTGCATATTATACCGCGCCGCGCCGCAAAATGCTATTCAAAAATCGCCATTTTCGCTCTACAAGTCCGAACGCCCGGTCTACCCGCGGTAGAGTGCCTGCGGCGCAAGGGGTTTGCGCTCCTTCGCTGGGAACGGCTGTGACTATGGAGCTGATCATGCGCAGCGCAGAAAATATTTCTTCCGCGCGCGCTCTTTACTTTTTTCACGCTTCATGTTAACATAATGCGTATCCTCTTTTTTACTCTCATTTTCCCTCGAAAGGAGCCACAGATCATGAAAAACAAGCTGAAGCGGATCGCCGCGTCGGTGCTGACGCTGGCGCTGCTGGCCGTGCCGGTGCTGGCTGCGGCGGAGCCTGTCGGGAGCCGCTCTTTGAACGTTGCGGACGGGACCGTCTATACATACAGCACGCAGGCCGTTACCTCCGATTCCGGCAAGCAGACGAATCTGCATGAGAATATCTTTACCTATAAAAAAGAGGCGCAGGTGCGGCCCGTCGTCGCCTTCGGCTCGACGCTCTACGGCACCAGCCCCATGAACAAGACCATCAAGACGCTTGAGGAGCAGGGCTACAGCATGGTCGCGGGGATCAACGGTTCGTTCTTTGACCGGGCGACCGGCATTCCCTACGGCATCGTCGTCACGAACAGCATCCTGCGCTCCGGCGGCTCTGCCAACGCGGTGGGCTTTCTGGCCGATGGCTCCGCGCTCATCGGCGACCCGACCGTCGCCGTCACGCTGGACTACGGCGCGGATGCGCCGCTGGTGCTCAACTATAACAAGGCCATGACAGAGCAGAACGGCGTGCTCCTGTATTCGCAGGACTACGACACCCGCACCAAGAATACCATTGAGGGCTATCATGTCATCGTCCGTCCGGTCGGCTCCCGCGCGGCGGAGCTGCGCCTGGGGCAGTCGCTGACCGTCGAGGTCGTCGGCATGGTGGAGGATACGAAGTCCTGCTCCATCCCGGAAGACGGCTTCCTGCTTGCTGTTGCGAACGATACCGCCTATAAAAGCGCGCTCACCGCGCTCAGAAGCATGGTCATGGGCCAGCAGATGACGCTTCAGGTCACCTGCGCCTCTGGCTGGGAGAATGTGACCTCCGCCGCAGGCGGCGGTGATATGCTGGTTGAAAACGGGCAGGTCTGCACGGACTTTACACTCGATTCCGCGAAGAAAATGGCCGCCCGCACGGCCATCGGCGTGACAAACGACGGCTCGCTCATTCTGTATACCTGCGACGAGGCGGGCAATTCCGACGGTCTGACGCTTGCGCAGCTGGCCGAGCGGATGCTTGCGCTCGGCTGCCGGACGGCCCTGAATCTCGACGGCGGCGGCTCGACCGCCGCAGGCGTTACCTATCCCGGCTACGCCTCCGGCGCGACGGCGAATGTGCCGTCGGACGGAAAGCTGCGCGAATGCGCGAACTTCATCTTCCTTGTCCGCCAGAAGCAGGACGCGGGCGCGGCCTCGAAGCTGTATCTGTATCCCTTCGGCGGCTACGCGCTGCCCGGCGCGAAGCTCACCATGACGATCAAGGCCGCTGACAGCAGCTATATGGCGGCGGCAGTCCCGACGAGCGTGACCTTCGGCGGCACGAACGTCACGCAGACCTCCGGCAGCACCGTCACGGTCGAGCCCGGCGCGAGAGGTGCGGCGACCGTCACCGCGGCGGCGGGCAGCCTGCGCGCAAGCGCGACGTTTGAGATCCCCGCCGCGCCGACCTCCATCACCATCAAGCAGGAGGGCAAAAACACCCCCCTGACCGCGCTGCATATTGCGGGCGGCAGCAAAACAGACCTGACGGCGACGGCCTGGTACTACGGCAATCAGGTCTATTCCGCCGATGAAAGCTTTGAATGGGCCGTGACGGGCGAGATCGGTGCAATCGACGAAAGCGGCGTTTTCACCGCCGCAAAAACCGGCACGGATCTGACCGGCACGATTACCGCCTCCTACGGCGAAACGTCGTTCTCGCTCAAGGTCACGGTCGGCTCCTCGCAGCCGTTCGCGGACACGAAGGGCCACTGGGCCGAGAGCTATATCACCGATCTCTATTACGCGGGCACGCTGCAGGGCTCCACGAAGGACGGCAAGCTCTATTACCGCCCCGACGCCAGCATGACGCGGCAGGAGTTCATCGTTGCCATGATGCGCTATCTCGGCACGGATCTGAGCGCGTATCAGAGCGTTTCGCTCCCGTTTGCCGACAGCAGCTCGATTGCCGATTGGGCAAAATCCGCGATGCAGGCGGCGTACTCGCTCGGCTATCTCACAGGCTCGAAGACAAACGGCCAGCTTCTGGCCAAGCCCGGCGCAACGATCTCGCGGCAGGAGGCCATGACGATCCTCTCACGCACAAAGGACTTCCCCGAGGCCGACCTCAACACGCTCTCCGCCTTCTCTGACAGCGGCAAGATCGCCGACTGGGCGAAAACCGCGCTTGCGCAGATGGCCCAGCAGAAGATCATCAGCGGTTCAAAGGGCAAGCTGAACCCCACCGGCAAGGTCACGCGTGCAGAGGTCGCAAAGATGCTCTATATGCTCTCGGAGCTGTAAGCCGCTATGGACAAAACGCATATGCAGACACATTCAAGATACCGGACGGCCCGGCGCATCCTGCTGTTCTGGACGCTGTTTATCGGCGTCGGCGCGGTCGCAGGCGCGGCCGGGATGCTGCTCGACCCGAGCGGCCGGGCGCTGGGCATGGACGCGATGCTCGGCCTGAAACACACCGCCCTGCGCACCATCCAGTGCAGAACCGGAACGTTCAAAACACTGTAACAGCATATCGCCCCTGCCATGCTCCGCACGGAAGGGGCGATTTTTATGGATATGTAGAGGAAAATGCTGTAAATTTTATGCGAATTATGTCGAAAAAGCTGCGAGTTATGCAAAATTACAAATAGGAAAATTGTGACTATGCTATAATATATATAGACATATGCATGACCGGAGGAAAGAGCTATGAGAAAAACGATTCGCAATTATGGGCTGGCTGTGCTGCTGTGCTGTCTGTGCGTGCTGCTTACGGCGTGCGGCAGGAAGTACACGGTCACGTTTGATCTGAACGGCGGCACCCTGCTTTCCGGAGAGCTGGTGCAGACGGTAGAGGAAGGGCAGAGCGCTGCCGCGCCGCAGGCCGAGCTGGACAATTACAGACTGAGCTGGGACCGGAATTTCTCGGCCATCACTGGAGACACAGTCGTTACGGCCAAGTGGATCCCGATCCGCTATAAGGTCAGCTTCGACCTGAATGGCGGCGAGCTGATCTCCGGCAAGACGGAGCAGGTCGTAGCTGCGGGGAGCGCGGCGGAAGCGCCGGAGGCAGTGAACGGCGATCTGCAGCTGAGCTGGGATAAGGATTTCAGCAAGATCACCGGCGACACCGTGGTCACGGCCCGGTGGGAAAAGCTGAAAATGGACAAGAACATGGAGGAAATGACCCAATATGTGCAGGAACGCACGGTCAGCCTCCATGTCAGGACAGTCGACGGAAGCGAAACTGTCGAAGCGGGCTTTTTCATTGACGAGGACGGGACAATTGCGACGACATGGAACGCCATCGAGGGTGCGTCGGAGATCACGGCTATCGTCGATAACGGCGGCAAATTCAGCGTGTCGCAGATCGTTGATTTCAGTCAGGCTTTGAATCTGGCGATTTTGAAGATCGATATCCGCAGCAGCAAATGTCTGAAGCTCAGTGACGAAGCCATGCAGGATGACGATGCGATTTATATGGCCGACCCGGAACAGCGAATGCTGCTTCCTGCCCTCTTTTCAGATTCGGAAGCGGCAGAGAATGGGGACATTGTGTATGTGCTGACGGATGCGATAGTCTCCAATGAAAGCAGCGGCGCTCCGTTTGTAAACGCATATGGCGAGCTGGTCGGCATCAATGTAATTGGGTTTACGGACAGCGATTCGTATGGATTGGCCCTTCAAATTGGAGCGCTGGAAAAGCTTAATCGCGGCAGGAACTGGACGGTGCAGGAGTTCAGCAGCTGGTATGCGGACGAGGCCGCGCGCTCCTACAGCGCATCGGATGACAAAAACAAGTATACGCAATCCATGGTCAATACCTATCAGGCTGTTACAAACCGGGCGTGTGAGTTTTCGCTCAAGGGCGACGAGAGACTGGAGGGATATGTTGATTGCTGTGAAACGTATGCTTACGTATATGATAAGGCTGAACTCGACCAATATACGACGTATCTGGAAAGCCGGGGATTTACTTACTACAGAAGCACAGCAATCGATGGCGGGGTAAAGATCGCGTACACCAAGGATAACGAGGGCCTCATAGTACTGATGCAGGTTGTGGCTATCCAGAATGGCGCTGACCTTCTGGGAATCGTGGTCGGACGAATTTCCTGATGAAGGTGCTGCTTCAATAAAAAACAGGCGCGTACAAATTATGTCGAAAAAGTGCAGAATTTGCAAAAAAGACTTTCGGAATGACAGATAATTCGTTATAATTACCATGGAAGAAAAAGAGAACGCAGGACAGACGGGAGAAGGATATGGAAACAGGGATAATAGAAGGCGTAACAGAGGTAATAGAAAGCAAAACCGAGGCGATCTGCGACCGGTCGGCTTTGCCGGACGGTACGGCGCTGGAAAACGGGCGGTACGAAATCCGCACGACGCTTGGGAACGGCGGCTTTGGAATTACCTATAAGGCATGGGACTACCGGCTGCAGCGGTTCGTCGCGATCAAGGAGTTTTTCCCGGACGGCTTTGCGTACCGGGACGCCGGGCAGAGCCGGGAGGTGCGCTGCATTCAGGACGCGCAGACCTTCCAGCACGGGAAGCATCGCTTCCAGAAGGAGGCGCAGCTGCTGGCAAAGCTGGACTTTTCCCACATCGTCCGAGTGCATGACAGCTTTGAGGAAAATAATACCGGCTATATCGTGATGGAATACATCAACGGCGAGACGCTGAGCCGGTACGTACGAAGGACCGGCCCGATGGCGGCGGCCTATCTGCGGGAGCTGTTCCTGCCGCTGCTGCGTGATCTTGACGCGGTTCACCGGGCCGGAATGCTCCACCGGGACATCAGTCCGGACAATATCATGGTGACCACGGACTATGGACAGCTGAAGCTGATCGACTTCGGAACGGCGAAGGATCTGACGCGGGTGAATGAGAAAACCATGGGCTACAGCGTGTCGCAGTCTGTGGTGCGCATGAATTACTCGCCGCTCGAAATGTTCTCCAGCGTGGAAAAGCAGCCGTCGTCAGACATTTATTCGCTCTGCGCGACCATGTATTTCTGTCTGACAGGCGAAGAGCCGCCGTCGGCGCTGGACCGGGCGTTTGATGATACGCTGCCGCCCGGACTGCGCGGCCTTGACCGGAATACGGAAAAGGTCATCCTGAAGGGAATGTCCCTGAAGCCGGAGGGGCGCTACGCGTCCGCGGAGGAGCTGATGCAGGCGCTGGACAGACGGACGGGGGCGCGGAAGCCGCAGAAGGGCCTGCTCACGCTGGGCTGCGCCGCCGCGGTCATCGCGCTGACGCTGGTGTCCGTGCTGCTGCCCAGAGGCGGTGGAGATGCGGCCGAAACGATGCAAGACCCTCCGCAGCCGCCCGCAGCTGACACAACTGTTGAGGACGGAAAGACAGACAATCCGAAGCCGACAGACGATCCGGAGCCGACAGACGATCCGGAGCCGACGGACGATCCGGAGCCGACGGACGATTCGGGGCAGCTCACAGAAGTGCTGACGGAGAACTTCACCGTGACACAGGGCGAGGACGGATACAATGTGATGGAGGGAACCGAGTATCAGATATACTGCCCGTTCCCGGATGTGTTTGAAATCGACAAGACGGCATCCGGCGGGACGCTTCTGCTGCGGGCAAATTCCACTGTTAACCGGAATTATATTGAGATCCACGGCAAAACGCTGGACCAGCCGACGACCGGAGCGGAGGCGCTGCGGGACGCGGAGGCAGAGCTTGGCGGCCATGTAAATTTTGAAAATTCCGGAAACGGCTGGTTTGCGTGCTCCGTGGACGAAGCGGGCACCGGCATCTATCGGAAGGGCAAGCTGCGCGCCGGTGGGACGATCGTTGTGTGGTTTGATTATTACGCGGTCGAGCAGGACGAAAAGCACGGAGAGTACATCCAGTACATGGAGAAATACTTCACATCCGAGCTGCAATAAAAAAGCCGCAGGGCGGATACCCTGCGGCAGCCGGTCAGCACTTTGCGTAAAGGTCGACAAAGCCCTGTTCGTCCAGCGTTCTGGAGATTTCGTCCAGCGGCTCCTGATTCAGAAGCCCGATCATAATGATGCGGTCGCGCAGGCGGGAGCTGGTCAGCTGGGCAACGCTCCCGGCCTTCAGCAGCTGCTGGCACTGCTCAAAGTCCATGTCCAGCGTCAGCGCGAGCCGGAGCAGCGTGTTCCGCTGCGGCTGGACCGTGCCGTCCATGATCTTGTACAGGCTGGTGCGGTTGATGCCGGAAAGCTCTGCGGCGGCTGCGACGGAAATGCCGCGCTGGCCGAGCGCGGTGTTGAGCAGATCGGAAAGACTGGGGCCTAACGGGACCTCGTCCATCGGCTCGATCGGCTGTTTGTTCAAGATCTTCTGGACGAAGTATTGCGTGGGGGTCATTTCATTCGGGTCCATAACATTCATCTCCTGATATTGTATGGATAGATGGTAGCACATGGTATACCAAAAAGCAAGGATGTTGCTTTATAAGCGACAAAACCCGCCTGATTTCAGCTATAATCAGAGCATGGAAAGAAAAAACGGAGGAAACAGCATGGAACTCAAAATTACAACGTGCCCAGTTTGCGGAAACCGGTACTTTCAGGAGGACTACCCCAAATGTCCGGTCTGCGCAGGAATCATAAAAAAACAAGGAGAGACGGAAGCCATGACAGAAAGAGAATTTGATATGAACGGTTCGGGAACACTGCCGCTGTACACGCCGGAGACGGTGCGGGAGCCAAAGGTAGAAACGGAAACGGACTTTGGAAAGACCATGCCGCCGGATCACGCTTCGCCGAAAGTGGATACGTGGCAGCACACAACACCTGTTCACGAACAAAAGGAAAACAACAGCAGCTTTCAGGAAACGGAACCGCCGTATCAGGAGCGGACGGACGGTACACGGCCGGTCTGGGACGACGACCCTTCTGACCGCAGATCGGTAAAGCTCCCGGTCGTGGGCTGGCTGGTTGCGCTCAACGGAAAACACAAAGGCGACGATTATCAGCTCAGAGGATATAACACCATGGTTGGCCGGGACCCCGGCAATAAAATCGTGCTGACCGGGGATGGATGCATTTCACGCACGAACTGCTCGATCAAGTATTATTCCGATACCAATAACTATTTCATTTACAATGCGGCTGAGGCATCGAATCCTGTCTATGTAAACAAAGAGCCGCTGCATAACTTTACAGAGCTGCACGCGTATGATGTGATTAAGCTTGGCCGGACGGAGTTCGTGTTCATTCCGCTCTGCGGGCCGGGGTTTGAGTGGAGCAAGGTTGGCACATGCGACTGAGACGATGGGGAGCCGCCCTGCTGGCGGCAGCGATGTTGCTCCTGTGTGCCTGCGCCGCGAAGAAGCAGCCATATCCGCCGGAAACGCAGACACCGGCTACAACAGACACACAGAGCAAGCTTCTGAGCGAGGAGCTGCTGGAACCGGAACCGCCCGATGCCTCCGGCGAGGAGCCATCGGAGCCGCAGGAACCGGTCACGGACGATTCGGAGGACGGAACAGGAAACGATCTGGCGGAAGATTCACCGGATGCATCAGACGGGACAAATCAGCCGTCTGATGTACCAGCACCCTTGCCGGGGGTCGTCGATATCGGAGGAGACACCATAGAGACAGGGACTACCGATACGCCGGACCCGACACCAGACCCAACACCGGACCCGACACCAGACCCGACGCCAGACCAGACGCCGGACCCGACACCGGACCCGACACCGGAGCCGACACCAGACCCGACGCCGGAGCCGACACCGGACCCGACG
>ENA-OPBD01001441-OPBD01001441.1-human-gut-metagenome-genome-assembly--contig:-NODE-1441-length-11117-cov-2.252667_pt1 | contig 11117 bp, 8 predicted proteins | sample MGYA00241062_ERZ501440 | MGnify/ENA primary metagenome ERZ501440 (study PRJEB25962, sample SAMEA2042628) | human gut metagenome | biome: human gut; feature: human-associated habitat; material: faeces...
CTTTAAATATGGGGGATTGATATGTTAAATGCAAATGATTTTAAAAAGAAGCAGATTATTTTTTTATTTACAAATGAAGGTGATAAATTATCATTTTTAAATGATAACATAATAGTGAAAAATAAAGAAGGAGAAATAAAATATCAATCAACATGCTACAGATTGTTTATGATATGTGTAGTTGGTAATATCTCAATAACAAGTGGTTTAATACAGAGAAGTAAGAAGTTTGGCTTTTCTATATGCCTAATGACTACTACATTTAAAATGTATGAAATATTGGGGGCAAGGATGGAAGGAAATACCTTGTTAAGAAAACACCAGTATGAATATGAAGAAAATGATATAGGCAGGAAAATAGAACAGAATAAAATCAAGAATCAATCTCAAATATTAAAAAATATTAGAGGAAAGAATCAAATAATGAAAGAAGGCATTGAATTATTAGATAAAATGGTAGTTCAATTAGAACAGCCATTGGAATATTTAGAGGTAATGGGAATAGAAGGCAACGCTGCAAGAGTATATTTTTCCAGAGTATTTGATAATGTTGATTGGAAAGGAAGAAAACCGAGAATTAAAAATGATTATGTAAATGTTACATTAGATATTGGATATACCATGCTGTTTAATATTGTGGATGCCATATTGCAGGTTTATGGATTTGACACATATTACGGGGTATTTCATAAATGCTTTTACATGAGAAAATCATTGGTTTGTGACTTGATGGAACCAATAAGACCGGTTGTTGATTATCAGGTAAGAAAATCAATAAATCTTGGACAATGTAAAGAAAATGATTTCGAAGTTATTAATAATAGATGGTGCTTAAAATATAAGTCTAATCCGCAATATATACAGTTCTTAATGAATGCAATATTGGAATATAAAGATGATATATTTTTATACATTCAACAATATTATAGATTTTTTATGAAAAGAAAAAGTGTAAGTGAGATACCTGTGTTTATAATTCATTAGAGGTGAAAATGATAATAGTAAGTTACGATATTTCGGATGATAAATTAAGAACAAATTTTGCAAAATATTTGTCTAAATTCGGTCACAGGATACAGTATTCGGTTTTTGAAATTGACAATAGCACTAGAATATTAGATAATATAATCAGTGATTTGAAGAATAAGTATGATTTAGTCAGGAAGACAGTGTTATGATCTTTAAATTATCTTCAAGTTGTGAAGTACTAAGGTTTGGATATGCAAAAAATGATGAAAAAGATTTTATTATTATTACATAATGCAAACATGGGCTTTGATAAAGTATTATTTAAAGGTTATTCAATAAAATATGAAAAAATACACAAATAAATTGTTTTTTATAAGGTTATATGCTTAATAATTTGTTTAATTTGACGAATTAAGAGTTTGAATAACCTTAAATAATTTCTACTTTGTAGATTGGAGTGAATTTCGCAAGTAATAAGAGTTTGAATAACCTTAAATAATTTCTACTTTGTAGATCGTGAGGGAATGACGGTTGGTGAAGAGGGTTTGAATAACCTTAAATAATTTCTACTTTGTAGATAATAAGAAATTCAAAAGGTGGTAGAAGAAGTTTGAATAATCTTAAATAATTTCTACTTTGTAGATTAGAAAGCATGGATACCTTGTGTGTCTTGTGTTTGAATAACCTTAAATAATTTCTACTTTGTAGATTCCAATTAACAGCCGGTTCATTATTAAGTTTGAAGTTTGAATAACCTTAAATAATTTCTACTTTGTAGATAGAACTGACTAAGCCGGAGCTTGATGAAGTTTGAATAACTTTAAATAATTTCTACTTTGTAGATTAAGACCACCTGCTCTTCTGTCTGACCAGTTTGAATAACCTTAAATAATTTCTACTTTGTAAATGACAAGTATTTTCTTGCAGTTTTTAACGCAAAAAATAAGCCTGATAAAAAGATAATTCAGGGCAGTGGGGAGAGAAAGAGTGATACTGATTATAAGAAAATGGTATACAATCTGCTTCCTGGACCTAATAAAATGCTGCCTAAGGTATTCTTTTCAAAAAAGGCATAGAAACATTTAAACTATCAGAGTATATAATTTCAGGTTACTATTGTAGATGTTAATCTTGCAAGCCTTATGGGCGTGTTGAATAACCGTTAATAATTTCTATACCAACACCTACTATAACTGCATTTTATGCATGATTAGTAGGTGTTTTTTCTGCTTTTCAAGCAATTCGCAACGAAAAATCCAAGAAATAACCTACTATTTAATGAAACTTGAGCTATTTAGTATGTTTTTAAGAACATAGGACTCTTTTTTAGTGCAAAAATGACCTACGTAATTATGATGATAAGGCAATCTAGTAGGTTATTGAATAATCATGTGGTGAGTGAGCTAAGCTCAAGTGCGATATTTAACATCATTTAAGTTTCAACCAGTAAGTATGGAAACAAAACGGTTGAAAAACGGATATTTATTTACTATATTTTGGTTGACTAATGGATATACAACTCTTATAATGAGTATAGAAATTATATTTAATCATGTACGGATACTCATGTTTTGATTGGAGAGGGTTATATGACAATTAATGAGATGAAAGAGAAGAAGAAGGAAAAAGGATATTCATATGCCAAGATAGCTGAATTGTCTGGGGTGCCTCTGGGAACAGTGCAGAAGATTTTTTCTGGGGAAACAGAGAGTCCGCGATATGACACTCTTACAGCACTTGAGCAGGTTTTTAATGAACAGTTGGAAGTAAGGGAGCCGGGTGGATTATATAAGGCAAGAAAGAATGGTGAATACACTATTGATGATTACAGGGCACTGCCTGATGAACAGAGAGTGGAGCTGATTGACGGATACTTTTACGATATGGCTTCGCCTACTTTTGGACATCAGTCAATTGGTGGAGAGATTCACAGGCAGATTGCTAATTATATTATGGAACATGGTGGAAACTGCCGTCCATTTATAGCACCTGTAGATGTACAGCTTGATTGTGATGAGAGGACTATGGTTCAGCCGGACGTAGGAATAGTATGCGATACATCTAAGATTAAGAGATTTGGTATATATGGTGCACCGGATTTTGTCGTGGAGGTCGTTTCTTCGTCTACCAAGAAGAAGGATTATGCATTGAAGCTTTCCAAGTATATGGAGGCCGGAGTGCGTGAATACTGGATACTGGACTTTGCGCAGGAGAAGGTCCTTGTGTATTTCTTTGAGAGTGATGTATATCCGGTGATATATGGATTTGATAAGCCGGTTCCGGTGAATATATATAATGGAGAACTTAAGATTGATTTTACCAATATTGCGAGATGGCTTAAAGAAGGCATGGAATAAAACTTGGAGAAAGGAAATGATATGGCACATAGTAATCCGATAACAATCGGCATGCTGGCACATGTTGATGCAGGAAAGACGACGCTGTCAGAGGCGATACTATATAGTGCGGGAAGCATAAGAAAATTAGGACGAGTTGATAATCAGGATACATTTCTTGATACAGGGGATATGGAGAGAGCAAGAGGAATCACCATATTCTCAAAGCAGGCGGCTTATAATTATAACGGAAGTTCATACACGCTGCTTGATACACCAGGGCATGTTGATTTTTCGGCTGAGACAGAGAGAACGTTGTGGGTGCTTGACGCAGCGGTTCTTGTAATAAGCGGAATGGACGGAGTACAGGGACATACCGAGACGCTGTGGAGTCTGCTTAAAAGACTTGGAATTCCGGTATTTATATTTGTTAATAAGATGGACCAGCAGGGAACGAACAGGGCAAGAATTATGGAGCAGCTAAAGAACAGGCTGTCAGAGTCATGCGTGGATTTTAATAATATAGATTACGAAGAAGTTGCAATGTGCCATGAAGAGGCACTTGAGCAGTTTCTTGAATCTGCACATGTTGATGATGCCCTTATGAGCCGCATGATTATGGAACGAAAAATGTTTCCTGTATATTTTGGTTCGGCACTCAGAATGAACGGAGTTGAGGAACTTATAAATGGAATTGATACATATGTAAGCTGTCCTGTTTACGGCGAAGAGTTCTCGGCAAAGGTGTATAAGATTACAAGAGATGACAGAGGAGAAAGACTTACACATCTTAAAGTATGCGGTGGTTCTTTAAAATCAAAAATGCTTATTGGCAATGAAAAAGTCAACCAGATAAGAGTCTATGCAGGAGATAAGTTTACAAGCATTAATGAAGCAGTTGCAGGAACTGTATGTGCTGTGACAGGACTTTCAGAGACTAAGGCAGGTCAGTTTATTGGAGCAGGCGGAGAGGATAATATACCTGTGCTTGAGCCGGTACTTAATTACAAGCTTAATCTTCCGGCAGGGACAGATCCGGTGGCACTTCTTTCAAAGCTTCGTACACTAGAGGAGGAAGAACCTGAACTTCATGTTGAATGGGATGACAACTTCAAAGAAATACATGTAAGCGTAATGGGTCCGGTGCTTATTGAGGTGCTGACCAATATTATTAAGACAAGATTTGGTGTAGATGTAACATTTGGTGAAGGAAGCATTGTATATAAAGAGACAATTAAGAATAAGGCGTATGGTATTGGACATTTCGAGCCTTTAAGACATTATGCGGAGGTTCATCTGCTGCTTGAACCGGGAGAGCCGGGAAGCGGCATGAGATACGAATGTCATTGCAGTGAGGATATACTTGATAAGAACTGGCAGAGGCTTGTGTATACACATTTGTGTGAAAAAATGCATAGAGGAGTGCTTACAGGTTCTGAACTCACGGACATGAAGATTACGCTGGTTGCAGGAAGGGCGCATCCAAAGCATACGGAAGGCGGAGATTTCAGGCAGGCAACCTACAGAGCTGTAAGGCAGGGGCTTATGCAGGCAGAATCAATATTGTTAGAGCCATTCTATGCGTTTTCACTTGAGGTGAAGAGAGATTATGTCGGCAGGGCAATGACAGACTTCGAGAGAATGGGTGCAGCATTTAACATGCATGAGGCTGATGGTGATAATGTTGTTATCATAGGTGAAGGTCCGGTTTCAGTGATTGGCAACTATCAGGCAGAGGTTAATGCCTATACCAAGGGAACAGGCAGGCTTGCACTTAAGATGGCAGGCTACAGACCATGCCATAATACAGAAGAGGTTATTGAAAAATTCGGCTATGAGCCTGAGCGTGATACAAGAAACCCGGTAGATTCAGTATTCTGTGCAGGCGGTTCGGGATATGTTGTGCCGTGGAATGAAGTAAGAGAGCATGCACATGTCGAGATAGCCGTGACGGATTCTGGGGTTGCCGGTGGACAGTCTGACAGGGAGGTCAAGCTTACGGCAAAGCAGGCTTCAAGAACAGTGTCTGACGAGTGGATTGGAACAGACGAGGTAGACAGAATCTTGAATGAAACATATTTTTCTAACAGCAGAGGCGATAATGAAAGAAGAAAGTTATCGAAAAGAAAAGCTGACACAGCAGTTGGAAGATATGTTACAGGCGGTAATGCCAATGTTAAAAACCCTCCTAAAGCACCTGAATATAATCCAGATAAGAAGAGTTTTCTTCTTGTTGACGGATATAATATAATACATGCATTTAAGGAGCTATCAGAGCTTGCACAGGTCAATCTTGACAGTGCAAGAGGCAGGCTGCTTGATATACTGTGTAATTACCAGGCGATGAAGGGATGCGAACTGATTGCGGTATTTGACGCATATAGAGTGCCTGGACATGATGAAGAGTTTATAGATTTTCATAATATTCATGTTGTATTTACGAAGACAGCGGAAACTGCTGACCATTATATAGAAAAATTTGCACATGAGAATGGAAAGAAATATAATGTAACGGTGGCAACATCAGATGGTGTAGAACAGGTAATTATAAGAGGACAGGGATGCCTGCTTATATCTGCCAGAGAGTTCGAGAAAGAGATAGCTGCGATGGAGGAACACCTCCGCGAAAACTACATTAATAAGACATATTGATGATAACACATATATTTAAAACGAGGTGACATACGATGAGTACATTATGGGTTGTTGGTGATTCAACATTAAGCTCTTTTGATGACAAATACTATTATCCAAGATATGGATACGGAACCAAGCTTGGTTGTTATCTTAACAGCAAGGTGCAGGTTAATAATCTTGCACTTTCAGGAAGAAGCAGCTTAAGCTTTACTAAGGAAGAGAATTATAAGGAACTTCTTGCAGGCATGAAAGCAGGAGATTTTCTTATAATCGGATTTGGACATAATGATGAGAAAACAGAGGCAGGAAGATATACAAGCCCGATAGGCGGCAGGGATAAGAAAGGCACATTTGCAGCATCATTATATGACAATTATATTAAGCCGGCACTTGATGTTTCATGTACACCAATACTGTGTACACCTATTGTAAGAAGAACTGCAACAGGAGAGTGGACAAAGCAGGAGCTTCACATAACTGATGACGCTGCACAGTTTAAGGGAGGGGATTATTCACAGGCAGTCCGTGACCTTGCAAGAGACCTTGGAATCGTCTGTGTTGATATGACTGAAAAGACAAAGGCTTTATATGATAAGTTAGGACCAGAAGAGACAATTTATCTTCACGCATGGCCATCTAATAAAGAAGTAAGTGTTGACAATACACACACTAATATATGGGGCGGCAGGGTTAATGCTTTTCTTGTTATGCAGGAGCTTGAAAAGGCTGGAATATCAGGACTTTCAGAGAATATAGTTAATATAAGGGCAGATGAACCGCTTCCAGACAAGAACAGATATCTTGAGAAAAATGCTTCATACAAGCCGGTAGTGTTCAGCGATGAACTTACTGACAGTAAGAACTTTAAAGATGCATATGGATTCAAAGGCACAGTATTCGGTGATGTTACAACTCTGCCAACGGAATCTGATAATTATATACTTGAAGAAGTTCCAGGGGGAATACACATCGCGGTTAAGAATAATGATGGCAAGATATCTGCTGTTACAGACGGAATTGCAATGTATTATAAGAAAATTCCTGTAAATGTGAACTTTACCCTTAAGACTAAGATGACAATTAATGATTATTTCTATAACAATCAGGTGTCATTTGGGCTTATGGTAAGAGATGACATATATATTGATAAGAAAATGCCAGATGTACTTGGCGATTATGTAGCGGCAGCACCACTTAACCTTACTTATAAAGACCAGGCATGGAGCTGTTTTGCAAGAAAGAACAGCGAACTTATGCAGGGAAGCGTGACAGGAAGAGAACTTAAACCGGGTGATACAGTAGAAGTATGCATAAAGTCTAATCCGGACGGATATGCAGTAAAATTAGGCGATGGAGAGTTCTTAACAGGCGGATTTGATTTTAAGCTGACAGCCGTAGACCCTAAGCATGTATACGCAGGATTCTTCGTTTCGAGAAATGCGGATGTTACATTTACGGATATAGAATATACAGAGAATTAATACAATTTTTATATATGATTGTATTTAATTTTACATAGGAAAATGTTACAATTACATCAGAAATATCGTGAAAAAATAGCGTTGACGCGGAAATGAGGCATATTATGAAACTAACATTTTTAGGCGCGGATCATGAGGTAACAGGAAGCTGTCATTTCTTACAGGCGGCAGGTCTTAATATTCTTGTAGACTGCGGTATGGAACAGGGCAATGATGTATATGAAAACCAGGAACTTCCTATTGCAGCATCTGATGTGGATTGCATATTGCTGACGCATGCACACATTGACCATTCAGGTCTTATTCCTCTTATGTATGTGAATGGATTCAGGGGACAGGTGTATTCAACATCAGCTACGGCACAGCTGTGTGAGATAATGTTAAGAGACAGCGCACATATTCAGATGTTTGAAGCTGAATGGAGAAACCGGAAGGCTGCCAGATCAGGAGGAAAACTCAAGGAATTTGTTCCACTGTATGATATGGATGCAGCAGTTAATGTCTGCAAGCAGTTCGTAGGCTGTGAGTATGACAGGGTATATGATATTGCAGAAGGAATTAAGATAAGATTTACAGATGTAGGACATCTTCTTGGTTCAGCAAGTATTGAGGTATGGGCAACAGAGAAGACAGAGAATGGCGATGTAACAGAGAAGATTGTGTTTTCGGGTGATATAGGTAATATTAACAAGCCGATAATTAAAGACCCGAAGCATGTCAGGGATGCCGACTATGTAGTTATGGAGTCAACTTATGGTAACAGAAGCCACGGAGGAACTCCTAATTATGTGGAAGATTTAACTGATATATTTAAGAGAACATTTGAAAGAGGCGGTAATGTTGTTATTCCGTCCTTTGCAGTAGGAAGAACTCAGGAACTGCTTTATATCATAAGAAAGATTAAAGAAGATAATCTCGTTGGCAGAGATTTTGATGTATATATGGATAGTCCACTTGCTATTGAAGCGACGAACATATTTATTAAGAATGTGGAGAGTTGCTTTGATGATGAGGCAGTAGAACTTGTAAGAAAGGGGATTAATCCGCTTTCATTTCCAGGACTTAAGTATGCAACTACGGGTGATGAATCAAAGCAGATTAACTTTGATCCTAATCCTAAGGTTATTATTTCTTCATCAGGTATGTGTGAAGCGGGAAGAATAAGACATCACCTGAAGCATAATTTGTGGAGACCAGAGTGTACAATTGTATTTGTCGGTTATCAGGCTGTTGGAACAACAGGCCGTATAATAGTTGATGGTGCAGAGGAGATTAAACTTTTTGGCGAACCGATACAGATAAAGGCAGAGATTGTACAGCTTAAGGGTTCAAGTGGTCATGCTGATAAAGATGGGCTTCTTTGTTGGATTAATGCATTTGACACAAAGCCTAAAAAGGTGTTTGTTGTGCATGGCGAAGACAGTGTGTGTGACGAGTTTACGGAATGCCTTAAAGAAGAATATGGTTATGATGCCATGGCACCATATACAGGCGGAAGTTATGACCTTATTGCAGACAGAGTTATCTCTGAAGGTGTTAAGGAAAGAAAGACTAGAAGAACGACGAGTACACAGCGTGGTAAAACTGTATTTGACAGACTTGTTGCTGCTGGAAAGCGCCTCATGACAGTTATTACACACAATGAGGGTGGTACGAATAAAGATCTGGCTAAGTTTACAGATCAGATTAATGCATTATGTGATAAATGGGACAGGTGATTATGATGAAGATGCTGTTTGTTTTTAATCCAAACTCAGGAAAAGCTCAGATTAAGAATCAGCTGATGAAGATAATACAGGTGTTTTCTAAGGCTGGATATGAGATTACTGTATATCCGACTAAGGCACCGCTTGATGGCTATCAACACATTTTAGATAATGAAGGCAGGTATGATGTCATAACATGTAGTGGTGGAGATGGTACTCTTAATGAAACGGTTGCGGCTGTTCTTAAGTATAAAGGAGAGAAGCCGCCGATAGGGTATATTCCTAGTGGAACAACGAATGATTTTGCTGCGAGTCTGGGAATTCCAAGAAATATGACGAAGGCCGCTGTTAATATAGCAAAGGGTAAACGTTTTCCTTGTGATGTAGGAATTGTAAATGGAGAACGCTCATTTAATTATGTTGCTGCATTTGGGGCGTTTACAAGGGTTTCTTATGGAACTCCACAGAATCTTAAGAATATACTTGGACATCAGGCTTATGTAATTGAAGCAGTCAGAAGCTTATCAACTATTAAATCACAGTATATGCGTGTATATTCTGAGGAGATGAATGTTGAGGGCAATTTTGTATATGGAATGATAAGCAATACAGATTCAGTTGGTGGAATAAAGAATCTTACCGGCAATGATGTTAATCTGCAGGATGGATTATTTGAAGTTACCCTGATAAGAGAGCTTAACAATCCTATAGCAGTCCAATCGCTTATTAATGCTTTTATAACTAAAGACCTAAGCAAATGTGACTGGGTATGTACATGGAAGACCAAGTCTGTAAGGTTTGAATCACCACAGCCTGTATCATGGACACTTGATGGTGAATATGGTGGAGAACATACAGAAATACAGTTTTCTGTTAAGGAGAGAGCAGTTGATTTCCTGATAGGAGGAGTACCTGTTAATAACTAATTGATAATCATTAATAATATAAAGTGATAAAACCTTGTAAATTAATATGCAGGGTTTTGTCACTTTATTTTTTAACTAATTTTATACAGATAGGTAAAAATCAGACACAATTTAGATACAATTTGGCTGTTTTGCTTAAGGACAAGTAGAGATTAAACAAAAATAAGATGATAATAAATGTAGATAACAATGTTCTATATGTAGTTGATGGTGTACCAATTGGTAATCAAGCTGACAGAACTGGCGACGGAACAGGATTCGGAAGCGGCAGAACTTCAGGTGAAGGTATCGCCAATTTCAATCCGGATGATATTGAAAGTGTGTCAGTATTGACTGGACCGTCTGCTGCAGCATTGTATGGAGCAAGTGCAGCAAATGGAGTAATCTTAATCAATACGAAGAAAGGCGAAGCTGGAAAAATGCGTATAGATGTATCTTCTTCAGTAGAGTTTATGACACCGCTCACAATGCCTAAATTCCAAAATAGATATGGAATATCAGGAAACTATTATTCGTGGGGAGATAAACTGGAAAATCAATCATCGTATGATCCTAAAGACTTCTTTGAATTAGGGGCAACCTTTAATAATTCATTTAATCTTTCAACCGGAAACGATAAGAATCAGACTTATTTTTCGATTGCTGCTGTAAATTCTGATGGTATTGTCCCCAATAACAAGTACCACCGTTACAATGTGACATTGAGAAATACTGCTAAATTCTTGAATGATAAGCTGACATTAGATGCATCTGCAAGTTATATACGTGAGTATTATAACAATATGATTTCTTATGGAACTTATTTTAATCCAATTGTTGGCGCATACTTATATCCGCGCGGTGAAGATTTTGAGAAAGAGAAGTATTTTGAACGCTATAATAGTGAACTCGGATATTCTCAACAGCAATGGAGTCCCGGAGATTTTGGTATGGATATACAAAATCCATATTGGATTGCCTATCGTAACATTCGTCCGGAAGTAAAAGACCGTTATATGCTATATGCCTCTTTAAAGTACGATATTACCAACTATTTGAATGTGGCAGGTCGTGTACGTTTAG
>ENA-OPBD01001443-OPBD01001443.1-human-gut-metagenome-genome-assembly--contig:-NODE-1443-length-11113-cov-2.299964_pt1 | contig 11113 bp, 3 predicted proteins | sample MGYA00241062_ERZ501440 | MGnify/ENA primary metagenome ERZ501440 (study PRJEB25962, sample SAMEA2042628) | human gut metagenome | biome: human gut; feature: human-associated habitat; material: faeces...
AGATCTTTGAAACTATACTTCCAGTCTTCCTCAGCTGTAACAGTCTTTGTCTTGTATAACTGACCATCCGCAAGAAGATTTACAGTTATGCTCTCAGGTCTCTTTCTATCCTGATTGTTTGCATCATCCCATGTCTTTGTACCAGCTATATTGATGGTCTCTGGTGTGTAGCTGTTGGTTATTACAAATCCTGTCTTGGCATCACCCGTGACCTTCTTCGTATATCCGGTTACTGTAGCTGTCTCATCTACTGTATAACCTATAGCTGTACCGTTCTTATAAACTGCAAGATCTTTCCATGTATACGTCCAGTTGTTGTCCTCTTTAAGAGTTACCTCTGAACCGGCAACCTCTGTGCCATCAGCAAATAATTTGACAGTGATTTCTTTTGCCCTCTTGCCGTCCTGATTTCCAGCGTCATCCCAGATCTTCGTGACATTGACATCTGTAGTCTCTGGAACATGTGTGTTTGTAATATCATAACCATTTGGAGCTGCTGTATATCCCTCCACACTGTCCTCTGTGATGGTATACTTTATCTCCTGACCATTGCTGTACTTTGGAAGACCTGTAAAGCTGTACTTCCAACCTTCTGCCTCTGTAACAGTCTTTGTCTTGTAAGTCTGACCATTTGCAAGGAGATTTACTGTGATGCTCTTAGGTCTCTTACCATCCTGATCATTTGCATCATTCCAGGTCTTTATTCCATCGATATCTATCGTCTCAGGTGTATGACTATTGGTAACAGTGAAACCTGTCTTGACATCTCCTGTAACTTCAGCCTTATATCCTGGCACATTGCTTGTCTCTTCAACAGTATATGTTATATCCTTACCGCCGGACTTAAGTGGAATATCGTTCCATGTGTTTGTCCAGTTGTTATCGGCATTCAGTGTTACTTCTGAATCTGCAACATCTGATCCATCAGCAAGGAGCTTGACCTTAACACTGGTTTCTCTCTTGCCATCCTGATTATTGTTATCATCCCAAACCTTTGTCACTGAAATGCTTGTCTTACCAGGTGTGTAGCTGTTGGTGATGTTATATCCATCTATCAAAGTTGTATAATCTTTAACAGCATCCTCTGTTATTGTATACATGATCTCTGATCCGTTGTCATACTTAGGAAGATCTGTGAAACTGTACTTCCAGTTATCATTCTTTGAAACCTTCTTTGAAGCAACCTCATTGCCATTTGCAAGAAGTCTTACTGTAATCTCAGAAGCTCTCTTTCCGTCCTGATTATCTGCATCATTCCATGTCTTTGTTCCGCTGATATCAATTGTCTCAGGTGTATGACTGTTGGTGATGACAAATCCAGTCTTCACGTCGCCGGTTATCTTGGTATCATAACCCGCAACCGCATCCTCTTTAACGGTATAAGCTATCTCATTGCCGTTATCATCGTACTTTGGAAGATCAGCAAAGCTGAAATTCCAGTTACCTGACGCATCAGGGGTAACCGTCTTACTTGCGACCTCAGTCGTTCCATTCATAAGACGGACTTTAATATCCTCAGCTCTCTTGCCATCCTGATTATTATTGTCATCCCAAACCTTGGTTCCACTTACCGTGATAAATGCCTTGTATTCATTCGCCACAGTCACAAGTGATGATGACGATGATGAAATAACAACATCCGCAGCCGTATTGCCTGTTGATGAACCTACAGTATATGTAACTTTATGTGTATATCCATCAAACGCTGCACTTGTCTCTGTTACAGTGTATTTTCCATATGGAGCATTATTGATAACGTAGCTTCCTAAGTAAAACTGATCATATGTTACGATTGTAGGTCCCTTGTATCCCTCAGGGCCTGATATTGTAAATGTGATCTGCTTCTTCTGTGCATCTGTAAGCTTTGTATCATCGAGGTCTCCGCTGAAGAACTTCGTGATAACAAGGCTTCCAACATTCAGCTTGTTTGTGATCGTTGCAGCGGTAACTACATCGTTCTCATCCTTTGTGAGCTGAACATCGCTTGTATATCCTTCTACGTCATCCTCATCTACAGTGTAGTTGATAAGATTGCCATCGGCATCCTTCTTATCAAGATCTGTAAATGTTCCACTCCAGTTATTTGAATCATTGAGTGTAAGTGTCTTGTCAACGATCTTTGTTATATTGCCCGCCGCATCCTCTGTGGCAAGTGTAACTTTGATGTTCTTTGGTCTTGCTGACAGAATGTTGTCGCTGTCATCCCACTTCTTGGTTACAGGAATATCGATCGTCTCATTTGTCACCTTTGTGTTGGTGTTCGTGATGGTGATCGTTCCGGTTGCTGTTCCATTATTACTTATTGTGACCTGGTAATCAGCATTATCGAAATCCTCTTCTGCAAAGTAGTAGAGGTAGTTGCCATTTGCATCAGCTACTTTAAGCTCTATCTCATCGCTTGTCCACTTATTTGCACTATTTAAGGTAATTGTCTTTACAACAGGATCTGTGTTCTTGTCGTAACTTGATGGATTAGTTGATGCATAGATCTTAACTGTTATACTGTCAACCGGAATATCCTTCAGTGTTCCACCTGCAGCATCCTTCCATACCTTTTTAACAGTTATCTTTCTGTTCTCAGGAGTGTTATCTACTGGCAGTGTATAATCCTGTGAACCTTTGCTGTCAAGGACTATGTCTGAGATAGAATCAGTTGTCACCTCAGCAGGTTTCGGTCCTGTCAGGCTGGATGAGATATTGTTCTCATATATGTATATAGGATCTGTGAGCTTCTCATAACCCTCTGGTGCTTCCACCTCTATAAGCTTGTAATAGTAATTATAATACAAACTTGATAATGTAAGTCTTCCCTGTTCGTTAGTTACTCTTTCCTCATCGCTTCCAGGTACCATGAGATTCCAGTTAGTGTCTGCACTGTTGTTTGGATCACCATATCTGTAAAGCGCAAACTTCGCACCAGCAAGCTTGATTCCTGTCATTATAGAGTCAGTTTTTATTATCGAAAGATTAAACTGCTCTGTATCAGTTCCCATTGATGAATCCTGATCATTGATGTTCGTGTCCGTTGATGACGAATCTGCCGAACTTGTAGATCCAAGAATACCAACGCTGTTCTTAACATCCGCTGTAAGCTTACCTGTATATACAAGAGTATATGTATACTTCAGAATAAACTTTGTCTCATCCGGCATGGTGAGTGTCAGTGTAGACATCTTAGCTGTCGTATCATCTGCATATGTATAGCTGTATTTGTCCGCCGGAACTTCAGCGCCTGTATCTGCGTACAGAAGCTTAAACGAACCATCCTTGATAAATACTCTCTTTACTGCATCCGCATTGCTGTAGTCATACTTGTCAACTACAGTTATGGATCCTGTATTGCCAAGAGCCTCACCCTTCTCATTGATATGCACAGTATATTCAATACTGTTGGTGTCATTATCATAGTTTCCTGCAGTTTTGGTAATATTCGGTCCAGTCACAGTAACCTTTGCGCTGTCATCCTTGGTCTTAGTTGAACCGTCGGTTCTGACAACTGTTGCCGAACAATTGTTGGTGAATTCCACGTCACTGCCACCAACAACGGATGATATATCCTTTGTGACCTTGACTGCATAGTAGACAACAACCTTGACATTTCTGGTATAAAACTCAAGTGACTTTATGTCAAAACTAATACTGTTGCTTGCCACATTAAAGTTCTCTATATAATTATTTGCACCTATCTGAGGTCTCGTCTTATTATCTGCATAATAAGAAACAAAATATATTCCAGCATGGCCAATAGTCTCTCCTACACCCTCTGGAAGCATATCACTCTTAAGGTATGTAGTATCGAGCTCAGTTCCTGCAGGAAGTGTATCTGTAAAGGAAAGTCTGTCTCCATCTCCATACGCAAAGTCACCGTTGAGAACTACCTTATATACGAACACATTGTTAGCCTTGTCATATACTACAATGCTTTCTTTCTCATCAGTACCATTAGTGTAGCTGTACTTCTCTACAACAGACCCCTTCGTTATTCCAGATACAGGATGTGAATCCTGTGATGTCTTGGATGAACCATCAATAGTAAGAGTACCCTTGTTGACTGCCGTATACTTGCTGTCAGACTTTACTGTCGTATTATATGTGATAACATAATCTATCGGGGTCTCCTCCGTGCCTGTTATATCTCTGAGGAATTCTATTGTATATCCTATTATGTAGTTATCAGATGATGCCGGAACATCTGCAACGCTGTCAATAGTTGAAAGCGTTGGTGCCCATACATTTGAGAAGTCAGCGTATGTTACCTTTACCTTGTAGTCACCTCCCTCTGTGAGGCCAGCTATTGTAAGTCCGTTTATCTGATCTGCCGTAAAGTAATGCTTTGGAAGTGCTCCATTATCATATGTTACAGAGTCAGTATATGTATCATTCGCATTGAGCTTGTCAACGCCAGATATTGTAGACTTCCATGCAAGGGTATATGTATCATCGTTCTCCGTCTCTGATACGAATTCCTTCTTTACTGAATCACCGGCCACCTCTACAGTCGCCTCGGCGCTGTCCGTAACTCCGTTCTTCTCTATTGTCGCTACATTCTTATAAACATCAGTCAGCTTATCAAGCTTGGATGAATCTGTTGTGTAGGTGAACACGATCTTGGATTTGTTCTCTGTCACATCAACCCTTGAAGTTCCATCCGTCAAATAAAGTTTACCATTCTCTTCCACAAAGCTTGCAGGAAGATTGATAGTGGTTGAAACATCTGTGTCATTTATGGATACGCTGCACGTCTTTTCGTCTGTGAGCTCTGTCCCATTCTTTGTGAGTATATCCGATACTGACATTCCTGTCAGATTCTTCTTCTTATCCGCATTCACGGTTACTGTCCATGTTATGGTTGACTTGTCACCTGACAGTGAACCGGTCTTACTTATGGATGCTGTAGACTTGCCGGCATTGTACCATGTACTGCTGTCGTTATCAGTATGCTCGTCATGTGAATCATCTGACACGTCTACACAATTCTTATTGTGTACATTTATGCTTCCGATGTCATCGGCAATATCTGAGACAATAACCTCGTATGTGATCTCATACTGTGAATTAGCGTCAAGCTTCGGAAGCTTTCCATTTATAACTGTTTCACCATTTCCTATGGTTCCTGTTGCAGGAGTCACATATCCATTTGCTGTGACATCCGTGTACTGTCCGTTGCTGTCCTTGAGCTTGCATGTAACATTCTGTACTGTTCTCTTGGCATCAGATCCAAGTTTTGAGTCAAGTTCATTTGCAAGAATATCATCAAGTGTAATATCACCATCGCTTCCATACTCAGAACTTACTATAACCTTGTATTTGTAAACTATCTTGTGATCGTCAGGATCAATGCTCACACCATCTGAGGATTTTGTAACCTTGAGATCTGTGGCACCATCCTTCACATATTTGTAGCCCTTGTTGGTCTGATCCTTATCATCAACCTTTGAATTCTTAGCCTCTGCAATATTGCTCTGGTTCAGATTGATCACGTCCTGAGAAAGATCATCGACTTTACTCTTTACTGTATAGGTTATCTTATATGACTCCTTTGCTCCGAGTGCAGGAAGAGTTCCTTCTATACTAGAGGTACTACTGTTATATGTGAGTGATGAGCTGCAGTCTGTGTTGTCAGACTTGATCTCCTTTATATCTGTAACTTCAGGTATGACACCTGCTATGTCGTTGGCTATAACATCACTAAAGTTCAGATCCTCACTGGCACTTCCATGATTGGATGAAACTTCTACGGTATAGTCAAAGTATACATATCCATCCTTAGGATCTGTAACTCTACCCTCGGATGCGGTCTTCTTCACATCCACATCAGGCTTGAAATCCACATCCACAGTCACAATCACAGTGCTTGTGAATTTGTTCTCGACCTGGTTTTTCTCATTGTACTTTGTGAGATCCATATCGATCCACGCCTTGAAGAAAGCCTTGAGCTGGGCTCCCCCCTCGAGTGCTGTATGATCGATCGTCGCAGTAAGGACTCCGTTCACAACTGAATACGAACCGATCCTGTTACCACTTCCATCAGTTATATTCTCATTCAGAATATCGGAATTAAACTTTATGGTATCCGGCATCGTATAAGTAAATGTTGCATCTTCACCAGACTCCACTATGCTATTAACAACATTTTCCGGAAACACTATATCCATAGACATCTGGATATCTACACCGGCTTTTGTAGGATCATTTGGATCTACAGGAAGCGGCGTTGTGGACGGTCTGGAACTGCTACCATATATATTACCTGCTTTATCAGCAATCGTAGCTCCAGTAATATAATCTTCAAGATTTCCGGTTACTGCTGCACTCGACAGCATTGCTATCGAATCAGTAGCCGTGGCGTATGCGTCTCCCCCTCTCGTCTCGGCCGCATTGGACCAACTATAATTAGAAGGCGAAATCAACGTAGTTATCATAACTACCGCCAGCAGCAGTGCTATAAGCTTTTTCGTAGTTTTTGCCATTGTAATACCTCTTTTCTAATTATTTTTCGACTTACACACTTGCTTTAAATTTATCATAACACATGGTAATTGTAAACAGTTTGTGAACAAAAAGAACAGTTTTCTGTTGCTTTTTTGTTCACATTTACTTTATCGTTTAATTATTAGGTGATTTTGTACTACTATTCTTCGGCAGCATAATCTATCGAAATATATCAAACATATAAAATATAATCGATTACAATTCACTCTTTCTGTCTCTGTTGAGAAGCTCTGTGAGAGCCTCTTTTGCCGTCATGCCATTAAATAATACGTTATTGACTGCTTCAACGATAGGCATCTCAACCCCATGCTCCCTGGCAAGTGCCAGTGTTGCCTTGGCAGAATAAACACCCTCAACAACCATCTTGACCTCCGCCATAGCTTCCTCATAGGTCTTACCCTGACCGATGAGATATCCGGCATTCCTGTTACGGCTGTGCTTGGATGTACATGTAACTATAAGATCTCCCATTCCTGAAAGTCCTGACAGCGTCTTGACATCTGCGCCCATGGCAAGTCCAAGTCTCATGATCTCCGCCATTCCTCTGGTCATAAGAGCAGCCTTCGTGTTGTCGCCAAGTCCAAGTCCATCTGATATTCCGGCTGCCAGAGCTATTACATTCTTCACTGAACCACCCAGCTCAATACCAGTCACATCAGTGCTTGTATATACCCTGAAATAATCGTTCATAAATGCGTTCTGGATCGTCTTTGCAATCTCTATATCACGGGCACCGGCAACTACCGTTGTAGGTATTCCGCGGCCTACTTCCTCTGCATGTGACGGACCCGAAAGGACAGCCACCTTAGCCTGTGGGATTTCTTCCTCAATGATCTCCACGAGAGCCTTGAGTGTGGACTCTTCTATTCCCTTGCTGACATTCACGATAAGCTGTCCGTTGCTCACCTTGTCAGCGATGTTCTTTGCTGTGCTTCTGACAAACGGAGAAGGCACTGCGCACACTATCATCTTCTGACCAATAACAGCCTTTGACGCATCTGTTGTATATTCAATACTGCTGTTAAGTATAACGCCCGGAAGTCTGTCTCTCTGCTCATGAAATTCCTTGAGCATGGCAACCTCTCTCTCATCTATAGACCACACTATAACCTCGTGTCCATTTCCTGCCAGCAGATTAGCAAGTGCAGAACCCCATCCACCTGCTCCGAGAACACCTATTTTCATCGTAAAATACCTCCAAAATATTTATATTTCTTTTTTCAATCCTTGAATCATTTTTTTCTATTTTAACTTTTTTTCATCATTTAATCCAGTCTATAGTGACAATACATGGATGTTTTTGCAAATTTTTACTGTATTTTTAGATTTTGGGCTAGTTATGTAAACTCACATTATTCTAATCAACAGTTTTTAATACACATTTCACTGCGTATAAATATCACATAACCATAATCTCGGTTTTATGTATACTCATTATGTTATCTGATTTTGTTTTATCCAGACATCTATAAAACGTTGCTCACTACAAAAAATCCCCTCCTTCCTGTTTTATCCAGTAAGGAGGGGATTCAATAACTCTCTATTCGCTTCCGCTTTCCATCAAGCCTTCTTAGAACCAAACGACAACTTATTCTCCGTTCCCGCTATCAGTCTCTTGATATTCTGCCAATGTCTTATCACGGCCATTCCGGCTATGATTCCCGCCATGATTATTCCTTCGATCATTTTTGCATTCGATGTGAAATTATAATCTCCATGAATTGCAAATACTGTGTATAATATGAAGAATCCGATCATGATCGTAAGTGATCCAACCGATACATATCTTGTTATCACAACACTTATAACGAACGCTGCAAGGAGTATCACTACCAATCTCCAGTCCCACAGACCTACTATCATTCCGCCGCTGGCAGCAATTCCCTTGCCGCCCTTGAACTGCATATAGAATGGGAAGTTATGACCAAGCACAACTCCAAGTCCTGTATACAGTACGAACATGTATGCATTACCTATACCTAGCTGGCCAAGTATGATATGTGTCAGTGAGCAGGCGATTATTCCTTTGAGGAAATCCCCCAGGAAAACTATCAGTCCAGCTTTCTTTCCAAGAACTCTCAGTGCATTTGTCGTTCCCGCATTTCCACTTCCATACTTTCTTATATCAACACCTTTTATCCTGCCGTAAATATACGCTGTCTGAATGAGTCCTACTCCATAGCCCCCAACCAGACATATAGCCCTAATCAACATCTCCATGACTACTTCTCTTTCCTCTCCCTGATTATGAATTTTAGAGGTGTACCTCTGAATCCAAAGGATTCTCTTATCCTGTTCTCTATATAACGTGTATATGAGAAATGCATAAGCTCCTTGTCATTTACAAATATGACAAATGTAGGAGGTTTAACTGACACCTGGGTAATATAATAGAGCTTAAGTCTCTTACCCTTATCTGATGGTGGCTGCTGCATAGCAACCGCCTCACTCATAATCTCATTCAGAACACCAGTAGCTATGCGGAGTGAATGATTCTCTATAACAGCATCTATGGTCTCGAACAGCTTTGGAAGTCTCTGTCCGGTCTGGGCTGATATGAAGAGCAGCTCCGCATACGGCATGTATGAAAGCTTGTTTCTGATCTCCTCTGTAAACTTATATATGGTCTTGTCATTCTTCTCGATAGCATCCCATTTGTTCACAGCTATTATCATTCCCTTGCCACGATCATGTGCGATTCCCGCGATCTTGGCATCCTGATCGGTTATTCCCTCCGTTGCGTCTATTACGAGGACTGCAACATTACATCTCTCAACCGCTGATACTGTTCTTATGATACTGTATCTCTCTATATCCTCTTTAATCTTGCTCTTTCGTCTGAGTCCCGCTGTGTCTATGAATACATATTCTCTGCCATTTCTGACGATCTCTGTATCCACGGCATCTCTTGTGGTTCCGGCTATATCTGATACAATAACCCTGTCCTCACCGAGAAGCTTATTAATTATAGAAGATTTTCCTACGTTTGGCTTTCCTATGATGGCGATTCTAGGTCTCTCATCCTCCGTGTCATCCTTTGCAGACTCATTGAAGTGTGATACCACCTCATCGAGCATATCTCCTATTCCAAGTCTGGATGAACCTGATATAGGATGTGGATCTCCAAGTCCAAGATTATAGAACTCATACACATCCGGCATGAACTTTTCAAAGCTGTCTACCTTGTTGACAACGAGAACTATAGGTTTCTTGGATCTTCTGAGCATATCGGCAACCTTGGCATCATCATCCATTCCCTGTCTGACATCCGTCATGAACAGGATGACGTCCGCTGTCTCTATGGCTATCTCTGCCTGTTCTCTCATGCTCTTAAGTATAATATTGTCTGACTCCGGCTCAATTCCTCCTGTGTCTATCAGAGTGAAATTGTAATCCAGCCAGTTGATATCAGCATAAATTCTGTCTCGCGTAACTCCCGGTGTATCCTGAACTATGGATATCTTTTCTCCGGCAAGCACATTGAACAGAGTTGATTTACCTACATTGGGTCTGCCCACTATGGCAACTATAGGTTTACTCATTCTATCTTCCTCCATATATAATTAATTACATATCATCGCCAATTACTGCATGAATAAAATCAGCACCACTTGATTCTACAATACAAACATCGACTTGTAAAGCATCTGTGAGCTCTGCAAGCGTCACATCATCAAGGAATTTTGGCTCATCCGCCATAAGAGTATTGGAAGGCAGTATAAGCCGCTGCCCAAGAGGCTTTCCTGTGAGCTGCTTTCTTATATCTCCACCCGTAAGCAATCCTGTCACGGTTATTCTATGTCCAAAAAAATCATTAATGATCTTATACAGATGCACCTTCACATTAGGGAACTTCTCAGGGATCCTGTTAGCAAGGAGCTTTATGGAATCATATACGAGCACTCCAGTAACCATGGACACCTCATACTCTCTGTCATCGCCCTCTACGCAGCTCCACTCTTCATCAAACTCATCTATGAGCAGTCTCACCATGCCCACACCATTTTCAAGCTGGATAAAGCCATCATACCTATCAGCCTCAGGGAAATCCCTGCCAGCATTTATATACCATTCATCACTTGCCTGGACAAAATGTGTGCCATGCTTTTCAAATGCCTTTTTCTGAAAATGTTCTATTATATCAATAACCTCGCAGGCGTCCTCTCTGTTGAACGGTTCAAGATGGAACAAGCCATCTCTGTAATCTGACAAACCGACAGGGACCACGGATAAGCTCTCCATAACAGGAACAAACTCCATAAGATCAGAGATCGTACGCCACAATTCCTCCCCATCATTTATCCCCTTGCACAAAACTATCTGTCCATTCATAGGAATACCAGCTTCATAAAATTTCCTTATATAGTCAAGTATGGCACCGGCAAATCTGTTGTTCAGCATACTGCAGCGCAGCTTGGGATTGGTAGTGTGCACCGATATATTTATCGGAGCAAGGTGATAATTGATTATTCTGTCAATATCCTTTTCCTTCATATTAGTAAGGGTAATATAATTTCCCTGAAGAAATGACAGTCTGGAATCATCGTCCTTGAAATATATAGTGTCTCTCATACCTTTCGGGTTCTGATCGATAAAGCAGAATATGCACTTGTTATAGCAA